>Ga0114898_1001380_pt1 | contig 14573 bp, 10 predicted proteins | sample Malvired_Geostar_FD_83496 | JGI IMG/M metagenome (GOLD analysis project Ga0114898, IMG submission 83496) | Marine viral communities from the Global Malaspina Expedition - Malaspina viral metaG DeepMed_Geostar | ecosystem: Environmental > Aquatic > Marine > Oceanic | place: Mediterranean Sea... | reverse complement strand
TTGAAGCGGACCACGGCGTTGTCGGCGACGACGTTCAGCGCCCCGCCGCCGCTGATCTTCGCCACATTGACGGTCACGCCCTCGCGCCGGCCGTTCAGGGCGTGCAGGCGGGCGGCGATGACGGCGGCGCCGGCCACGGCGTTGGCGCCCTCGTGAAAGGCACGGCCGGCGTGCGCGGCCTTGCCGGTGACGATCAGGTGGTAGTTGCCGCTGCCCTTGCGGGCGCCGGCGAGGGTCCCGTCAGCGAGAGCCGGCTCATAGGTCATGCCGACATGGCCGCGCGCGCCCAGTTCGGCGAGCAGGGGGGCGGAGGCGGGCGAGCCGATCTCCTCGTCCGGCGACAGCAGCACAGTCCAGCCGACGCGGTCCCGGTCGGGATGGGTCTCGAACGCCTCCAGCGCCGCCAGCATCACCGAGATGCCGCCCTTCATGTCGGCGACCCCCGGGCCGTTCAGGGCGCCGTCCGGGCGCGTGGTCACGCTCTGGAAGGCGCTGTCGGCGGGGAAGACGGTGTCATAGTGGCCGGTGAGGATCACCTGCACCGGCGCCTCGGGACGGGCGCTGATCCTGAGAGCGTCGGCATGAGCCTCCTCGCGCACCCGGCCGTCGTCGCCGACGCTGGTCGAGCCGGCGGTGGGCAGACGCGCGACCTCGGCGGAAAGCGGCGCCGCCGCGGCTTCCAGCAGGTCCAGCATCCGCGCAAGGCCGGCCGCGTTGCGACTGCCCGAATTGACCTTCGCCCAGTCGATCGTCCGGCCGACGATGGCCGTCCCGCGCGCCGCGACATGGTCGAGCACGGCCTGGTCTTGGGGGAGAATCCGCATGCGGGCGGACCCTAGCGACCTCGCAAGCAAAGGTGAAGGCGGCGGCCGATTGTGCGTTGCACAGCCGATGGGGCCTTATAGGGTGGCGGGGCCAATCAGGGAGGAAACTGGCATGACTGACATGGTGAGGGCGATGAACCCGGCCGCGAAGATATCGAACGCCGACGAAGCCAAGGCGGCCGCGCGCGCCAGCGCGATCGCGATATTCCTGGGCGTGCTCTGGGGGATCGTCGGGATTGTCTGGCTGATGGGGCCCGGCGGGGCCGTGATGGAGGCCGCCATGGCGGAGGCTGCCGCCACATCCCCCGAGACGGCGGGGATGACCGGGATGATGGCCGGGGCGGCGATCGGCATCACCGGCTTTGTGGTCGTGGTTCAGCTGATCCTTGGCCTGGTCCAGTGGTTCAAGCCGAACATCGTGATCCCGATCCTCTTCACCGTTCTGGTGGTGTTCGGACTGGGCAACGCCGTGCTCGGCATCGCCATGGCCGGCCAGATGGACCTCGGAGCCGCCGCGGCGACGCCAGCCTGGCAGATCTACGGCGGAATCGCCGTGATGGTCGTTGAGTTGATCCTGCACATCGCCGGCATCCGCGGCGCCAGCGCGATGGGCAAGTTCCGCGACGCGCAGGCCTACTGAGGCTTACCGGTTCGGGCGTCGGTCCTCGCGATCGACGCCCGGCTGCCGGGACGTCCGCCGCCAGCGGATCGACAGGGTGGCGCCGCCTTCGCCGCCGAACTCCGAACTGACGGTCAGGTTGCGGCGCACCTGCCACTCGACATTGACCACCGCGCCCTCCTCGCCGCCGCCGATGATCTCCAGATAGACGTCGTCGGTGATGTAGCGTCCGCCGGCCACGGTCAGGCTGGAGGCCTCGCCGCCGAAGGACAGCCGGTCAAGTCCGGCCAGCTCGCGCAGATTGCCGATCACGTCGAAGCCGCCGCCGCCCGCCAGCGCGCCGACGCTCGCCGCCAGCTGGGCCGCCTCGAAGGCCGACAGCTGCGAGGCTGAGCGCCCGAACAGCACCTGCGACAGGATTTCGTCCTGCGGCAGCTCCGGGGTCGAGGTCAGGGCGATCTCGGGCCGGGCCGCAGTGCCGGTGACCCGGATCGTGGCCGTCAGGGCCGGGTCATCCCGGGTCGCGGTCAGATTCAGCCGGATGTCTTCCGGCCGGGTCGAGAGGGTGATCGTGCCCCGCTCGTCGAAGACGAACCGCTTGCCGGCGAAGTCGTAGTCGCCGCGCACGACCCGGGCCGTGCCGGTCAGGTTGGGATTATTGATGGTGCCGGTGACGCGGGCGTTGACGCCCAGCTCCACGTTCAGTCCGCGGCCGACGACGAAGACGTCGCCGCCGGGCGAGCGGATAGCGATGTCGAGCCCGATCTGGAGACCGCGCGGGCCCCTTTGTTCTTCCTCAGGGTCGTCCCCGCCGGGCTTGTTGATCTCGATCACGTCCATGCGGACGATGCCGTTCGACCCCGGCGGATTGGCCTCGATGCGGGCCTCGTCGATGTCGATCCGGCCGGTCAGCTGGATCTTGCCGTCCTCGGCCCTGACCACGCTGAGCGGGCCGGAGGCGCGGGCCTCGGCGATGTCGTTGTCGATGATCTGGAAGCGGGTGAGAGTCAGCTCCACGCTGGACCCGGACCCCTCGCGCAGGCCGATGCGGCCGTCGCCGGACACCCGGCCGCCCGATCCGTCGGTGGCCGAGAAGCTCTCGATCATGGCCGTGGTGTCGTCGAACCGGCTGGCGAGGGTGACGTCGCGCAGCTGGAGGCCCGTCGCATTGTCGCGGAAACTGCCCTGCCACAGGTCCATCCGCCCGTTGATGCGCGGCGCGGCGATCGTCCCGGCCAGGGTGGCGCGGGCGTTGACGAGGCCCGACAGCGAACGCTCGCCGCCGAGGAACAGGTCCCAGACCGGCTGCACCTGACCCTGGATGTCGATCTCGCCGGACATCGGGCGGGTGCGGACCACGGCCAGCCGCAACGGCGCCGCCGACGCCTCGACCGGCAGGGTGATATCCGCGGTCGCCCGCACGGCGTCCTCGTCGGACACCCGGGCCTGGATGCGCAGGGTGTTGTCGACCAGGAGGGCGTTCAGCGTGCCGTCGATGGCCAGACCGCTCGGCGCGTCGATGCTGCGCACGTCCTGCAGGGTGACGTTGGCGGAGCCGGACAGGTCGTCGCCTGAACCTCGCAATGAGAGACGCCCGGTCGCCCGGCCGCGCAGGTCCGGCGCGAGGGAGCCAAGTTCGACGCTGGTCAGATTGGCTTCGATGATCGAGGCCCGCGAGTCCTGACGCAGTTCGCCGGTCAGCACGCCGCCGCCGATCCCCAGATCGACCCGAACGACGCGCCCGTCGCCGGACAGGGCCACCACCGCGGGATTGCGTGTCGCGAAGGCGATCTCCCGCACCCGGCCCGAGCCCTCCAGCACGATGGTCTGGGCGTTGGCCTGGCGGGAGTAGACGCCGGTCCCATCGAAGCTCACCGGCGTGGCCCCTCCGACATCGGCCTCGATGGTGAAGGGCAGGCGGTCCAGCGTGCCGCGTCCGTTCAGGTCGAGCGACCGGATGGTCCAGGACGAGCCGGCGAGGCGGACGTTGCGGCCTGTGACGTCGAGGATGGCGGTCTCGGCTCCGGGGCCTTCCGTCAGCCGTATGCGACCGTTCGCCGTGCCGGTCGCCAGGAAGGCGCCGGGCCGGGCCGTGAAGGTCAGGTCGGCGCTGGACGGGAAGCTGTCGGACAGGGCGATCGAGCCCTGCGCCGTCACCCCGCCTGCATTGAGATCGACATCGGTGAGGCGGATGCGATCACCGCCCAGATAGAAGTTTCCGCTCGCCCGGGCGGGGCCGTAGTTGGAGTCGGCGACCACCGCGATGCGGCCGTCCGAGGCGTCGCCGCCGCGCCGGAAGCTCAGGTCCATAGTGGCGTCAGTCAGGACCAGCCCGCCCGCACTGACCCGACCGAACGCCGCCTGCAGATCCGCGCTGGGCTGCGCCAGGGTGCCGCCCACCGCGCCGCTGCCGGTCATGGCGCCGTCGATCTCGACCGGCCCGACGCCGAACGGACCGCGGGCGTTCCAGTTCACCGCCAGGCGCAGCCCGCCGTCGCCCTCGATATAGCCCCGCGCCGCTGCGTTGCCGTGCTCGCCGCTCAGTCGGGCCGACTCGACCACCACTCGGCCGTCATCCAGCGCCCCGACCAGCTGCAGACGCGGCGCCCGCCCCAGCAGCCGGTCCAGCTCGCTCACACCGAGGGCGAAATTCCGCCCGCGTCCGTCGAAGGTGACCTGCCATGGCGCGCCGGCCCGCGGCATCGAGGCGGCGATGGTTCCGCCGAACGACCCCTCCGCGCCCGGTCGCAGGCGGGAGGCGTCGGTGACCGCCGCCCGGCCCCGGAATCCGAGACCGCCGAGCAGGTTGCGGCCGCCCGTGCCGGTCACTTCCAGCGCCCGCCCCTCGGCGTCGAGCCGTTCGAGCAGGATGGCGCCGTTCGCCAGCCGGGCGGCCTCGAACTGGACCCGGGGCGTCGGCCCCAGCAGTCCGCCGACCATCCCGGCCGTGGACCCGCCCGTCACGCGCAGGTCGCCATCGATGTCGTAGCGACCGTTGCGGGCCTGGATGTCGATCGGTCCGCGCAGGCGTTCGGCCTGATAGCTGGTCAGCTCGGCGTCGAGCACGTCGATGGAGCCGTCCAGGCTCCAGCTGTTCTGGTCGCCCCGGAACAGGGCCGACCAGGCGGCGGCCTCGCCCAGCGGCCGGCCGGCCAGGCGGGACAGGGACGGCGTCGAAACGCGGATGCGGACCCCGCCGGGGATGCTGCGGTCGCTGACCCGGATCCGGCCGCTGGCGCGCGAACTCAGGTTGTCGGCCACCAGGCGCCAGCCGACGCCCTGCAGACCATCGTCGTCGCGGTCAGGGGAAACGGCCAGCGCGAATTTGGCGGTGCGGCCAATGCGCTCCGCGAACGGCTCGAGCAGGTCCGAGCCGGAGAAATCGATGAGGCCGGCGATGTTGGTCTGAGCCGGTCCGTACGTCCCCTGGATCGTCAGCGGCGTGAAGTCACCCGTCCTCACCTCGGCGTCGACGACCTTGCCGTTGACCACGGCGGTGGCGAGGAAGGGCTCGTCCGGCGAATAGCCGAGCGCCCCGGCGATCGGGCCGCCGCGGGCCTCCCGCGCGCGCAGGTTCAGCCGCATGTCGGCGATGTCGTCGCCGATCGCCGCCGTGAGGCGCAGGAAGTCGCCGGGCCGGCTGTTGCTCTCGGCGTTGACGGTGACCCGTTTGAGGCCCTTGCGCGGGATCTCCGCCTCGCCGGAGAGGTCCCAGAGGCCGTACTCCTTGCTGAAGCCCTCGAGCAGTTCGACGTCGGCGGAGAAGCGGTCGATGTCGATGGACAGCGGTTGCGGGCCGGGCGGCTCCGTCGACGGCTCCAGAAGGGGGCGGCGGATCAGACGGATCACCTCCGCCTCGACCTCCGTGGCGTGAAACCGCCGCAGAACCAGCGGCCACCAGTTCCAGTCGACGTGGACCTGGCGCGCTTCCAGCCAGACTCCCTCGGCGTCGGTCACCGTGACCCGCTCGATGGTGAAGTCGTCGAACAGGTCTCCGCGCACGCCCTCGACGTTGATGCGGCCGTAGCGCCCCAGCTTCTTGCCGGCGACGAAGCTGGTCACCAGCTCGCGGCCCGAGTCGGAGAGCAGGTACATCCGTCCGCCGATCGCCGTCACCAGCACCAGAACGGCCAGAATGGCGACCCCGATGCCGCCGAAGAAGGCGATGGCCTGCAGGCGCGTCCGCTTTTTGCGCGCCTCCTTCACGGCGGGCGTCTCGGGCGCATCCGAAGGGGGCGGCGCGTCGGTCAAAACGCCTGTCCGATGCTGACGTAGATCTGGAAGTCGGCGTCGCCCTCGCGCTTGTCGAGCGGGAAGGCGATGTCGGCCCGGATCGGGCCGAACGGCAGCATGTAGCGGACGCCGACGCCGGCGCCGTAGCGCATGTTGCTGAGGTCAGGGGCCTGATCGAAGCCGACCGATCCGGCATCGACGAAGACCACGCCCTGGAAGTTGCGGAACAGGTCGCGCCGCACCTCGGCGGAGGCCTCGAACAGGCTCAGCCCGCCGCGGGGGGTGTTGTCCGGCAGGCGAGGGGCGACCCCCTGGTATTCGTAGCCGCGCACCGATCCGCCGCCGCCGGCGTAGAACAGGCGGTCCGACGGGACGGTCAGTTCCTCGCCGCCGAGGATCGAGCCCAGTTTCACGCGGCCGGCCAGCACCGTCCTGGCATTGTCCTGAACCGGCAGATAGGCGGTCACCTGGGCCTCGGTCCGCAGGAAGACGGTGGTGTCGCCGCCCGCGACGGCGGTGGGCTGCGCGGACGCCGTCAGCCGCCAGCCGGTGGTCGGGTTCAACGGATCGTTCGAACGGTCGAGATAGGCGCTGCCGCGGCCGGTCAGGATAACCAGGTCGCGTTCGAAATTGATCGGCGCCTGGGTGACCGGATCGAAGCGGTTCTCGTCATACTGGCCCGCGTCCAGACCGATGCCATAGCTGAACCACGAAGTCTTGCCGAGGCGCTGCTGCAGGTCGGCCGAGGCGGCGAAGGCGGTACGGCGGTAGGCCTCCGTATCCTCGTTCAGCAACGCCGCGGACAGCCTCAGCGTCCGTCCCGGCCTGCGCCAGTGCGGCAGGCGCAGATTGACCCCCAGCCGGCTGTCCACGTCCGCCGCGCGCGCCTGCCAGACCAGGGTGTCGGCGCGGCCGAAGCGGTTGTGCCAGGTCCAGATCAGATCGACGCCGGAGCCCTCGGCGGTCGAGAAGGTGGCACCGGCCTCGAGAATGCGCCGGGGACGGTCCGTCAGGGTCACGATGACCGGCCGGTTGCCGTCGGCCCGGGTCTGATCGGCCGGGGCGAGCGCGACGCCGACGCCGTCGTAGACGCCCGTATCCAGCAGCCGGCGTTCCAGTTCGGCCACGTCCTCCGGATCGTAGACCTCGCCCTCGGACCACGGGGCCAGACCGGCGACCCAGTTCGGATTGGTCGGACCTCGCGTCTCCAGCCGGACTCCGTCGAGGCGCACCAGCGGTCCGGCGTCGATGTTGTAGGTCGGCTCGACCGTCAGGGTGGCGTGGTCGACCACGACCCGGCGGGGTTCGGCGCGCGCATCGGCGTGGCCCTGTCGGGTCAGGCCGGCGACGATCCGTCCTTCGGCCGCGATCACGTCGACGGCGCGGCCGGGATCTCCGGCCTCGAGCTCCAGATCGCCGAGCACTTCCTGCTGCAGGTCCGGGGCAGGGGGGGACTCGACCCAGTTGACCATGGGCTCGGTGACGGCAAAGCGGGGCCCCGGCGTCACCGCGACGATGGCCACGGGATTTTCCTCGCCCTCGACCAGATCTTCCAGGACCGGCTGGTAATAGCCCTCCGACCGCAACAGGGCTTCAGCGGCCTCCATCGCGCCGCGCGCCCGCCTGCGGGCTTCGAACCGGTTGGACGGGGGTCCGTCGACTTCCCCGATGGCCCGCTGCAACTGTTCGCGCAGCCCGCCGTCCATCTCGCCGCGAATTTCCGCCCGAGGATCGGCCAGGGCCGCCGAAGCCATAAGCGCGAACCAGGCCACGCTGGAGAAAAACAGTGCGGGCCTCGACTTCAAACTGGAACCTTCGTCGGCGGGCGGGCGCCCTTTGATTGGCGGGCGGCGGGCGGGGTCGCATCACCCGGCGGCGCATTTGAGGCGCCGCCCTGTTGGTCACCTCAGTAGAACAACGTCTCGCTGTCGGGCTGGACCGATTCTTCCGAGGTACGCTTCCCGGTCGGCGAGCGGCTGTTGTCAGGTGGCGTGTCGGTGGCGCTCGGCGCGGCGACCGGCTCCTGAATCTCTTCGATGGACGGCGCGACAGGCTCTTCCACGAGCGGGTCCATCACCTCCGGCTCGGCCGGACGCGGGTCCTCGCAGGCGGTCAGGGCGACCGCGCTGGCGATGGCGACAAGGGCGAAAAGGCGTTTCATCAGTCAGCTCCCCGGATCGGCGTTCCAACGCACGGCGATATTGAGCGTTCCATAGCGGGGATTGCGTGCCCGGTCATCACGCCCGGCAACCAATCCTTTTCCAATTCGCGCGATGGTGGCGGGCTGGAGGGAACTCGATGACGGCCACCGCCTATGCCATGGTCTCGCAGGTGCGGTACCGCGAGCTCGCGACGCGGATCGCACTGGCGAGCTTCATCGGCGCCACGGCCTGGTTCATGGTGCCCGGCGTCTGGCCCATCGTGTGGTTCGCGGCGGTTCTCGTCACCCAGGGTCTGGACTGGCTGGTGTTCCGCCGGTTCCGGATGAACCCCGGCTGGGAGCCGGACCGGGCCTATGTGATCCTGTGCAGCGCAGTGACGGTGCTGAGCGTCGTCGTCTACGCCGGTATCACCGCCTATCTGTGGTTCCGGGGCGGGGAGGTGGGCCGCATCTTCGCCATGGTCCAGTGCGCCGGCGGGCTGCTGCACGTCAGCCTGCACATGCACCAGGTGCGCGCGATCCTGATCTCGGCGGTCGCCTCTCACGCGACCTATTTCCTCGGCCTGCCCATTCTCGGCGCGATCATCACCGGCAGTTGGCACGAACTGCTGATCGCGATCGGCTGCCTGCTCTACATGAGCCATCTGGTCGTCGCCGTCCGCCAGAGCTCGATGACCACCACGGCGCTGAAGTCGGCCCGGGACGCCGAGCAGCGGGCGCGCCAGAAGGCCGAGGTGGCCAGCGCCGCCAAGTCGGACTTCCTGGCGGTGGTCAGCCACGAAATCCGCACGCCGATGAACGCCGTGATCTCCGCCGCCAACCTGCTGCGCCGCACGCGGCTGGACACCCGCCAGCGCGAGCACGTGTCGATGCTGATTGACGCCGGCGACGTGCTGATGGGCCTGCTCAACGACGTGCTCGACTTCTCCAAGATCGAAGCCGGGAAGATGGAGCTGGAGAGCGCCGACATGGTCGTGCGCGAGCGTCTGGCGACGATGGCCCGTCTGTGGGAGCCCCGCGCCAGGGCCAACGGCGTCCGGCTGACCCTGCACATCGCCCCCGCGGTTCCCGAGGCCGTCCGGACCGATCCCCTGCGCTTTCAGCAGATCCTGTTCAACCTGCTGTCGAATGCGGTGAAATTCACTGAGGAAGGCGAGATCGTCGTCGCGGTCGGCTGGGACGGCGCCGGTCTCTCGGTCGCGGTGTCGGACACCGGCTGCGGCATTCCCGCGGACCGCCTGACCCATGTCTTCAACAGCTTCGAACAGGCCGACGTCGGCACCACCCGCCGCCACGGCGGCACCGGCCTCGGTCTTTCGATCAGCCGCAAGCTGGCCGAGATCATGGGCGGGAGCCTGACCCTGGACAGCGTCGAGGGGCAGGGCTCGACCTTCACCCTGGCGTTGCCCATGGAGGCGGTCGAGGGAGAGGCGGCGCGGCCAGAGCGCCAGATCGAGACCACCGATTCGCTCCGGGGCCGGTCCATCCTCGCCGCCGACGATCACGAGGTGAATCGGCGCATCCTGACCCTGCTGCTCGAGCCGCACGGCTGCCGCCTGACCCTGGTCGAGAACGGCGCCGAGGCGCTGGAGGCGGCTGCGAGAGAGCCCTTCGACGCCATCCTGATGGACATGCAGATGCCGGTGATGGACGGGCTCGAGGCGACGCGGCGCATCCGCGAGGGGGCCGTCAACGGCGGGACCCCGGTCATCGCCCTGACGGCCAACGCCATGGACAATCACCGCGCGGCCTGGGACGCGGCGGGCGTACACGCCTTCCTGACCAAGCCGATCGATCCGGTCATGCTGGCCGCCACCCTCGCCGAGGCCTGCGCGGCTGAACGGCGCGACCCGGTCGAAAGCGCCGTCGCCTGACGCCTGTCAGCCCCAGCGGGTCAGGGCGTCATCCAGCGAAAGGGCGTCCGGCTGTGGCGCGGGCGAGGCTGTTTCACCGTTGAACCGAGGCGCCGGAGCGGGCTGAACGACCTCCTGCAGGGCGAAGGTTCCGCGCGCGGCGTTGTGCGGGTGCTCCGGCGCTTCGGTCAGGGTCAGCACCGGGGTGACGCAGGCGTCGGTGTCAGCGAAATGGGCCGCCCAGTCATCGCGATCCCGCGTGGCGAAAACGGCCGCGAAGCGGGCGTGCAGGGCGCTCCAGCCCGTCATGTCGAATTGCGGAGCCTCGTCAGCCGGTATGTCCAGACCGGCCAGCAGGGCGGCGTAGAATTGCGGCTCCAGCGCGCCGACGGCCACGAACCGCCCGTCGCGGCAGGCGTAGCAGCGGTAGAAGGGCGCGCCGCCGTCCAGCAGGTTCGTCCCGCGGGCCTCGCTCCACAGTCCGCGCGCCGAGAGGGCGTGGAACAGGCTGGTCAGCAGCGCCGAGCCGTCGGTCATGGCGGCGTCCACCACGCGTCCGCGCCCGGTGGTCTTCGCCTCCAGCAAGGCGGCCAGCACCCCGGTGACCAGCAGCATGGCCCCGCCGCCATAGTCCCCGACCACGTTCAGCGGCGGCCGCGGCGGCCGGTCGGGTTCGCCCATCATCGACAGGGCCCCCGACAGGGCGACGTAGTTGAGGTCGTGGCCGACCTGACGCGCCATCGGTCCGCTCTGGCCCCAGCCGGTGATGCGGCCGAAGACCAGGCGGGGGTTGATCTCCGCGCAGACCTCCGGCCCCAGCCCAAGCCGCTCCATCACCCCGGGCCGGAATCCCTCGATCAGGGCGTCGGCCGTTCCGATCAGCGCCTGCACCCGGGCGAGATCGTCGAGATTCTTCAGATCGACGGCGACGGCGGCCCGCCCGCGGTGCAGCACCTCGCCGCCGACCTCGGCGAACACCGGCGCGCCGGCCGTCGCACTGCGGGTCAGGCGCAGCACCTCGGCCCCCAGATCGGCCAGCACCATGCCGGCGAAGGTCACGGGCCCGAGGCCGTCGAACTCGATGATGCGCAGGCCGGACAGCGGTTTCATGATATTTCCCTAGCCCCGACCGCCAGAACCGTCGAGGCGACGCTTGACCCCGGCCGCGCTTTGCAACAGAAGGCGCGTCGCGGTGCGCAAGCGCGGACCGCGTCGGTGTGCGTCCTTAGCTCAGTTGGTTAGAGCATCTGACTTTTAATCAGAGGGTCCTCGGTTCGAGCCCGAGAGGACGTACCACCTCCTTTTGCAGGAACTAGCGGCAGGCAGGCCCCGTTGTCGAATGACAGCGAAGGAGACCGCCATGCCGCATCAGAACGTCGATTCCGCCACCGCTACGGCCCAGAACGCCGCCACCGATCCCGTCGGTCCCGGGGACCAGACCGAGGCGGGCAAGAGCCGGCCTGACGGCGCCCGCCCCCCCGAGCCGAACAGCTACGCCGCCTCTGACGTGCGAGAGTCCACCGTGGCCCCGCCGGCCGCCGGCGAGATGGCCGACTTCATGGACGAGGGCGATCCGCTCGACGCCGACGACGTCCAGCTGGGCGGGACCAACCGCAACCGGCCGCGGAATACCGAGATCGACACCGGCCAGGGACCGAAGACCCGCGCCGGCAACCGCAATATCGTGCGGACCGGCTCCGCCGAGGGGCGCTAGCCGCGTACGGCCCCTTCCGGCGCGGCTCCGGCCGTGGTTCAACGGGCCATGCGCCCGCTGATCCTCCTCGCCGCCGCCTCCGCCGTCCTGTCCGGCTGCGCCTCCATGGGCGAATTCGGCGCCGGCGTGGGGGCGGCGGCGACCGCTCCGCTGGAGGACTTCAACCTGCGGCGCGAATACATCCCCACGGTGCTGCTGCAAGCCGAGGCCAATCCCTACGATCTTCGCAATCTGAACCGGTGTTCAACCATCGGCGCCGAGATCGAGCGGCTGAACGAGGCGCTGGGCCCCGATATGGACGAGCCGCCGGCGCCTGACGGTTCGACGCTGACGGAACGCGCGGGCGACGCCGCCTCGAGCGCGGCGCTGGACGCCATCCGCGACACCACCACAGACTTCATCCCCGGGCGCAGCTGGATTCGCCGTCTGTCGGGCGCCGATCAGCACAGCCGCCATGTGCAGGCGGCGATTCAGGCCGGGCGGATGCGCCGCGCCTTTCTCAAGGGAATCGGGATGAACCGGAATTGCGCCCCGCCGGCGGCCCCGGCGTGGTTCCGGCCGCGGGGCGGCAGCCGGCGCTAGCCGCCGTTCGGGACCTGGCGGGCGTGGAAGTCCCGCCGGAACGCCTCGAACCGGCCCTCCGCGATCGCCGCCCGCATCGCCGCCGTCAGGGCCTGGAAGAAGGCGATGTTGTGCCAGCTCAGCAGGATCTTGCCGAGGATCTCGTCGGCCCGGATCAGGTGGTGCAGATAGGCCTTTGAATAGTCGGCGGAGGCCGGGCAGGGGACGTCCGCATCCAGCGGGTCCTGATCCTCGGCGAAGCGGGCGTTCTTCAGATTGATCGGCCCGTTCCAGGTCCACGCCTGTCCATGCCGCCCGGCCCGGGTGGGCAGAACGCAGTCGAACATGTCGACGCCCCGCCACACCGCCTCGACCAGATCGATCGGCTTGCCGACGCCCATCAGATAGCGCGGTCGCTCGGCGGGCAGCATGTCCGGGGCATAGTCCAGCACCTCGCACATGGCCTGATGACCCTCGCCGACCGCCAGCCCGCCGATGGCGTAGCCGTCGAAGCCGATGTCCCGCAGCCGGTCGGAAGATTCCCGCCGCAGGTTTTCGAACGTCGAACCCTGCTGAATCCCGAACAGGGCCTGCGTCTCCCGCGTCCCGAAGGCGTCTTTCGACCGTTTGGCCCAGCGCGCCGACAGCTCCATGCCCGAGCGGGCGCGGGCTTCCTCGGCCGGCCAGGCGACGCATTCGTCCAGCTGCATGACGATGTCCGAGCCCAGCCGGTCGGCCTGGATCTCGATCGACCGCTCCGGCGTCAGCACGTGCTTCGCCCCGTCGATATGGCTGGAGAAGGTCACTGCCTCCTCGGTCAGCTTCGAAATGCCGGAAAGCGACATGACCTGGAAGCCGCCGGAGTCGGTCAGGATCGGCCGGTCCCAACGCATGAATTTGTGCAGCCCGCCCAGCCGCTCCATCCGCTCCGGCCCCGGCCGCAGCATCAGGTGATAGGTGTTGCCCAGCAGGATGTCCGCGCCCGTCTGCGCCACCTGATCCACCGTCAGCGCCTTGACCGTGGCGGCCGTGCCGACCGGCATGAAGGCCGGCGTGCGGATGTCGCCGCGCGGCGTCTTGAGCACGCCGGTGCGGGCGCGGTCGTCGGTGGCGGAGATGTCGAAGGGGAAGGTCATGGGGCCGCGCGGAATAGCAGGCTGCCATCCCCGTAGGAATAGAACCGGTAGCTCTCCGCCACCGCATGGGCGTAGGCCGCCTTCATCGTCTCCAGCCCGGCGAAGGCGCTGACCAGCATGAACAGGGTCGACTTCGGCAGGTGGAAATTGGTCATCAGCACGTCGGCGGCGCGGAAGCGGTAACCGGGGGTGATGAAGATGGCCGTGTCCCCATGGAACGGCTGGACCACGCCGTCCTCGGTCGTGGCGCTTTCCAGCAGGCGGAGCGAAGTGGTGCCGACGCAGACGATCCGCCCCCCGGCGGCGCGAGCGGCGTTCAGCGCGGCGGCGGTCCCGGCGGAGACCTCGCCCCACTCGCTGTGCATCCTGTGGTCGGCGGTGTCGTCGGCCTTGACCGGCAGGAAGGTCCCGGCCCCGACGTGCAGGGTGACGGCATGGGTCGAGACGCCCTTCGCCTCGATCGCCGCCATCAGGGCCGGGGTGAAGTGCAGGCCCGCCGTCGGCGCGGCGACCGAGCCGTCCAGTTGCGCGAACATGGTCTGGTAGTCGGACCGGTCGCGGTCGTCCTCGGCCCTTTTGGCGGCGATATAGGGGGGCAGGGGCATGACCCCGACCTCCCGGATGGCCTCGTCCAGGAACGGCCCCGAGAGGTCGAAGCGCAGCGTCACCAGCCCGTCCTCGCCCTTGGCCTCGACCGTGGCGTCCAGACGGCCCAGCAGGCAGGCCCCGTCGGCGACGGCGCCGAACCGCACCCGGTCCCCGACCTTGATCCGCTTGCCCGGCTTCATGAAGGCCGACCAGACGTCCGGCGCGTCGCGATGGTGCAGCGTGGCCTCGACCTCGACGGTCAGCGTCTCGCCTTCCGGCCCGACCCGCTCCCGCACCCCCGAAAGCCGCGCCGGGATCACCCGCGTATCGTTGAACACCAGGGCGTCGCCGGGCCGCAGGAAGTCCGGCAGATCGCGAACGAGCCGGTCCTCCAGACCACCGTCCCGCACCACCAGCAGGCGCGCGGAATCCCTCGGCTCCGCGGGGCGAAGCGCGATCCGGTCTTCCGGCAGGTCGAAATCGAACTCGGCGGTCTTCATCGGGCCGCGCTAAGGGCACGGCCCCGGGCATGGGTCAAGCCGGGCGCGGCTGAACCGAACGGGTTCTGATCGGTTGGGACCACATGATCCATCCCCTTCTGCCCTCCGCGCTCATAGGCGTCGCGTCCAGCGCCCGCTCCCTTCTGCCGCTCGCCCTGGTCAGCGCCACGTCCGCCGGCCTGTCGCGGGACCGTGACGCCTATCTGAAGCGACCGGTGGTCCGGGCGGGCCTGGGGTTGCTGGCCGCTGGCGAACTGGCGGGCGACAAGATGCGCTCGGCGCCCGATCGCACGGTTCCGCCGGGCCTGATCGCGAGGGCCGCGACGGCGGCGCTGGCCGGCGCCGCCCTGGCGCCCGGCGGGCGCCGCACGGTCGGGGGTTGGC
>Ga0114898_1001376_pt1 | contig 14591 bp, 9 predicted proteins | sample Malvired_Geostar_FD_83496 | JGI IMG/M metagenome (GOLD analysis project Ga0114898, IMG submission 83496) | Marine viral communities from the Global Malaspina Expedition - Malaspina viral metaG DeepMed_Geostar | ecosystem: Environmental > Aquatic > Marine > Oceanic | place: Mediterranean Sea... | reverse complement strand
GACGTAGATTAGGTACATTACCAGTAGACCAATTTATGGATACGGCTACGCAAGAAGAAATTGCTACTGAAGTTCGTCGTAGACGAGTACGAGAAAAATTAGGTAGAGAACCTACTGCAGAAGAAGTAGCATCAGAACGTGCTATTGATGATCCTGCATGGGCTATAGAACGAGAAGCAGCAGCAGTACGGGAACCTCGTCAACTTGGGATAGAAGATGAAATAGCTTTTCAACAAGAATTGGAAGCAGAAGAAACAGCTAGGGCTGCAGAAGCACCACCTGTACCTATACCAGATACACGTAGAGAACGTGTAGCAGCAAGAGAAGCACAAGATATAGCACGAGGTGAACAAACTCGTGGAGAATTACCGGGTTTAGGTAGAGTAGCGACTAGAGCTGAAGCTCCAGCTCCTGCATTACCTGTTACTGCAGCAACTTTAGCAGGTATACCTAAAAGTATTCCTACCTATAAACAACTAACAAAATTAGGTAAAGAAGGTAGAGATACGAGTGATCCAGAAGTACGTAAAATACTTGAAGCACATGAAGAAAAAATAAATATTCGTAAACCAAGTAAGAAAAATACTAAACAATTAGAAACCGTACAAAATTTATTAAGAGGCTCAGTACTTCCGAAACCTGAGACGACTACAGATGAAACAGGAACAGAACAACTTACCCTTTTCGACACTACCCTTCCAGATACAGGGCTTAAAACAAGAAGAGGTAGAGGTCGCGTTCGCAGTCCTGTACCAACAGGACGACGTACCGGTGTGGGAACTCCCAAAGGAACTCCAGAAACTGCTCCCGCAGGATTGGGTCGTCTTACAGCTATTGCTGCAGGAATTACTCCAAGAGAAGCAGAGCCAACTCGTACATTAACAGAAGAAAAAAGGCTCACCGCTCCCGAAATTACAAAGAAGGCTGCTGCAAAGAAAGTTGTCGTAAAGAAGAAAAAGGTTGCCGCAAAGAAGGTTGCCGCAAAGGAGACACGGAAACGTACTGCTCCTGAAACCACAAAAGAAAAAACTGTTACGGCTAAGATCCGTGCAGATCGGAGCAAAGCTAAAACAGCCGATCAGAATATCGAGGTAGAAATATTACCGGCAGGTAAGGCTCGTGGGTCACAAGATATTACCGGAAGATCTTCGGCACCTATTAGAGCAAGATACCGCCGTCTTATTGGCAAAGTAAATCCCAAGACAGAAGAAGCGTATAAAAAAGCTAGGGAAGAAGCACAGGCTACCGAAGATGTACCTAAAGGGTTGGAAAGTTTTCGTAAAGAAGACCCCGAAGGCTTCAAAAGATTAGTAGCTGCTGATTTTGGGAAGGGGACTCTTGCTGATGAATGGGCGTGGTACCAAACAGAAACATCTTATGGTGGAAACGTACCGCTTTTAGAGCAGTTTCCAAATTTGAATGTATCAGATGCAGATGCTCTTAAAATCGTAGCTTTACTTGAAGGAAGTCCTCAAACAAACGATATAGCTTACGATGCCAAGATATATTTTGGTAAATACAGAGCTATGCGTGATAATGTTTTATTGGCAATACATGATTCTGTTAACTCCCCGGACATAAACACACCAAGTGCAGACGAAGATGTACGTATACTCTTGTTTATGCATCGAACAGGAAGAAGTAGAGCTGACAAAGCACTTGAATGGATGCGGAAAAATCTTAGTGATGAAACTAATGAGTGGATATCTATTGTAAGAGATAATCAGGTAACACATAAACAAGCAAATAAACGTACTGTAGATGAGAACGATTTAGTAGTTAATGTAACAACAATTGGACAGGCTCCTATTACACCAGCAAGAGCCGCTGCTATCCAACAACACGAAATCGACGTCGAAGAATTTTTAGACGCAAGGAGCGAAGAACAAATAGCAAGAGATGCACTTGCTAATGCAAAAAGCGTTGAAGCGCGTGAGAAAGCGGCTGCTGCAAAGGAAGCTGCTGCAAAGAAAGCTGCTGCAAAAAGAGCAGAAGTAAAAAGAAAAGAAGCTGCAACCGATAAAAAAGCAGCCAGTACAACCAAAAAACTCGCGGGAGATGCAGTTGTTAGTCTTGATGCACCGTTACATCCCACTGTAAGACTACTATTGAGGGAAGGTAATTTACAGGGTGCTATAGGCGCACTATCAAGAACATCAAACAATTCTACTCTGTCCAAATTAGCAAATGTATTAAGTGAATCATTAGAACTTAGTAATACCAAAGTAGAAGTTGTAAATAACCTTAAAGACGAAGCAGGTGTGCATGTTGCAGGCTTGTTCAATCCCAAGACCAATACAATTCAGTTGGATTCCAAACTTGGAATGAATTCTCATAGCGCAATACATGAAACTACACACGCGCTTACTTCTCATATACTTGCTAACAAGTCACACCCACTTACCAAACAACTGGATAAACTTTTTAACGATACCAAAGAAGAATTAGACACAGCTTATGGTGCTCAATCCTTGGATGAATTTGTAGCAGAAGCATTTAGTAATGTAGAATTCCAACAAAAACTTGCCGGTATAAACCCAAAAGGTTCATCTGTATCCTCACTACAAAGATTTTTCTACGCAGTAGCTAATATGCTCAGACGTTTGGTGGGTATATCAACTAGACCTATACCTCTCGGCTTCCAGAAATTTAATACAGTGCACGACAAAACCGATGCACTTATACACGCCATGCTATCTCCTGCACCCAATTCACGTAATGCTGGTTCGATGTACATGAGTTCTACTAGCGAGCATATAGACACGCTATTAAAGAACGTAGCCACAATGGGTAAGTCATTTCCTAAACCTACTCCTGAATACAGACAAAAATTTGCAGGAAATTTTGTAAGTTTCATTAAAGGTGATTCAGTTATCCCAAAAATGAAAGATTGGATGACTCAAATAATGCCGATGCAGGCACTAACTGATGTAGCCGCATACCTTAAAATCCCCAGTGCGTTTGAATTACATAGAACTATAGAACGTATGATAGGTGAACAGGGTAAAGTAGAAAAATCATTAGATGCTACCTTACAACTTATAAGTGGAAAAGAGGGGTGGATTACGACTCATCCAGAGATGAAGAAAACTTTTGATGATGTTGTGTACACAAGCACAAGATTTCAGGTTAATCCAAGTGAACTTGAAAGTAAGTACTTCGATAAAAACGGGAAACCTACAGAAAAATCCAAAAAATGGCGTGAACTAAAACCAAAATGGGACAAACTCAAACGTACCGGTGGTGATAAAGTTTATCTCCGTATGCTTAATACATATAAAAAACAATACGAGACATTAAAAGCAGTTATAGCTGATCGAATTAATACTATGAAAGACAGTGATGGAAACCTTATAAACAAAACAGAAAGAGAAAAATTACAAACGAACATATACGAAAAGTTATTCCAGAAAGGGCGTATAGATCCATACTTTCCGTTAACTCGTAAGGGAGAGTTTTGGCTGGAATTTCAGGGTGTAGATTCACTAACGGGTCAACCTGAAATGGTCTACATGTCGTTTGAAAATACAACAGCTAGAAAAAACTATGTTAAACAAATTAAAACATTCCCCGAAGTTGATAACAAAACAATAAGAAAGTTTGAAAAATTAAAGACCGCTGAAGATTATGCCAGAGCACCCGCTACTTCTTTCATGTCAAAAACTCTTCAAATATTAAGAGCAAATAAGGTTAGTGGTGACGTGCAGATGGAATTTATGAATTTATTCCTGAATGCATTACCCGAATCCTCCTTTGCAAAAGCTCTTACAAGACGTGCTAATGAAGGAATGGGTAGGCCCGGTTATCTGGAAGATGCTGTGTTGGCGTTCAGAACAAAAGCGTATGACTTATCGTCAGCAACAGTGCGTTTACAGTGGGGCGCAAAAATAAACGCGGTAGAACAACAACTGGAGAAAGAATACAACGAGTTGACAAGAGGGAAAAAAGCCGACCCAGATAAAGAATATGCTAGTGCTAGAATAGTTGTGGATGAATTAAGAAAAAGAGCAGAATTTGCACGTAATCCGCCGTCAGACGCACGAGCAGCTCTTGCTAATCGTTTAGCATTTATGGGAACCATAGGATGGAATGTTTCATCTGCCGTCGTTAATGCGTCTCAGGTTCCACTTTTTATGCAGCCTATTTTAGGTGGTAAATACGGACAAGGAAAAGCCGCCAGCGCTCTTATAAATGCTGGAAGATTAATTAAAGCCAGCGGTAGAGATCGTGAAATATCTACTTTAGTAGGAGATGAAACAGTAAACGTAAAGGGTGCGTTTTCTATAGATAACTTTTTTGTTGAAGATTCAGCTAATGAAGGAAAATTAAAAGTAAGAGAAGATATGCTAAAGAAGTTGCCACCCAAGATACAGGCACAAATAAGGGAATTACAACCTCTTATCCAGATAGCTATGGATAGAGGACAATTAAACCGTTCATTATTCTACGATACATTGAATATTCAGATGGCTGGTAGGGAAAAAGGCGTATGGGATTGGCTGAGTGCTTCTTCTGCGTGGATGTTCCATCATGTGGAACGTGGCAACCGTCAGGTAGCTTTAATATCTACTTATCAACTGGAAATAGATAGACTAAAAGAAAAACACGGGAAAAATCTTACCCAAGAACAGAAAGATGCTGCTGCGAATTTAGCTGTATACACGGCACAGGAAATAAATGGCGGTGCATTTTTAGCTACTGCGCCAAGTTTAGCGCAATCAGGGCTTGGCCGTGTTGCCATGATGTATAAGACATATGGCATACAGATGTACTACACGATTATGAAAACTGGTCGTACTTTCTTTATGAAGGATTTACCGGCGCATTGGGTGAAAGAAGGTTACGCAGTAGGAACAGCCAAAGCGATGGGGGATGTCGCCTTCAAACAATTTATAGGTGTGATGGTATCAAATGTAGCATTGGCTGGAGTACAAGGACTTCCATTTATCGGCATTATAATGGCACTCTCTAACATGTTCTTACCTGAAGATGGAGAGGACTCTGAGACCATTTTACGTAAAGTAGTAGGCGAAGGTTGGTGGAAGGGTGGATTGGTATACGGTAGCGAATTGGTAGGTGTTGGTACAGACGTAGCAACCCGTATTGGTATGGGTAATTTAATATTCAGAATGAACCCTTACGCTAGAAATGATTCTTTAGAAATGATATTAGCGCAAGCTGCCGGTGGTCCTGCATGGAGTGTAGGAAAACAGTTTGCTAGTGGCGCAAAGCGAGCATTCTTTGAAGGTGAGCCTTGGCGAGGTACGGAAAGTATGTTGCCTTCGGCAGCACGTAATCTAATGAAAACGTGGCGCTATTCACCTTGGGGAGATGATGGCATAAGAACACAACGTTACGATCCCATATACGAGGATGTTACTACTGGCAATCTGATTATGCAGGGTTTGGGTTTCCCGCCCTCTGAGTATACCCGCAGATTGGAAGAGAATCTGGTTAAGAAAAAGATAAGCAGGGATATAGTTGATCAACGCACTGATTTATTACGTAAATACTGGGTAGCTGTCAGCAGAAGTGATTATGACGGAGCAAGGGAGTTAGCAGCCAAAATGAGAGTGTTTAGTAAGAAACATCCTTACAAAGGTGTTGTGATAACAGGTAAAACCGTAACGGATTCTATGAGATCACATGCAAAGGCTACCTCTGCTATGCATCATGGTGTGCAGATACCCAAAGGATTACGGGGTCTCCTTAAAGAAGATTATTTTAATCGTTCTCCCGTTTACGATTGGTGGTCTGATGAACCGGAATGGTCATCTTAAAAAAGACCCCTGCCGGGAGGATGGCAGGGGTCAGTAGGAGAACGACAGACAGGGAGGTGGCTGTCTATTTAATGCTATCACACTGTTCTCCAAATGCGAATACCTAATATTTTATTTTCTATAACAACTCTCGCCTCTGTTTTATAATCCTTATTTATCAATATCTTAGCCGATTGGCGCATTGCTTCCTGAGTGTTTATGCACGGTATAAACACAGAAGAACCTGCCACCATATCGTCCCATTTCACTATAATCCGCACCCCATCGGGGTTTAGATCATCCTTCTTGAGTACCCCCTGCTTCATCTTCACCCTCAATAGAACAACTGACAACTATGACATCTGTGGGCGGTAGCTGCATATGAGTACCTTTGCTTAAACGTACTTTTGCTTTGGTAGCGCCCAGTTTTGTCGTTAGATCCTGTAGAAACGCAGCGTAATTTATTTGCTGTTCACTGCACCATAGCCTAAGAGGTTTCGGTATTAGGTAGGCTTTCTTCAGGTCGGTCTCATATCGAGCAACTAATTTACCCCGCGGAATAGCATCCGGTACTATAAGAGAGTCTATTCCATTGTTGTTTTGCTTCCGTAAATCATCCGTACTTTTTATCCACAGTACATTACTCCAATGCTCGTGAATGTAATCATTAAGAACTTCCTCAACGGACGCATTCATATCCGATACATAGTGCTTATTATCTTTGAGCATCTTAATGGCCCATTTAAATACATTGCCTATGTTGTATTCTATAAGACCAGCACGTTTGGCTATTACTAATCCTGCCATAGTGTTGGTTACAAACGCGGACCAGAACCGATTTTCCGATGTCAATACCGCCATAGTGTCTACTTTATTGCGAATTTCATCGAGCAGCTTCTTAACACCATCTAAGTTGTTTATAATGTATTGAATATATATTTTTCCGGCGTGCCCGTATTGATTGCCTACAGCAACACTGAATGCATCCTGTTCTTCTTTTTCTTCTGCTTCGCTAAACAGACGATCCACCTTAACTTCAAGTATGCGTTGGGCCTCTGCTTTCGGCATTGATTTGGTCATACTTACACGTTCAATTATGCTTGTATTACCAGTAGTTACAGCCAATAATTTCCACGCATCACCACGATATCTTTCTAAATTACCACCGCTAGCCATACGTCCTCGCTGTCTGCCACCGGTTAATTGATATGCTAGGTTACTAAGTTCATTCGCCCGACTATTCGTGAGTTCATCCATATACAGTGGTAAGTTATGGTATATCTCACCTCTGTGCATTTTTGTGTTGTATGTATCACGTTCGTTTATTATGAGGTCTTCTGGTTTACCCCACACCGAAACCGCCGCAGCTATAGCAGTAGTTTTACCAACTCCTGACTCTTTACTATGTATATGAAGTGCGGCGCAGTTTATCGGGGAGAGATTCATAAGAACGGAACCAAAGGATGAACCCACGACAAATTGATGTAACTCAAATTTATCTTTGTTGTAAAAACCAATCATCTTTTTCCAACCCTCCAATGTACCCTTCGGTTCAAAGGAAGTGAATAATGCAGCCGTCTGCGATGAAGGAGGATTGAATTCTACTTTATCAGCGAATATTTCCTGATTGCCTAGTATGAATGAAGTGCAATTATCATCTGTCCACCCAAACTGTTTATGAGCTTCATCTGCTATACTGTTAGCCTGCAATTCATTAACCCATGTCGTTGTATACTGCATTATTTCATCCATCTTGTTTATGGCAACACCATACATGGACATATATTTACGAAATTCTTCACGTGAATTCACCGCTGCCAATGGTATAGTAAATTCCCGTACACCGTCATGGGGTAGATGGAGCCTCATCACCACAGCTTCCCCAACTTCGCTGTCCCATAAACGTCGTACTACATATAAGTCGTTATGGTATATAAGTTTTTCACCAACTTCCCCATCTCTTTGTGTTATTCGTATGTAAATACCACCATTAGCCCCCCTGAAATACGGGGCTGGATAAGCCGGTATAGTATATGTATTGATAGGTGAATCAGGTAAGTCAATAGACGGAGCTTCCACCACGTTATCTTCTTCTGTGGCCTCTTTTATCCTGTTACCAAGACTTATTGGGGACTTTATTTTGCCCCAATTAGGACACTTTCCACACACATCAGGGTTAAATTCATCAAAAGTTGCACATAGATACGGCCCTTTTATAAGATCCATTTTCTTTGTTGTGTCCCGTGCAGTATATTCGGGATGATCTTTGGACATAATATGTGCGGCTTTTTCACCATCCTCACAAAATTTGGCTATGGATAACCCTGCTCTCCACAATGGTTCATTTATGTCTGCCTGATTAGTTATTATATTTCGTATTTGATCGCACCCCTCACCCCCACGGGTTTTTAAAATAATATCCTTGAACACGTTTTTTCTGTTACCAAGCAGCGCATCCATAACTGCATTGCTATTTGAAGGAATATGTTTTGTAGGAACTGGTATCGGGTCATCATTAAAGTATTCAACGAACACATCGAAATCTATAGGTTCAATAACACCTGTACCAAAATGCGTTACATCGTGTGGTGGGTCCGATTTATAATTATGAGTTTCCGGTATACGCAATACTCGCGCTGCATCAGATGTAACTGCTGGGTCTGCTAACAAGTTATATTTTGAGCATAAACGTTTAATGTGTTCCGCAACAGGTAGCCAGTCTTTTAAATCAATGGGTTGCGACAAAAACCAATATACGTGCACCCCGCGCCCGGAATTAATCAAGAGCGGTTTGGGTAACGATAATTGCTTACAAAAACTTCTTAGCGCAGCAATAGCTTCGTTTTGGTTTTGGTAATCTTTGCTGGGGCCGCAATCAAGATCTAGGAAAAACGACCTAAGTTGTTTGACGTTGTTTACTTTGCGTGAACCGGTTTCTTTAAACGTAGCTAACGCAAAATATGTGTCAAAACCATTCCCATCTAATTTGCGGGCCGTGTTAAATAAAGTGTCTATGGAGTCGTGAAATTTTTGCACCCTTCGGTCATCAGACCCACGCGATGCAAAAATACAATAGAAACCACTCTCCCCCAACGCTCTCCGTAAAAATTCTTTTGTTTCCATTTCCCCTACCTAAAGACTAGAAAACCACGGCTACTTCACAATTTACTCCCGCTCTGTAGCCGCGGCTTATATTAGTAGAGGCTAATCGTCCCAATCATCTACAATAGCGTCCAAATCTGTGTCCTTAGATTTTGGAGCAGCAGCAGATTTTTTAACTACTTTCTTGGGTTCTTTGATTTCCCCATTCGGTTCTCCTTTGGCTCCTGAGACAAACGGATTGCCTTCGGAAGCCTCGAAACCATCAGTTGCGCCAAACGGTGAAGATGCCTCTAGGGGAGCATACTTGATAACCTGAACGGCACGCAATCGTAGAGATACGCCTGTTCCCATGCTCCCATGATAGGGCGTGAATGTAACGGCAACATTGATTTTGCTACCCGTGGTCAGAAGAAAATCGTCACCAAGTTTTGTATTTTTGGCATCGAATTGAGCTGGTTTTCTGGTAGCGTCTTTACCATATGCGCCCTTCAAATTGGCCTTATAAATGTAATTTCCGTCCTCATCTTTGGTAAACGGATTCTCAAAGCTATCGGGCCAATCTTTTTCTGATTTAACCTTACCATCGTAGGCTTCAACCATGTCCTTACGCAGTTCCTTGGCCTGTGCTTTGGACATCTTAAAATTAATTTCGTACTTAGCGCCGTCATCAAATGGATCACAAGGTACCGACCGTCTTTCCTTTTGATCGAACCTGTACGTGCAATTGATGCGCGGCCATAGAGCTTCTACATCGTCAATAACATAAACTGGGCTAGTTTCAGCCATGAGTCATCTCCTGTTTGTCAAATTGAAACCCATCTGTGCTTTCAAATGGGGACGTTCTCGTACCCTCAAACAATGGTGTAAAATCCAAAGTTATACATTTTATGGTGTCAGGATGATCTATCATCTTTGAAACCATTTTTAACTCCTCATCCTCCAGAGGGCGACTAGGTTTGAAGAAAAGTTTTGGTGTGCCACTGTCGGTATCAAAATATATCTGGGTAACTACAGTAACGGCTGGGCTATTATGCTCTCTGAGAAACCGAGCATACGCTTGCATAGGCATATTACCGTTTTTGGATTCACCGAAAATTGAAGTAGCAGGCAAGCGTAATTGATATACTACGTCTAACTGCCCTTCCATAACTACAGCTAGACGTTGCGAAAACCTACAAGCTCTACTACTCCCGTAACCAGAACCTCTTATATTATAAGTACAATCCATGCATCGAGCTGCCTGACGTTGGTCCTCCGGCACATCCTTGGAAGGAATTTGCGTATCAGCAGACCAGCAAATCGGCATAGCTACTTTGTCAGGATCGTAATTGTCCTCGTAATAAGAACGTGAGACAGGGGCCGCATTGATAATTATTATGTTCCGAAAATTTTCGTGGCTAATAATTATCTCGTTACCACCTGTAAATTCACTAAACTTCTTATCACGTATACTAAGACGTCTTAAAAATTCAGGCATTCGTTTTATAGATCTTGGTCTTCGTCAAAATCGTGAGGGATAACAAGTGGTGCATCATTAGTATCCAATGTCATAATCCCCCCGTCGTCGGCATTACCATTGCCATCATCGTCATCCGGTATACCGTCAAAAGACTCATCAGGTTCATCCGATGCTTTATTAACCGGTTTTGGAGCAGATAAAGCTACCGAAACATCGTCAATTGAAAATCGGTATGTGTTTCCCACTCTTATGAAAGTGTGCTTTGGGATCTGATCACGTTTTATCCACCCACGGATGGTGGACACTGAGACTGAGAAGTGATTGGCTAGATCTTCTATCGGTACGTATGGTCCGCTCATTATTTTTTCCTAACTGCGATGAGGTATTCAGAATCCACATTTAATCCCATAGGTACAACCTCGGGATTTTCTTCCAGAAATTGCTTCACATTGCCTTGATTTAGACGCTTTTCCAGAAGTTCGGGAACTTTGTGTTCTTGAACAAAACTGTACATGGACCCCCAGTCAGAAGTCCAATATCGCGTTTTCACTGTTCGATAAAACAAACCTTCGGAAGTCCTGACACTCTCGACATTATGTTTTTTACAGTGGTCGAGAAGAGCTTTTTTTATAGTGTCTTGTTGAGTTTTTAAATTATCGTCTTGTTTTTTAAACTCAGTAGATAACTCGTTGCGTCTGGCCTTTATCTTCAGAAAAACTTTAGTCAGTTTTTCCAGTTCGACGCCGTTCCCGTCGCCCATTTTGCTCTCCCAAATCATGGTAGGAAGTGCATACTAATGTCAGGAAATGAGCTAGTCAAGCAGTTCCTTATATAAATCTATAATCTGTGTGTGAATATGTATTTTACTATCTAATAACCTATAAACATGTTTCTCTATAAGCGAACCCTGTAGTTGCACCACCGTACATTTATGCGTTTGCCCCGACCTGTGCACCCGCGCATTTGCCTGAGAATAAATTTCAAGGGAACTTGTTGGACCCCACCACACCACCGTATTAGCGGCAGTTAAGGTAACACCATGAGCGGCGGCGGCTGGCTGAAGCACAAGAACTCTTGGGTCATCTTGTTCCTGAAAGAATTTGAAGATTTCAGTCCGCTTCTTAGCGGGAACATCACCCTGAATAATCTCGTTGCTGATACCATCCGAGTTTAGTTTACGTGATAAGATGCTAATAGTGTGTTTAAAAGGGACAAAGATGAGCACTTTCTGACTGGATTCATCGATGACCTCACGTAAAACTTTATACCTATGTTTTATATCAAACTCTAGTGTGTCCCCTCCATCGGTATACACTGCACCAGAAGATATTTGCAGGAGTTTATTCATGTTAACCGCGGCATTCACGGCAGTAATTTCCTCACCAGCCGCCTGCATGATCATTCGATCTCGGAGTTGCTTGTAGTATTTTTTCTGTTGGCGTGTAAGTTCGACTTCCCGTTTGACGTACACCATATCTGGAAGATCCAGACAATCTTTTTTGGTAAAACGTATGGCGGGTTGAAGCGCCTTAAACACAGTTTCTTTGGCAGTTTCTTTCGGCACCCATTTAAAAGTTGATACCTTGTACATTACCATGTCTCGGAATGACCCGAAAAAACGAGGGACAGCCGTAGGATTAACAAGTTTAGCCAACCCATAGGCATCCAATGGACTTTGAGCAGCGGGTGTGCCTGTCAGCATCCATAACCAATGATTAGCTTCCAGAATAGAATTTAGAACTTTCCAGCGTTTGGTCTGGGCATTTTTGTAGTGGGTAGCTTCGTCTGCGATCACAAGATCAAAGCCCCCCTTCTTTATCGCATCAGCTACAATTTCCACGCCGTCATAATTTATAATGACGTATTCGGCACCGCTTTCTATTATCTTGCGTCTTTTCTCGGGGGAGCCATAAGCCACATCAACGCTTCTGTGCATCGCAAAAGTAAACAAGTCGTTACGCCACGCGGAATCCATTATCGAGAGCGGGCATATAACCAGCACACGATTTATACGCCCTTGCTTTATCAGGAAATCAGACGCCCAGATTGCCGAAGCGGTTTTACCTGTACCTTGCTCATTAAAACAGAAGGCTCTTCTGTTTTTAGTTAAGAAAGCCGATGTACTTTTTTGATGTTCAAAGGGTTTATACTGACCGGGCCAGTCGTAACGTCTTTCTATAGGTGATGGCACGTTAATATTTAATTTATTCAGGACGTGAGTTTCATCGATGCCCCATTTCACCAGAACATTGTTGTCATCTACTTTACGACTTTTTGGTATAATGGTAGTGACTTGTTCAGGATTACGTAGCTTCAGCAGTAGTGCTACGTTTTTTATTATCTCCACTATCGCTCTCCCTTAATAGAAACTAACTTTTCTTTCTCGGTTTCTGTCCGTTCCGACTACGATTTTTACTAGGACTCATTAGTCTGTACCCATCTGCATTAGTACCGCCCTTACTCAACATTTTGTTGTGACTTACGTCCTTGCCCCTTCGATAACTTTTACCCTTTGCTTTATCTATTTTTCGTCTCGCCCTCTGACGTTCCATACGGTTTTTATGTTCGCCGCGTTTCTTCTGCATTTGGTATTCGTGTTTGTAGGGGCGTGGGGATTTTGTGTAGGGCATCAGTTTCTTCCATTGTGGGCACATTCGGTGACAGCACAGTGCCGTCTGCATAACCCACTAGGTTTAGGGTTCCACATATCATTTTTAAATGCTTGTTCTAATTTAGAGTAATCAGCCAACCACTTCTCCCATAAAGCGGGTACTTGTTCTTTTGTATATACATCTTTTATGAGGTCTTTTGAAACGACAAATAACAAACCCGCCTTTACTTTTTCGACCTGTGGAAAATGTTTGAAAACAACAAGTGCCATCAACTCTAACTGACCCTTGTCAGCGTATCGTGCAGATTTCCCTGTTTTATAATCCACCACCCATGCTACATCGTCATCCAATATTATTAAATCTGCGATACCTCTGAACCAAACACCTTCATCCGTAAACCCACAAGGCTCTAAGTCCTTAGTAACCCCTAACTTATATTCACATAACTTATTACCCGGCTTTGCCCGGAGCTTGTCTAACGTAGCCACCGCATAATCAAATTGCGGGGGCATTGGCTTGTTGTCTCGTATGTACTCTTCGGCAGCGGTATGAAATGCGGTACCGTACAACATAGCCTCAGTTTCAGATTCAACATAATCCCTTGCAATCCTCATGTGGTAGAATTGTTTAGGGCATTGTTCAAACGCTTTTATTTTACTGAAAGACCAAGGAGTTATACTCAACCACAGTCTCCATATGACTTTCCTACCCCTGATTCACAATCAATTGGTAAGTCTATAGCCCACTCAGGCACCATACGCATACAAGATTCCATATAACTCCGTGCTTCCTCGACTTCTTCATCCGGCACACAGCACACAACCGAATCGTGAACTGTCAACACAACCTTGTATCTCTTTGAGATTTCTAGCATTTGCTCGCCAATGATGCAACGAGCGAGAGCCTGACAGACATTCTCTATGGCTTTCCCACCATAGATGCGGGTTCGGCCTCGTCTGGTTTTATAAGTGTACTCAACTGTTTGAGTGGGTATGCCGTCAAATTCGGTAAGTATTGTATCCCCCCGCAGATCTTCATAACGCATAAACAAACCAGAGGGCAGCTCAAGAGCACAACGTTCTGCATCTACCGATAACAGGTCATCACGACCAAAAGAAACAGCATCGCCACGAGAAAGATTAACAATAGTCTGTTGGGCATCTCGCCATAGAAAGGTTATATTGTAATTAGCCTCTCTGTATATTTTTATGACCCTTCGTGCTTCGGCCAACTCCATATCCACGCCAAATGTCTTGAGTTGATCCTTAAATTTAACTGCTCCCATACCATAACCAGCACCAAGAATAGTTGTCTTGCCAACGAATCGTTCTTCCTTGGTTACATCTGCTTCATCCTTGCCATAAATCCGTGCCGCCATTTTGACATACACATCTTCATTATTGGCAAATGCGTCTATAAGATTTTCTTGCCCCGCAAGCCACGCGAGAATACGTGCCTCTATCTGAGCAGAATCGGCTTCAACCAAAGAATGCTCAGGAGGAGGTATTATACTACGCTTTAACTTCTTACCGTGTATGCCCCTACTCGGGAGATTCTGTAGGTTAATCTTATCATCCCCACCCCATCGGCCTGTGTGAGCCGCGTAGTATTTGACAGGCACAGGCAACAGGCCACGCTTCGAGATGTCTATAAACCGTT
>Ga0114898_1001375_pt1 | contig 14598 bp, 14 predicted proteins | sample Malvired_Geostar_FD_83496 | JGI IMG/M metagenome (GOLD analysis project Ga0114898, IMG submission 83496) | Marine viral communities from the Global Malaspina Expedition - Malaspina viral metaG DeepMed_Geostar | ecosystem: Environmental > Aquatic > Marine > Oceanic | place: Mediterranean Sea... | reverse complement strand
GTGATTACCAGCCCGGCCCCCTCGGCAGGCAAATCCTTCGTCTCCAGCAACCTGGCGTCGGTCATCGCCCAGGCGGGCCAGCGGGTGCTGCTGATCGATGCCGACATGCGTCGCGGCTACCTGGCGGGCATGTTCGGCATGGCGCCACGCCAGGGTCTGTCCGACGCCCTGGCCAGCGGCCTGCGCCTCGCAGCGGTCGTCAACAAGACCGACCAGGCCAACCTGCATTTCATCGCCAGCGGCCACTGTGCGCCCAACCCGTCCGAACTGCTGATGCATGAGCACTTCGCCCGGCTGCTCAAGGAGGCGGAGCGCGAGTACGACATCGTCATTATCGACACACCGCCGGTGTTGGCCGTGACCGATGCGGTGCTGGTGGCGCAACTGGCCGGCACCTGCCTGCTGGTCGCTCGCTATGGGCTGAGCACCGCCAGCCAGATCGAGGCGTCCAAGCGTCGCCTGGCGCAAAACGGCGTACTGCTCAAAGGCGCAATTCTCAATGGGGTCAGGCGCAAGGCGTCCAGTACTGCCTATGAAACCGGCGCCTACGGTTATTACAGCTATTCTCAGAAACCCTGACACATGCGAGGGACACGCCGTGTTCGGTACCGCCGCCATGATGCAACCTTATCTATTTCCCTACCTGGGTTACTTTCAGCTGATCGCCCGCAGCGACGTTTTCGTGCTGGGCGACGATCTCCAGTACACCAAGGGTTCGTGGATCAACCGCAACCGCGTGCTGGTGAACGGACAGCCCAAGCTGGTCACCTTTCCCCTGCGCAAGGGCGGGCAGCTGGAGCCGATCAATCAGCGCTGGCTGTGCGACGACTTCCCGCGTGAAGCCCAAAAACTGATGAAAACCCTGGAGCTGGCCTATTCGCGCGCGCCCTACCAGGCCGAAGTGATTGCGCTGATCCGCCAGATCCTGACCCACCCGGAACGCAACCTGGCGCGCTTCACCGAGCATTCGATCCGCTGCATCTGTGCCTACCTGCAGATCACTACACCGATTCGTAACGGCTCGGAACTGGGATTGCCTGCGCGCATGGACAAGCAGGAACGGGTGATCAGCATTGCCAAGAAGCTGGGCGCCGAACTCTATATCAACCCCATCGGCGGCATGCTGCTGTACTGCCCGTCGCAGTTCCGCAGCCACGGCCTGTCCCTGCGATTTCTACGCATGGACGACATCCGCTACCGGCAATTCAACCAACCTTTCGTGCCCTCGCTGTCGATCATCGACGTGTTGATGTTCAACAGCCCCAAGGACACACGGGCGCTGCTTCAGCGCTTCTCCCTGATCGAAGGCATCGACCAGCAGGCCGCCCTGCGGGCATGAAGCCCACCGACAAAACGGACATCAACACGTTCTCTATGGAAGGCAGTTTCAAATGGCAACGACCGACAGCAACCCACGCTGGTACCTGATTCAGACCAAACCCCGCCAGGAAGCCCGCGCCGAACAGCATCTGCGCCGCCAGGCCTTCGAGTGCTACCGGCCGCAGCGAGCACGTAGCGCCGGCAAGGGAGCCGTGCAGGAACCCCTGTTTCCGGGTTACCTGTTCATTCGCCTCGACCGACACCTGGACAATTGGTACCCCATCCGCTCGACCCGTGGCGTGGCCCGGGTCGTGTCCTTCGGTGGCGAGCCGACACCGGTCCGGGACGAGCTCATCGAGCACCTGCGTCAGCGTCTCGCGGCGCCAGCCCAACTGCCGCAGTTCCAACCCGGTGAACGCGTGCGACTGCACGGCGGCGGGTTCACCGAACTCGAGGCGATTTTCGTCAGCGCCGATGGCCAGGCACGCTCGGTGATCCTGCTGAATCTGCTGCAGCGTGAACAGAAGGTTCGCGTACCGACGCACTACCTGAGCGGCTGCGTTGCACATTCCGGGGTCGGGTTGGGCTGGCGCGCCGATTGATCGAGGGCTGCGAACATGAAAATTCTTTTCCTGCACAGCCTCTACGCCCCCCATGTGGGCGGAGGCGCGGAAATCGTCGTACGCCAGTTGGCCGAAGGCTTGCAGCGTCGGGGCTGCGACGTGGTGGTACTGGTCACCGGCCCGCAGAAAGGCCTGCATGAAGAAACACTCGACGGTGTACGCCTTTATCGCGCCGGGCTGCATAACCTCTACTGGCACTTCACCCAGAGCCGACCCAATCTCTTGCTGCGCCTCGGCTGGCATTACCGTGATCGCTACAACCGCGGTATGCGCCGCCACGTGCGAGAAGTCATCGCCCGCGAACAGCCGGACGTGGTGGTCTGCCACAACCTGACGGGCTGGTCGGTATCGGCCTGGGACGAGATCAGCGCCGCCGGCCTCCCCATCGTTCAGGTGCTGCACGATCTTTATCTGCTGTGCCCCAAGGACACCATGTTCAGTAAAGGCCGCAGTTGCGAGCGCCAGTGCAGCCTGTGTTCGGCGCTTCGTCAGCCGCATCCGGCGGCTTCGGCCCAGGTCGCCGCCGTGATCGGTGTCAGCCGCTTCATCCTGGAACGGGTGTCCAGGCAAGGGTACTTCAGCCAGGCCAGCCGCCATGTGGTTCACAACAGCACACATTGCAGCGATCTCCCGGCGCCTGGACCGCGCCAGAACCACAGCGGTCTGCTGCGATTTGGCTACATCGGCACGCTGTCGGAAAACAAGGGCGTGGATTGGCTGATCAGCCAGTTCCAGCAACTCTCCGTCAACGCCACCCTGGAAGTCGCGGGGCGCGGCAAGCTGGACTACGAAGCGCAGCTCAAGGCGATGGCCGATCCAGCCAAGGTCCGTTTTGTCGGCTATCAGGACGCCGACACCTTCCTGCGCAACATCGACGTGCTCGTGGTGCCGTCCATATGGGCCGAGCCCTTCGGGTTGGTGGCGGTCGAAGCCTGTGCCCAGCACCTGCCTGTGATCGCGACGAACATGGGCGGCCTGCCGGAGATCATCCAGGACAACCTCAACGGTTTGCTCTGCTCGCCTGCCGACCCTGACTCGCTCGGTCGGGCAATGCTCAGGCTCTATCTGGACAGCGGTCTGCGCCAACGGTTGTCCCGGCAGGCCCGTACCAGCGTCGCACCTTTTTTGAACATGGAGCGAATGCTCGATCAGTACCAATCGATCCTGCATGCCGCGCTACACGGCCGGAGAGCCCCCGATGCCCCCGAGTTCGCTGCCCCTCACGCATCCCAGGTCGAGCCCGCTGGCGATTGACAAGCCAACGCTGCTGGCATTGATCGCCGCCTCGCTGCTGATCAGCGAAACCTTTGCAGGCGCACTGCGCTATTACCTGGACATGGCCGGCATTTCCGCCCTGCTCTACCTGCCCAAGCTCGCCTGCCTGGCCGCGGTGGCGCTGGAGCTGCCACGCGCACGAAGCGAGCCCGGCGTCTGGCTCGTGCTGTTTGCCTTGCTGGTTTCCAGCTTGCTGGCCCTGCTTCACGGAGCCTCGCTGGGCAACATCGGCTTCAGCGTGTTCATCTACCTGCCGCTGCTGTTCGGACTGTTCTGCGGCAGCTATCTGGAGCGCCGAACCGGCCTGCTGGGCGGGGTGATCGGCCTGTGCCTGGTCGCCTCGCTTCTGGGCATCGCGCTGGACATGTTCACCAGCGTGCCCTGGAAGGGCTACAGCTACATGATGGGTGACGTCGAACTGACCGCGAACAAATCCTGGGCGTTCGGCAGTACGGACCGTCTTGCCGGTTTCGCCCGGATGTCGACCAATCTGGCCGTGATGATCGCGCTGTACAGCCTGTTCCTGGCTGCATTCCTGAAAATGCGGCTGCTGCGGATGATGCTTTATCCCTTGGCCTTCGGCGCCATCTTCCTCACCACCAACAAGTCCACCGCGGCCGCCTACCTGCTGACCCTGATGATGCTGTTCCTCGCTGGCTATCGCCTGCCGAGCGCGCTGGCGTTTCTCATCGCGGTGCTGACGGGAATGGCGTTGCCGATTGCCAGCCTGCTGTTGAACATCCCGCAGAGCGAAGCCTATAGCGCCAGTCTCTTCGCATCCTTCAACGACCGCCTGATCAATAGCTGGCCGAACTTCATCGAGGTCATCGTCAATGAGGGCTGGGGCTGGTGGGGCGCCGGGTTCGGTGCGGTCGGCAGCAGCACGGCCGCCTTTCCGCTGACCTGGCTGGAGCTGCTGAGCATCGCCGACAACACGGCGCTGTATCTCTGGGGCATGTTGGGGGTCTTCGGGGTACTGCTGTATCTGCTGCTGTTTCCGTTGCTGCTGCGCCTGCACGATCGCGGCCCGCGCATTCGCGACGCACTGTTGGCCATCGTCTTCTGCACCTGCCTGATCGGCTGGGCGACCGATGTGCTGGAAGTCACCACCGCCACCCTGTTTCTGGGCATGGCCATCGCCCACGTCCTGACGCCACGAGCGCTGCCGTATCGAGCCCCTCATAACCCCATCACCACCGCACAAGCGCATGGCGGCCTTGGAGCGCATGCGTATAAACCTGGGAATGAACAGCCATGAACACCCGCCACTGTTTTCGTCGTCTGGCGCTTGTCGCGGCCATGTCTGGCCTGGCATTTCAGGCTCCGGCGCTCGAACCGGACGCTTCGTTCATCATCGGCGTCTGCTCACATGATCTTCATCTGCGCGACAGTCGCAGCCAGGGCAACGAACTGATGCGCGACGCCGGCATCGAGTCGGTACGAACCGATGCCCACTGGGCCTTCCTGGAGCGCGATCGCGATCGGCTCAAGGTGGAGCCGCACTGGAATCGCTACCTGGCGGGCACCGAAGCCAAGGGGCTCGATAGCCTGTTCATCCTCGGCTATGGAAACCAGTTCCACGGCGGCGGGGAAAAACCGCGCAGCGAGCCGGTGCGCGCTGCGTTCAACCGTTACGTCGCCTTCGTTGCGCAGCAGTTTCGGGGCCGCATCAAGCACTACGAGGTCTGGAACGAGTGGGACGTCGAGGACCCCTCCGATCCGCAGTTCACCCAGGATTATGCCCGTGTGATCGCCGATGCGGCGGGCATCATTCGCCAGCACGACCCCGACGCCAAGGTGCTGGCCGGCGCGGTGACCACCAAGGGCATCGAGTCGGGTTTCGCCCTGCGTCTGATCGAGGCCGGTGTCATGCAGTCGATCGACGGCCTCTCGCTGCACCCCTACGTACATTGTCGCGGTCGAGGGAAAAACACGCCGGAGGCCTGGATCGAGTGGCTCGCCGAGGTCGACCTGGAACTGTCCCGCGCCGCCGGCCAACCCGTGCCTCTTTATCTTACGGAGATGAGCTGGCCGGCCTATCAGGGTTCCTGTGGCATCGATGAAAACCTGCAGGCCGCCTATCTCGCACGCAGCTTCCTGCTCGTCAAAACGCTCCCCAACGTGCGTGGCATGTGGTGGTACGACCTGCGAAACGATGGTACCGACAAGCGTGAACGGGAGCACAACTTCGGCTTGCTCCGCCAGGATTATGGCCTCAAGCCCGCGTATCGAACGCTCAAGGCGATCAGCCCGATCATCGAGCATTACGCATTTATGGGTCATGTCGGTGAACCCGGCAAAAACACCGTCCTGATGCGCTTCGCCCGCGCTGGCGAACAGGTTCTGGTGGGCTGGAGCACGGACCAGCCCCGCTCGGTCAACATCGAGTCGGCGGGCAAGACCCACGGTCCGCTGGAGCTGATCGACACCGCGCACCCCGAGAACGGACGGAGCCGGGACAACCCCCAATGGAGTTGCCCGTCCCACGCAAGCACCTGCACCGCCACGGTCGAGCTGGACCGATTTCCGAAAGTGATCAGCCTCGGCCGGCCCGCGACGGCACGCGCCACGCCCTAGCGGCAGTCCCGCTGCGAACAGTTTCTTGAAAAGAGGAATTTCAGATGATTGTGATCAATGCGCGCTTTCTGACCCAGGAAATGCGAGGCGTACAGCGTTTCGCGGAGCAGATCAGCCTGCAGCTCAGCCACCTGCGTGACGATCTGGTGTTCGTCGCGCCGCACGACATACGCCTGCATGACAGTGCCGAGCAGTTGCAGGTACGCCGCATCGGCCGCCACCGAGGCCACCTGTGGGAACAGTTGGACCTGCCGCTGTGGCTCGTGCGCAATGGCAGCCCACCGCTGGTCTCGCTCTGCAACACGGCCCCGCTGGCCTACGGCAACCAGATCGCGACCCACCACGACATCACCTATGTCAGGCACCCGGAGAGTTACTCGAAAGCCTTCCGCACCGCCTATCGCAACCTGACACCCCTGCTACTCAAGCGAATCAAGGCATTGATCACCGTGAGCGAATTTTCCCGGAAAGAAATAGCTCGCTTCTACGGCTACCCGGCAGACCATATCTGGGTGGTGCCCAACGCCGTGGACGCCCGCTTTCAACCCTTTTGCGCAGAACGATGCCCGCGTGGCTCGGCGCCGTACCTGCTGGCCGTCTCATCGCCCAGCGCTCACAAGAACTTTGCGAGAATGGTCGCCGCCTTCCTGAAACTCGAAGGGCTTGAGGAAGTCGAGCTGCGCATCATCGGCGACTCGAACCGCGTCTTTTCCGGCAGCCTCCACGATGTCGCCGGCAGCCGCCGCATCCGCATGCTTGGCCGGCTCACCGACGAAGAGCTGGTCGAGGCCTACCAGGGCGCAACGGCCTTCGTGTTTCCGTCCGTTTACGAAGGCTTCGGGATTCCCCCGCTCGAAGCGCAGGCCTGTGGTTGCCCGGTCATCGCGGCACGCGCCGCCTCCATTCCCGAAGTGCTGGGTGACAGCGCGCTGTATTTCGATCCGTTGCAGGTCAAGGACATCGCCGACTGCATGCAGCGGGTCCTGCGGGACGAAGCGTTGCGCCAGGACCTGCGCCGGCGCGGCAAGGCGAACGTGGCACGGTACTGCTGGCACTCCTCGGCCCGACAGGTTTCACGGCTCATCGACCAGGCGTTCACCGGCGTGCGGGATGGCAAGAAGGCAGGCTTGCAACAGCTCCCGTTCGGCCCGCCGAAGCATTAGCCCAGGCGAGCACCGGGTCGCCAACCACACCGGTGCACCGCCACCACACCTCGAAAACGCCATGGCCGACCGATCGACCATCGGCCCCGCTGTCTCTTCTCTATTTCACCAAAGGCTAACGTATGAAAATCGCCATTGTTCATGATTGGCTGGTGACCTATGCCGGCGCCGAACGGGTCCTTGCCGGGTTGCTCGAAACCTGGCCGGAAGCCGACCTGTTCGCCGTGATCGACTTTCTGTCCGATGAGGATCGGATCAGCCTCGGCGGCAAGCGCGCCACCACCACCTTCATCCAACAACTGCCCAAGGCGAAGACGCACTATCAGAAATACCTGCCCCTGATGCCGCTGGCCATCGAGCAGCTCGACATGTCGGCCTATGACCTGGTGATCTCCAGCAGTCACGCCGTGGCGAAGGGCGTGCTCACCGGACCGAACCAGTTGCATATCAGCTATGTGCATTCGCCGATCCGCTACGCCTGGGACCTGCAGCACCAGTACTTGCACGAGGCCAGCCTGGAGCGCGGCTTCAAGGCTAAACTGGCGCGCATGCTGCTGCACTACATGCGCATGTGGGACCAGCGCACCGCCAGCGGCGTGGACGAATTCATCGCCAACTCGCATTTCATCGGCCGGCGTATCAACAAGAGCTATCGCCGTACCTCCACGGTGATCTACCCGCCCGTCGACACCCGCCAGTTCACGCTCTACGCGCAAAAAGAGGATTTTTACCTGACCGCCTCGCGGATGGTGCCCTACAAGCGCATTCCAATGATCGTCGAGGCCTTTTCGCGGATGCCGGACAAGAAGCTGATCGTGATCGGCACCGGCCCCGAAATGGAAAAGGCAAAAGAACTCGCGACGCCGAACGTGACCCTGATGGGTTATCAGAATTTTTCGGTGCTCCTGCATTACATGCAACGCGCCCGCGCCTTCGTGTTTGCCGCCGAGGAAGATTTCGGCATTGCGCCCATCGAGGCGCAAGCCTGTGGCACACCAGTCATCGCCTATGGCAGAGGGGGCGTACTCGAAACGGTGCGGGGTATCGACCACGTGGAGCCGACCGGCGTGTTCTATCCGGAGCAAACGCCCGAGTCGCTGATCGCTGCGATTGCAGAGTTCGAGTCCGAAGCGCATCACATTCTGCCCGACGCCTGTCGCGCCAGTGCGGAGCGTTTTTCAACCGAACGATTCAGGCAGGAGATCAAAACCTTCGTCGATACTAGGGTTCGAGAGGTTTCGTTGCTTCAAGGGCAGGACGCGCTATTGCATCGACCCAGCGTAACCCCGGCAAGCGTCACGCCGGTGTACCCCGCGGCGGTTCCAATGAAGCAGGCCTGACCAGAACCTCATCTCAATTGCGAGGTTTCAAGGATGAACACAGCAACCCCCTGCATTCGCACGACACGCGCGCTGAGCATCGCCCTGGTGGTCTGCGCGACGACCGTCGCTACCCAGCTCTCCGGCCAATCCCGAGAACTGTCGTACCCTCAGGGCTATGACAGCCATGCGCGGGACACGCTCGGCTGCGCCGGCATGAAGCCCCAGCCGATGACCCTCGAACAGGGCACTCGCCAGTTCGTACCCATGTGCAACGACAGCGCCCGATCCGCCGCGATATCCCCTTCGCCCGTGCGCCTGGCAAGGCCGCTAACCGATGGCCAGTACATCCGCTCCGGCGACAGCATCCGCTACTCGTTTTAATCCTGCGATCTTTTGGAGGTGCCATGGACAGTGCAAACCAGAACAGACAATCGCTGGTTTACGCCGACGGTTATTCCTACACGGAAATATTCCAGGCGCCCGAGCTGCCAGGGATGCCCAGCGGCAATCGGCTGATCAGCGTCTTTCATGCGTTCTTTACCGCCGACCGGGACAGCGGCGATGCCGCCGCTGTCGCCGTACCACCCGATAACAGGATCACGGAGGCCGCTGGCGACCGCTGATTCGCCAGCGCTCAGGCTTACCGCTGCAGGGCCGCAGCCGCCTCGACAGATGGCGCTCATGGCGCTGGTGCGGCGGTCGTTTCCCCCGACTCGTGCAGAGACACCCCATGACCCTGAAAACAACCGTGGTGACCGTGACCTATGGCGATCGGCTGGCCTATCTGCTGCAGCTGATCGAACGCGCCCTGGCGTTCGTCGAAATCAACGAAGTGATCGTCGTGAGCAACGCGGCCCTCGCGCCGCTGGACCCGTTGCCGGAACGCTGGCCTGGCAAGGTCCGAGTGATCGAACTGCAACACAACACCGGCTCGGCCAATGGCTATGCCGTGGCGCTCGAAGCCGCGCTGGCCGGCGGCGCCGATTACATCTGGATGATGGACGACGACAACGCGCCGACGGCTGCCGCTGTGACGATCCTGCATCGCGAACTGGCGCGCCTTGGCGGCTTGCTCGGTCCGGATCGGGTCGCGGTACTGGGCTATCGGGCCACCCAGCAGGCCGACATCGCCCAAGGTGTCCCGGCGCGCTACGTGCTCCAGCCTCGCTCCAGTTATTTCGGCTTTCATATCGCCCAGTTGCCTTTCAAGCTCTGGCGCCGACTCCCTTGGGGCAAGAAGCCCGGCAAGCGGCCCGCGAGCATCAGCCTGCCGTTCGCGCCCTACGGCGGCATGCTTGCGCATCGCAGTCTGTACCAGCGCATCGGCATGCCCCTCAAAGAGCTGGTGCTCTACGTCGACGACACCGAGTACACCCGGCGCATAACCGCACGTGGCGGGCGCCTGTTCATGTTCACCGATGCGGTGATCGACGAACTCGAGCAGTCCTGGAACATCAAGGCCCGCACTCGCAACATCTACGAAACCTTCCTGCTCGGCGACTCGGACTTCCGCGCCTATTACGCCGCACGCAACCAGGCCTGGTTCGACAAGAACGTCTGGGCCGCGTCGCCTCGGCTGCATCGCCTCAATCGCGCCATCTTTCTCACCCTGCTGCGCCTGATCGCCCGGTTGCGCAATTCGCGAGATCGCCTGGCGATCCTCGAGCAAGCCATTCGCGACGGTGAGAGCGGCGACCTGGGCATGAGCAAGCTCTTTCCTTTGCGTTGATCCGCCGGGGCGGTTAGCACCGCCCCGGCTCATGGGGGCATTATTCATGGACGTCACATCGACTCAGCGTGACGCGAACAACTTCGACTTCCTGCGATTGTTTGCCGCCTCTGCGGTCGTCATCGGCCACTGCTACTGGCTGTCGGGGGCAGGCGATATCGAGCCGGTACGGCTGTTCACCGGATCGATGGATACCGCCGACATCGCCGTGAACCTGTTCTTCGTGATGAGCGGTTTTCTGATCGCCGGCTCTTGGATGAACAGCCGCAGTGCGCTGGACTTCGCCGCCAAACGTGCGCTTCGCATTTTCCCGGCGCTGGGCGTATCGATCCTGTTCACCACCCTCGTCATCGGCCCGCTGGCGACCCGCCTGCCGCTGGACGACTACCTGCTCGACAACCAGACGTTGCGCTACCTGGGCAACATGGTGCTGGTCACGCAATTTCATCTACCCGGCGTCTTCAGCGACAACCCCTTCCCCGTCACCGTCAACGGATCGGTCTGGACGTTGCCCTACGAAGTGCTGATGTACGCCTCGCTGATGGTCATGGGCCTGATCAAGGCGTTCGGCCGAGTCACCGTGCTGGCCGTGCCCGCCGCATTGATGCTGATTCATTTCCATCTCGCGCCAGGCCTGGGGCTGGACAGCGACATTCTGCGCAAGTCCACCCGGCTGGGGATGTTCTTTTTTTTCGGCTCGGCGCTGTACCTGTACCGCCCCCATCTGCCATGGAACTGGAAGATCGCACTCGGCCTGCTCAGCCTGTCGCTGCTGACCGCCAGAACGGAGCTGTGGCTGTATACCCATGTGCTGACGCTGCCATACCTGACCATCTACCTGGCACACCTGCAGGTGCCGGCACTCTCCGGATTCGGACGATACGGCGACTTCTCCTACGGCATCTACATCTTCAGCTTTCCGATCCAACAACTGCTGATGCACTGGTTCAGCCCGCAATTGCCGCTGGGCGCGTTCATGGCGATCAGCCTGCTGGCAAGCGTTGGCGTTGCCGTGTTGTCCTGGCATTGGGTGGAATCTCCGGCATTACGGCTGAAACGCTACCTGCCCGGGGCTCGCGACGGCGTCAGCCGAGCGAATCTCAGCCCGGCGCCCTGACGGCCGGCTGCACCCAGCGCAACGCTCGCGCCGCCGAAAAATCGTGTCGGCTATGGAGCCCCGTCACCAAACCCCCTACCATGCATCGCGATTCCCCTCAGACATCCACCGTTCATGCCCTTTGCCACTCTGTTTCGCGTAGACCTGCGGCGGCTGATAGTGATGCTGGCGATCCTCAGTGGACTGGTCACGCTGGGCATCAGCTTCTACGCGAGCTACCAGGTACAGCGTGAATCCCTCATTGACAGCACGCTGGAAGCCAATCGGGCCTATGCGGCCAAGCTGGCCGACGGTACCGAAACCTTTTTCGTTTCGGTACAGCAGCAACTGCGATACAGCGCCGACATCCTGGCCGAGCAGTTCGATGACGAAACGCTCGATCGAGAGGTCGAACGGCTGCGGTTGCAAACCAACAGTTTCAACATCGTCGTCGTCACCGATGCGCGGAGCACGGTCCGGGCCATCTCGCCCAGCCACTCGCAGCTGGTCGGTTATCAGCTGGACACACCCGGCGCCGTGGGAGCCCTGAAAGAACAGAAGCCGATCATCAGCAGCCCCTACACCTCGGCGCTCGGCACACTGGTCATCTCGATCTCGCAACCGATCCTGGGCAAGGACGGCGCCTACCTCGGCTACATCGGTGGGGTCATCAGCCTCAAGGAGCCGAACATCCTGAAGAGCATGCTCGGCGAGCATTTCTACCAGGACGGCTCCTATCTGTACGCCATCGACCAGCATCGACGGCTGCTCTACCACCCGGACCCCAAGCGGCTCGGCACCCTGGTTGGCGACAATGCGGTCATCGACCGGGTTATCGGCGGTGAGTCGGGCAGCCAGCGGGTCATCAACAGCCGCGGGCAGGACATGCTCGCCGGTTTTGCCGCGGTGCCGACAGCCCGTTGGGGCATCGTCGCGCAACGGCCGACCGCGGCGACGCTGCACCCGCTCGACGACCTGATGCTCGAAGTTTTGCGCCAGACAGCGCCCCTCGCACTGCTCACCTTCGTTGCGGTCTGGTGGTTGTCGGCACTGATTTCGCGCCCGTTGTGGCAGTTGGCCAAGAGCGCAGGCGGGATGGATGCGCCAACCAGCGCGGAACGCATCCAGCGAATCCGCTCCTGGTACTTCGAAGCCGCTCAACTCAAACGCGCCATGCAGATCGGCATCAATCTGCTGCACCAACGCATCGGCAAGCTCAACCTCGATGCCCAGACCGATCCCTTGACCGGCCTGCATAACCGCCGCGGCCTCACGCTCGCGCTCGACGCACTGAGCGCCGAAGGGCATTCGTTCGCTGTCGTTGCCCTGGACATCGATCATTTCAAGCGCATCAACGACACCTACGGTCACGACGTGGGCGACGAGGTCATCCTGCACCTCGCGCAACTGATGACGACCTGCTCGCGCGGCGCGGACACATTGTGTCGAAGTGGCGGCGAAGAGTTCCTGATGCTGTTGCCCGACACCAACCTTGAATCGGCGTTTCGGGTCGCTGAGCGCTTGCGCCACTGCGTCGAGCAGGAACAGATGCCCCAGGTGGGGCACATCACCATTTCCCTCGGCATCGCGGTCTGGCCCATACACGCCGACAGCATCGAGCGGGTGTTCAAACTGGCCGACGGCGCGCTGTACCTGGCCAAGCAGAACGGACGAAATCGCTCCGAGGTCGCCGAACTGGACCAGGATGCGACGGACCTTTCCAGCCCCGACCGATGAGCCGATCCGGTTCGAGCACGGTCACATCGTGGCCCGACGTGGATAGCCCAGCATCGCTGGGCTTTTTTTTTGCCGCGCGAAACAGAGCGTCGCCGGCCCGCAACCGCCTTCACAGCCTGCTGTATTGACCGGCGTTGCGGGGCCCGCCCCGCTTCTGGTCCCCCATGCCGAGATGCACAGGGTGCCCAACGTGGGCGAAAAACATTGACCAAGCAGCAAACTTGAGGCGAAATGCCACCATCGAACAGTGACCCTCCTCCCGCGCCGAATGAGGGGCGAACCGCCTCGCCCTCAGCGGATGCGAGTGTCGTCTGCAGCGGGCCGGAGTTTACCTACGACCGCCTGCGCGCTGGGCTGCTGTCGGCGGTCCTGGCGGGAAACGATCAGTTTTCTCGCAAGGCTGGAACGCCCGCAAGCAATTCGAATCAAACCCGACTACCGCAGCACCTTTAAAAGGACCCGCGCCGATGGCCGCATTGCAACAGCGAACCCTGAACCTCATTGCCACCAAACAGCAGGAACTGCTCCAGCGCTGGACCGCCGATCTCGAGGCCAGCGGTGCGTACCGCAACATCAAGGCCGACGAGTTTCACCAGCAGACGAGCGATTTCATCCGCCTGCTGATGGCTGGCGCAAGCCAAACCGATTCCAACGATCTCAGGGCTTCGAGCTGGGAAGAGATGCGGCTGTTCCTGGAAAAGCTGTCCCACAGCCACGTGCTGCTGGGCTTCGATTCACAGCAGACCGCCGGCTTCATCTTTTCCCTCAAGCGCCCGATGATGCCATTGCTGCAGGGCGAATACGCCGATGAGCCGGCAGTGCTCGCCGAGCAGCTCTGGGCCCTTTCCGAGCTGATCGACCAGCTTGGCCTGCACACCGTGCGCACCTTCCAGAAGTCGCGCGAGGCGGTCATCAAGCGTCAGCAGGAAGAACTGCTGGAACTCTCCACCCCGGTCGTCAAGCTCTGGGACGGCGTGCTGGCCTTGCCGATGATCGGAACCCTCGATTCGCAACGCACCCAGGTCGTGATGGAATCGTTGCTGCAACGCATCGTCGATACCGGCTCGGAAATTGCCATCATCGACATCACCGGTGTGCCAACCGTCGACACCCTCGTCGCTCAGCACCTGCTCAAGACCGTAACGGCCATTCGGCTGATGGGTGCCGATTGCATCATCAGCGGCGTGCGGCCGCAGATCGCCCAGACCATCGTGCACCTGGGCCTCGACCTGCAAGGGATTGTCACCAAGGCTTCGCTCGCCGACGCGCTGGCGCTTGCCTTGCGCCGCTCCGGGCTCACTGTCAGCAAGGCGGTCTAATGGAGCGTATTCCGATTTTGCGGATGGGTGACTTCCTGCTCGTCACCATCCAGGTCGATATGCATGACCAACTGGCACTGACCCTCCAGGACGACCTGGCCGAACGGATCAGCGCAACCTCGGCCCGCGCCGTACTGATCGATATTTCCGCGCTGGACATGGTCGATTCGTTCATTGGCCGAATGATCAGTTCGATCTCCGGGCTTTCCCGGATCATGGACGCCGAAACCGTGGTCGTCGGCATGCAGCCAGCGGTCGCGATCACGCTCGTCGAACTGGGCCTGACGCTCCAGGGCGTCAGCACCGCGCTCAATGTCGAGAAAGGCATGCAACTGCTTCACAAGCGGATGGCCGATCAATGACCGAGCCCACCAGCGGGAGCCTGCCGGTACGCATCGAGCAGGATGTCGTGCTGGCCCGGCAGGCTGTCCGCAAGC
>Ga0114898_1001373_pt1 | contig 14600 bp, 16 predicted proteins | sample Malvired_Geostar_FD_83496 | JGI IMG/M metagenome (GOLD analysis project Ga0114898, IMG submission 83496) | Marine viral communities from the Global Malaspina Expedition - Malaspina viral metaG DeepMed_Geostar | ecosystem: Environmental > Aquatic > Marine > Oceanic | place: Mediterranean Sea... | reverse complement strand
GCTCCTCTAAATAAATTTCCTATACCGAAAGGACTTCCTCTTGTAGCTCTGTAAGCTTTAGGGGCAAATTGTTTAGCTGCTCGTAAATTCTGTTTACTTATTCCAGGTCTATGTCTAGGTCCAAACCAACCTGGGTTAACTGTTTGACCAGCTCCTGAAGCAATAGCTCCGGATCTAATGTCTTGCACTTCTTGTGGAGACATTCCAGACGCTCTATAATCAGCTCTAGCTCTTTCGTTTTTTGCTCCACTTTCCGCAGCACTCATTGCTGCACCAGTTCTATAATTTCCAGCAGCATCAAAGTCATCATAGTTAGGAATTCCTATTGGCCCTTCATGAGGTGTGTCTGGTTTTAAAGATTGTAAGATACCAGCTTCATCATCTGTTATATAAGCTAAATTAACCGGTGTTGAATGAGATCTTGCTTGAAAAGATGTAGGAACATTTACACTGTTGCCTTTTTTATAATTTTCAAAATCATGTATTAAGTTTCCATCGGAAGCCATGTCCATAATACCACCGCCTCGTGCGCCATAACGATTGGTCCAATCACGAGCAATCTCTGGCTCGTTGGCCCATAGGTATCGTCTTTGTTTCTCTGATTGAAATGGCATTATCTTCTTCCGTCTGGTTGTACGTCTACTCTAAAAGTTCCTAGTTTCCAGTCCTGAGAGGTACTGGTATTAGCAATCTTTAAAGAAACGGCACGTGCTCGTGCACGAGTATCTACTTTAGTCGTACTTGAGGTAATTGTAAAGGGTCCTAATGAAGAACTCGCCTGGGAGCTATTAGGATAGTCTCTTAAATTTAATGTAATTTGGGTATCTCCTGTCTGGGAAATAAAGTCAGGAATGAATCTTCTAATTTTCATCAGGAATTCTCCATCTCCTTGGAAGGTTGCTCCACCTTCTTTAGTAACCGTTATATCATAATCACCTGATTCTATATTCGAAGCGATAGCGGTAGTGGTACTTCCAACAATTTGATCGGTTCCTGTTTCATGTTTAAAGTATGTAGTTCGGCCATCAGTATTTCCAACAACATCGAATGAAGTATCAGTGCCAGCGTCATAATAAGTGCCATGAGGATTTCCAAAAACAGCTGAATCTGCCCAAGTGGTTCTATCTAAACTACTCGTTACCCAGATAGCTCTGTCAGGAGTAGAATCTAGATAGTTATAGCTTACCATTCTATTAACAACACTAGAACCTGAAGTTGGATAAAACCAGAATATTTCTCCAAATAGATTATTTAATCCACAGTTTACTAATTGTTGAGCGGTTGTATTTATATCATCAAATACATAGTCTTCAACTAAACATTTCATTGATTCCAATTTACCAGCGTATTTAAAAAATCCATTTTCAGACATCCAGTACGCTGAACCATCTACCTCGATTGCGGCATTCATTCCAAGAAGTCCACAGTTAGTGCCTACTTGTGCAAAGGCAAATACAAATGGAACCCCAACGAAACGCATAGTAAATGCAGCACTATCCGTCCAAACATAAGTGGCATCTCTTCCTCTAACTGCGCCCATGATTCGTGATCCGTCAGCCAGTCTTTGTGAACCTGATGTATTGGTTGAAGTAATTGCCCACGTGTTAATATCCTCTCTATTAGACCATCTAACAAACATTTCATCTTGAGTAGAAGCAGTACCAACCGTGGTTTCAGTTCCAAATAAAACTAAGTGACGATCCGGAGTAGAGACTAACATATCTCTGGACGCGGTGGGTGCACCACTAACAATCGTTGCTCTTGTAGAAGTAGCAGCAGCAAGATCAGAGTCCCATTCAAAGACCGCACCGTTATGAATCAAAGCTAAAAGTTTTTTACCAAAACTATCCAACGTCCATAGACCTGGATCAATTACATAATCACCACTAGCAGCTTCGCCCCAGGCTACATAATCAGTACTATTAGTGATCGTGGCTCCATCTGAATGAGAATCTTTGCTTGTTCCTCTAACTTCCCGAGTCACTCCTGTTAAAGTATTAGTACTAATTCCAGTATAAGAAATTTCTTCTGAACCAATTTGAATAAAACATGTTCCTGAAGAAGGAAATTGAGATGCATCGGTTAATACAATAGTAGTAGTTGCATCATTAATGCCTCCATTAAGCGTGGTTGTAGCTTCTCCTGAAACCGTACCGCCGTATTGTCCTAAACTCCAACCATAACCAGGAAGTTGAGTTGCCGGTCCTACAGGGTAATAGTATTGGACTCTAATACCTCCTGATGTTGTAGCTCCCGATCCTGTTTCAGCCGACGCCATAGTAATGGTGATGGTCGTTGAGGAAGGGACCGTTGTGACCATAAATTTAATATCATCAAAATCAGCGGCTACATAATCTGAATTGGTAATAGTTGTAAAACTATCTAAATAAATAATATCCCCAGCACTCATACCATGAGAAGATGAAAAAGTAATAGTTACTTCAGTAGAGGCATTAGTAGTGGTAAAGGCATTCGTTAGAGTGGTAGTAGTTTTAATAGGATGAATGTCGTAAAAAACACCTCCCGTATAAACATATAAAATTCTATTGGTTCCTATAGCTGAATACTTAAATCCTGAACTATTAATAAATTGGTGTTGAGCTCTAGCAGCTCCCGTTAGAAAATTTTCTCCTAACTGAGACCAACCTCCTATTTTTTCAGGGGTTCCATATCTAAATCGTACATAATCTCCCCCTGTCCACTGCCCTTCAGCGCCTGTGGGAGTAACTTGTTTGTTGAAACCAGGTAAAAATTCTATTTTTTGTAACATTGAACTCCATTGTATTATATATTCCTTATCGGTGGAATACCTAACATCGGCCTTTTGTCGAACCTGTTCTTTTCAGCAAAAGGACCATTCACATGGTTGTAATGAAGAAAGACCTGTCCGCACACGTCTCCTTCAAGGGGTTCTCTCCAATGCTCTAATTCGCATCCACTATATACTAACATATCCCCAACATCAAGTATAACTTTAGTGCCAGCAGGAGCATTAGGTTTGTGTATATTTTTATATTCGTCTATTACTGTATCCACTCCAGTACCATCTATAAAAATAGGCCAAGAATGACCTCCTAAATGAATAGTAGTTGAAATTTCACAGCTTGGTCTATCTTTATGACGCTTTAATATATCTTCTTTTTTATATAATCTTGCATAAGAATAAGTAGGGATTAATTGTAGCCCGGTTTCCTGGGCCATGATGGGTAGTACTTTAACCAGAAGAGTTTCCATTACATGATCTGCATAATGAGAATAGGTATTAGGTACCTGTTTATCTGTCCAGGTGCCAAGCATACCCGTATCGTAGGTAACGTTGTTTTTATACATCCAATCTACTGCGTCTCTCTTCAACAGAAAATAGTTAAAGATAAAGTTAGCCAGCTCGTAGCTAATTGCTTTTTTAATGACTTGATATTTATTAAATTTTGCCATGTTTCTGATGATTCTTAGGCATTACTTCACATATAATACCCTTCTTTTTTTTAATTTCTAACCCTTCTTTAGTATGAAATAAATCTTTGATCTCTTGTTCTGTGTTAAGTAGCCTTCCATTTAAATCATTGTTTTTAGGATCATATAATTTTATAACACAAGAAATTTTTTCTATACCCAGTTCTTTAGCTATCACCATTCTATTGTTTCCGACCGTCACTTTTAATGTACCATCTTTCAATTGATTAATATATACTGGATCTCTTAACCCATACTTGGATACAGATTGTTTAAGGGCATCATTAAATTTATGCTCCTGTCCATTGATAAACTCTGGTCTTGTCAAATGGGTAATATCTTTAGTGTCAACTTCTTTATAAATTAAACCTGTCATTGAAAACCCTGTTGTATAAAATTAAAACTTACTGATATTCTTGTATCATTAGATTCATTTGGTTCTACACAATGCCAGAGCCATGCTGGAAATATAATAATTCTTCCAGATGGAGTATCTAAATGTACCTCTCGCCATAGATGTTTAGGAGGAACACCTTTTATTCTTACAGGCATCACTGTTTGAATTCCTGGTCTTGGATCATTACACACCAGCTTACCACAGTTAGGTGGGGTCTTTATATAATATACTCCAGAAAATAATGTATTAGGATGTACATGAGGTTTATTGTATCCCCCCTGATAGTTTATGTTCGCCCACATATTGCCAAGAATCGGTTCTCTATCTAGCCATTCTTCCTTCCATACATACTGCATAGCTAAAAATAACTGATCTACTAAAGGTCTATATTCTGGTTTGGTTTGCATATCAGTTTGTGAATGCCAACCATTCATATTAGTCTTTTTAATGCCTTTATCTTGTTTAGACCATTCAAGAATATCTTTTTCTAATTGAGGATTAAGTTGATCAGCCATAGGTAAATCAAATCCATAAAAAATGGTTGGAAAAAATTCTTCTTTAATCATCTAAACGGTTTGCCTCCAAACCAAACAACTAATGACTGTCTCATTCCTCGGGTAACTTTATTGACTCTATGATTTAAAAAGGATGCAAAACAAATTGCATGACCTTGTTTTAAGTCCGCAAACTTTCCGGGTGCCATAAGCTCTAACTCACCACCTTCAAATTCTGCTGGATCATTTAATAAAAGAGTCATTGATATTTTTCTAACTGGTGGTTCGTGGCTCATATTTACATCACAATCCATATGCCAGTCGTAAAATCCTCCTTGAGGATATTCTGTGAACTGTGCGTTCTCTGTAATTCTAATATCTCCAAATCCGAAATGATTCTCATTAGCTTTAACAATAAATCTATAAAGATCATGATACATGTGACCCATTTCTTTAAATGGAATCCAACTGATCGTGGTAACTCTTTTCTTCGTATTCGTTCCACCACCAGGTTTATTCATTCCAACTTGTGCGGTTTCTGGTTTGCGTGCTCTCCCCGCTGCAATGATTTCTCTACACTGCTCGGGTGTAAATAATGGAGTAGTTGTTTGTATAATCCAGCTTTTCCATTTGGGTTCAGTAATATGTATGTTTTCGTACATTAATTTCTACCTCTGTTTTTTATTGGATCATACTCTACATCCATATTGGCTGCCAGACTTCTTCTCATTCCTGGTCCATTAAAAGGATATACGCAGTGTCGCATATCATAAGGAAAGATATAAAAATCCCTTTCTTTTAAGTCGGGCTGATAATCAATGGCTGCAAACTGTCCAGACGATGATCCTAGTATCTGAAGTCTTCCATTTTGTGGACTGTCGGCAGATGAATATTCTACGCCAAAAGATTCGGGGAGCTTTAGAATCATTACACTAGATAAACCAGTAAACAATGTTCCTTGATGAACGTGCACTGGATTATATTCATGTTCAAACATTTGATTCACCCACACAGAATTTAAGTGTGTTTTATAATCTGAAATTTTATTGAAGTCTAAATAATGTCTGAATACATGTTCAAACCAATGTTGAATAGTTTGAGGTAGTAAGTTGTGTCTTTTCATTTTATTATTATCTTCACCTCCGAAGAACAAAGAATGCTCTTTCTCTATTTTACCTACCAGTTGCTTGTTAGCTCGTGGCAATGTTGGATACTTCGTTTCATAAACATGATTGATAGTATTATACACATCCAAAGGAACCTCGTATCTTAAAACAGTTTGTCCTAAAGGAACTACTTTAAAATCTAATGTGTCCATATTTTTCTCTTATTCTTTGTGGAATTTTTTCAATGTAGGGATTGTATTCTTTCTGGATTTCATTACGTATAATATGCATATTCTTTCCTACGATAGTATCATCATAAGGCATACCATTAATATTAATCTGTTGCAAGTTTTGAAATTGATGTGGATAGTAAGGCTCTCCTAAAAATTTATATACTTCTTTAATAAAGTGTTCAGGATCCGCTACCAAATCATCGTACTTTAAATAATAACAAAGGTCTTTATAATTAAACGAGTTTTTTATAGCCTCTAATTACTTTGCCACACCTCCGTCTTTATTCATAATTTTACTTAATTTTTCATCATCATTTTTACATCCATATTTATTTACAAATGAATCTGGTTCTTCAGTGTACCATTTCATATAACTAGCGAGTACATCCATCACATCTCTAAGCAATACAATACATTTAAAGGGGCGTTTAAAATGTTTTTGCATCAGTGCAAAGTTTTCTTTTGTCATCACTGGTCCTCTATCTATAATTATTCTCTGTGGCCACTCTTGATAAAAGACATCGTATACGCAGTCTAAAACATCATCCAAAGATTTATGATCCGGATAGTTTTGAAATACATCGGTTTGTTTAAGAAGAAAGAGATCCTTCATAATCTCTAAAGTAATAGAGTTTGCTGTTACGACCAACTCCGGGTTCTGATTCATGATTGATGCAAACAAGGTATTACCTGACCTCGGCATCCCCATTAAAAAGAAGAGTTGTTTATTCTGACTTGGCTCCGAGATCATGGGTCAATTTTTCTTTCTTGTTATAAATCATTTCACCTGATTTTTTAACTCTTTCTATCGTTTGTAATTGACCTAACACATTAAAGACTTCGGGCTGAGAGGATCCTGATGTTAGAGTCTCTGCTTTATTTTTCATAACTAAATGATAAGAGTCTAGCTGGTGTCTATTAACATCTTTCGTATTAAATGAGCCATCATCAAATTCTTTCTTTAAAGCCGACCAGAGTTTAATTTCTCTCATTCTATCTCGAGCAACGAGTTGCATATTAGCGACACTGTATGTTTTTTCATCAATGTCGATTTGAAGAAGTTCTAGTTTTATTGGATCTTTTTCAGTTTCCAGTTTTTGTTTTAATTTTTTAAGTTTAACTTCATTACGTCTGGCATCAAAAGATAAGTTCATTAAATTTTCTAGGAATACATTTTGTTCTCTAACACACTGCCAGTACTTAGAAGCCTTCGTTGGATACTTGGCATCTTGCAGGACAGACATTCTCATTTCTGTTTCAGTTCTAAAGACCTGTTTCTTTGTCCAGGTATCACGAAGCTCGCTCGTTAATTCTCTAAATTTAGAAACATCTTCAGCGTCTAATAAATTATTAAGACTCGGTGCTTCTTTTACAATCAACTCGTGGATATTTCTTTTCTCTTTCATGGTGTTGAATATAACTATTTTTAGCTTGTTGTCAATGTTTCAATATTAGCTGCTGATGTTGGTCCTGTAAATTCTTCAGTAGCAGCACTTGTAGTAGTTGAACCAGGCATAACATTCCCAGAAAAAGCAACAGCTGCTGTAGCCGTACCGGCTCCTCCCATTTGTTGTCGTGCTGTGTTAAAAGAAGGAGAAGTAGACCAAGCCGATCCATCCCAATTTTGTGCATTAGCTTCGTATGGAGGTAAAGTGTCCTGGCAAGCCATTAAAGCTGCTGTTGTAGTTCCTGCTGATGCAACTCCATACATATCATAAAGACTATTAGCGGTTGATGTCCAAGTAGAGCCATCATATTCTTCACTTGCAAGTGATACAGGAGTAGGACCTCCAACATCTCCAGCAGTAGCTATAGCTGCAGTTTGAGTTCCCGCACCACCTCCTGATGTTCTTCCAGTATTTAAACTTCCAGGTGAAGAAGCCCACACAGATCCATCATATTCTTGGGTTAATTGCCAATTGGTAGGACTGGGCATTCCACCTGCTATCATGCCAGCGCTTTCAATTCCAACGCCAGGAACTGCAAAATTAGAAATACCTGCTGCTTGATTCCCAGTTTGAGACCAAGAAGATCCATTCCATTCATATGTTTCGTTTTTTTGACTTGCGGTAGGTACTGTAGAATAACCTCCTACAATAACTGCTGCTGTTTGAGTTCCAAAACCTCCTCCAAAATATCTAGTAACCGGCATCGCTGTAATAGCACTCCAAGTACTTCCATCGTAAGTTTCTGCATCCGATCTACCTACTCCTCCTGGAGGGCTCGTATAACCCATTGCTCCTAAAGCAGCGGTTTGAGTTCCAGCTGATGCTGAAGCAATTCCTCTTCTAGTTTGATTCATATTATTACCACTCGCCCATGCTCCGGCTGTGATTGCGCTTGTTGATTGATTATATTCTTCTGTAGCACTTGTGTAAGGAGCAGCTCCTCCTCCTCCAGTTGCACCTCCATAATTTAATCCTGCAGAAGACGAACTACCAGCTGAAGCTCCAAAAGCCATCGCTGTTGCTAAAGTTGCTGGGGAAGTTGTCCAAGTCGTTCCATCGTAAGTTTCTGTTGCTGTACTTCCTGGTGCAGGTGATGTTGCTCTACCACCTACAGCAAAGCAGGATGTTTGTACACCATTTCCCCCTAATTCTCCTCTGGCAGTATTCATAACATTACCGGTTGTCCAATTAGTACCATCGTATTCTTCAGTTTCATTTAAAAATCCTGGTGCACTATTTCCACCATATATAATACCTGCTCCTATAAGACCTGCTCCAACTAGTCCCCATTTTGCTGTTCCGTTTACATTAGTTTCCTCTGACCAAGTTGATCCATTATATTCTTCTACAAGTTGTTGTCCTGTTGGACCCACAGCTCCGCAAGCAGAAACAGCCGCTGTTTGAATTCCAAATCCTCCTGAACCTGCTCTTGCTGTATTCATACTTCCTGGACTATTAGTCCAAGTAGAACCATCATATTCTTCCGTTGCACCAGTGTCTGTTGTTATATAACCACCAAAAGCTAGACCTGCTGCTGTAGTTCCAGCTCCACTACACTGTCTTCTAGCAGTATTTAAATTGGGGGTAATTGACCAACCACTTCCATTATATTCTTCAGATGCATTTGTAACAGTAGCCGGTGTAACCATACCTCCCGCCAGTAAAGCAGCAGTTTGAATTCCAATACCACAATCATTTAAATAAGCTCTAGCAGTTGTTAAAGGTGCACCACTCGACCATGCTTCAGTTAATAGCCGTGTTTTAAGCGTACCTGTGGCTGAGTTATACCATACTTCTCCACTCGCCGGATCGGCCGGATCTGCGGATAAGTATTTAACTCTCAATCCTCGGATATCTTGATAATCAGCCATTTAAAAATTCCTTTATGGAAGAGTTATATCGCCTGGTCTTATACTATTTGGTCCTTTTTCTTCTGCAGACAATGCATCCCACGCAGCTTGTGCAGCTTCAACTTCAGCTGTAACCAAAGCTTGCGCTTCTGCTTTTGTTTTTTCCACACCGTTCTTTTCAGCTAACCAAAGAGCGCCTTTTTCGCTGTTACCAACGACCCAGACCTCTCCAGGATAACCTCTAAGAAAGAAATTTCTTCTGTCTTGTACAGTAAAGAATCCTTTTCCAGTGTTTGTAGCAGTACCATATATAAATAGTGCCATAGTTTCCTCCTTTTAAATTTTGTATCATATTTTTAACTCGTTGTAATTGTTTTAACAGTTGCCACGGTTGTATATTCTTCTGTTGCAGTATGAACAGGAGAAGGGTCACCTACTGGTGATCCTCCAAAAGCTAATGCAGCTGTATTAGTTGTAATACTACTAGTACTACCCATTAAGGATCTTGCTGTTGCTAAATCAGCTCCTTCAGTCCAACTTGTCCCATCAAAAAGTTCATTTTCACCAGCGGCTGCTGGACCTGGGGCGATTCCTCCAAAATTAATAGAAGCTGTTTGTGGTCCCCCAGCACCTGAATAATATCTTGCAGTATTTAAAGCTGGTCCAGCAGTCCAAGAAGAACCATTATATTGTTCATAATTTGTAGTTCCTGGTAATCCTCCCATAACACCTCCTGCAGTTTGAGTTCCAGCTGAAGCCGAATAAGCTCTAATAGCATTCATTGTTCCACCTGTTGTCCAAGAAGAACCATCATAGTCAAAAACAAAATTAGTAGTATCAGGATTTGCGCCTGCTGTTGTACATGCGGCTGCAGTTCCAAAAGCTGTGTTTGACCATAAACCAATTGGAGTTACTGTTTCAGCAGACCAACTAGCTCCATTATAAGATTCAACAACTGTTTGTCCTCCTGAGGGACTTGGATCATAAGGGGGTGCACCAGCAACTACAATTCCTGCAGTTATAGGGCCAGCTCCTCCAGTATAAACTCTTGCATTAGTCAGGGCACCACCAGCTGTCCAACTTGATCCGTTATATTCTTCAGTTGCAGTTGTTACTGGCGCTGGCCAACCAGTTATTCCTCCTCCTAACCAAGCAGCAGTTGGAGTTCCACCTGATCCTCCACCTGCTCTAGCTGTAGTTAAAGCTGGAGCACTCGACCATGCTGCAGTAAGTGTAGCAGTTTTAAAAGCATCCGATGTATCGTTGTACCAAATCTGTCCTTCACCAATAGCCGCTGGTGGATCGGCTGATAAAGTCTTTATCTTTTGTCCAAAAATTTGTTTGTATGTTGCCATAATTAACTCGTTGTTACCGTTTGTGCTGTTGCTGCCGCAGTGTATTCTTCTGTGTTTGTCATAGCTGGGTCTCCTCCAAAAGCTAAAGCAAGCGTAGTAGTTCCTGCCGCGGCTAAAGTCGCTCTAGCAGTTCCTAAACTTGCAGGTGACGTTGTCCAATCTGTTCCATCGTACTCTTCCATTGCAGCTGATGCGCTTCCAGTGTCTCCTCCAACAACGAATGCCGCTGTTTGAAGTCCATCTCCTGATAGTTTACTTCTTGCTGTATTTAAACTATTTCCTGCTGTCCAACTAGTTCCATTATATTCTTCCGAAACAGCTGTGATTGCTGTTCCATTATATCCTGCAGCTGCTAATCCTGCAGTCGCAGTTCCTGCACCAGCTAATTGTCTTGTTGGTGTAGTTAAAGTATTTTCCGAAGTCCATGAAGCACCATTATATGATTCTGTATAAGCATAAGTAGTTGAACCATCAAATGCACCAAAAAATAAAGTAGCTGTTTGAGTTCCAGCCCCAGCACCCATAGCTCGACCATTATTTAAAGCTCCACCGGCTGTCCAAGCTGATCCATTATATTCTTCAGAAAGTGTTGATCTTGTAGGCATTGGTTCTCCACCCATAGTAATAGCTGCAGTTAGAATTCCTGCGGCAGCGTTACCAGTTGCAGCGGTTGCCATAGTGCCACCGGCCGTCCAACTAGATCCATTATACTCTTGTGATGCATCAGTTGCACCAGATCCATTATTACCTGCAGCCATTAATGCTGCTGTTTGAATTCCACATCCAGCTGTACCTTCTATACCTGGAGATAAAGCTCCACCACTCGCCCATGCTCTAACTAACGGCGCTACCTTTAAAGTTCCTGATGTTGAATTATACCAAATTTCTCCTTCCAATAAATTAGAAGGATCCGTTGCAAGTGATTTAATGTTGAATCCGCTTATTCCTTTATATGTCGCCATTTAGCTCCTAATTATTCTTTAGAAGCCACCCTTGTGTCGCGCCAGAATAAGCCAAAGTAAATCCAGCCCGTTCTGTCGCTACTGTTAAAGTTGCATCTGCCGTATTACCTTGTATTTTTTCTCCGGAACCAGGAGTGACCGTTAAATTATTTGTATCAAACGTTGCTGCATAATCTATTACAGATACTTCATCTCCAAGAGATCCTGCCGGCAAAGTTAAATTACATGCATTTGATGTGGTATCAATAAAATACCCTTCACCTGCTACTGCTGTTTTAGTAGCTCCTGTAACAACTGCTTGCCAAGAAGTTCCACCGGCCATTGCTGTCCATGATAGAGTTCCAGAACCATTTGTTTTCATTACCTCATCCGCGGCACCTGTGGCCACGGGCAAAGTTAAAGTATATGCTGTATCTGATGTAATAGTTGCAGGCGCTTTAAATCCTACATATGCTGAACCGGCGTTATCACCTAATCTTAGGGCACCCTCTGTATCAATTAAAACATTTGTGCCATCCCAAACAAAATTGGAAGAAGCTCCAAATGCTCCTGAGTTATTAAACTGTATTTCTGTAGTTGAACCTGCTGGATCTGTTGCTAAAGTAACGGCTACTAAATTTGATCCACTCATGTAAACTAATTTTTTACCTTTATCAGTAGTAGAAAAAGTAGTTCCTGATCCACCATCAGAAGCTCCTTTTAATTGAACTGTGTGTCCTCCACTTGTATTATTAAATACAATTTTTAATCCTTCTGTGGCATCTGGAAATGTTACAATTTGATTTCCTGTAATTGTTCCTGTTAATTCTATAACTTGATTTCTTGCAGCATTAGTTAAACTATCAGTTGTTGAAGATGAATCTCCATCTGTAATTAATAAAGCTGTAGTTTGTACCCCACCTGCAATAGTTTGTGAATGATAGCCTGATGCGGCTTGTTGAATAACGTTTAAATTTGTGTTTGTTTTAGTTCCCCATGTACCAGCATTTTCACCGGTTGCCATAAGTTCTATACCTAAATAATTATATGTTGATGCCATATTTTTCTCCTAAGCTACATCACTATAGCTTGTATTTGATCCTGTTGCAACATTCGAATATGAGATATTCGAACCCGTTGAAATATTACTATAAGAGATATTGGATCCAGTGTCAATATTCTCATAACTTATAATAAAAGGAGCAGTTAAAGTAACAGTTGCTGAAAGACCATCAAAGCTTACTACCTGATCCGGTAAATCTACACTTCCAACGCTGAAACTTGAAGATACCCCATCAAAACTGACTACTTGATCAGGAACATCGGCTATTGAACCAAGGCTCATGGTACTAGATATACCACTTGGCTGAACTACTACTGATCCTATTCCTTCTAAAGTTCCAAGAGTAAATTCTGCTGAAAGTCCTGTTAAAGCAGCTGCATCATTAGGCACAGTTACACTATCTAAAGTAGAAGTAATTGCAAATCCTGAAGGTTGGACTACTACCTCATTAATAAATACAGGAGTACCCATTTCAGAAGTGATAGCTAATCCACTAGGTGAAACATCTTCATTAGGTGCAAATGCTGTTCCTTGAGTGGATGTGATTTCTAATCCATCAAAACCAACAACTTGATCCGTAGGATCAATAACTCCTATAGCAGCAGTTATATCTAAACCGGTAATAGTTGGTGTTACATTAACAACCGGAGTAATAGTTCCTTGTAGTGAACTAATTAAAAAATTAGAACTTTCTAAAGAAGAATCTACAACTATTGTAGGATCTCCAACATTAAAAGTAGAACTTATTCCTGTTGGTTCAACTGTAACATCAACAACATTAGTAACGCTGCCAATACTAGCTGTAAAAGAAATTCCTGTAGGTGTAACGGTTGCATCCGATAACTCATTCCATTCGTTATCACCCCAACCAAGGGCTCCCCATCCTTCAGTGTAAAGAGTAGCATCTCCCCAGTTGGCACGCCCCCAGGTTCTGCGTCCCCAACCTTCTGTTACGGTAGGCATAAGGAAACCTCCTTACGCTAATCTTATGATTGCGTTTGACGAATCGTTAGCAGGAAATTGAATTGTAAAAGTTCCAGCGGTTGCTGTTTTATCAGACCCAAATGCAATTATACAAACGGACTCTGTAGTACTTGTAGATGCTCCTGTAGTCGTATCATAAATCATTGCACCATTCGCTGTGAATGAAGCAGTTGTCCATGAGACATCTGTGAAATCTGTGAATGCAGTTGTAGAAGTCAAACCAACTCCTGTATTGGTTAAAGCTGCTCCACCTGCACTGTAAGCGCTTCCTGCTGTGTTTGTAATTTCTTCAGAAGTAGAATAGTCAGTTGTTGCTGCGCCTAAATCAGCACTACTATCAAAAAGAGCAATTTTAAATGAATCACCACTAGATGAACTAAAATTATGTTTTCCTTGTAATAGTTCCTGTTTAAAGCTGGAACAAATTGCTGATGTTATTGCCATATTTATCTCCTATTTTAAGGATTCGGAGACTCGATTGGAATACGAATTGTACCATCCGTATAATCATCTCGTCTTCTTCTCCCAATTTGCTCTGCAGCAAATTTCTGAACTACATTATTATACTTTTGTTCATAGAATGTCAACATATCCATAGGGCCTTTTAAAAATCCATAAGCTTCTATAAGACAAGCATATAATAGCCCATTTCCAAAATTTTGACTGATGAAGGTTGTAGTATTAGCAGAACTTAATCCTGTTGGTTTAGCATTAAAATGAACTTGAAATGCATAAGTGGCATTGGGAACAGGGGCAATCATATAACGTCCTGAAGTAGTATCCGTTATCCCCGTTGCTCCACCAAATTGAGCATAATATTTAGGACTTCCAGTAGCAGTATTAGCAGCTACATACTCATTTAAAAAAGTCTGGTCCTTTTTTTGTAACCAAGTATTAGCTCCAGTAATAGCACCATCCGTGGCTGTATAAACTTGAATACCTCTAGTAAATAAACATCCTGCTGGGCAGTTAATGGTTTGTTGTCCTGTAACTAAACTTCCTGATTGTTGTTTTCTATCTGCATCAATTGGAAGATCTCTTAAAAGTCTATATTCAGCCATTTCAATGAATTGATCTGTAATAGTAGAAGTTAATACATTTGTATCTACTTCAGTATAGTTTCCAATTGCTGTTGTAAGTGTTGCGTATGTAAATCCTGCCATTATGGTTCTATAGTTACCGGTCCAACGGACACTGGATAACCACCTCCTTCTATTCCACCTGTTGTAGCTGTATCAGTATTGACAACAAAATAAAACCAGTCTGTTGTAAAATC
>Ga0114898_1001367_pt1 | contig 14624 bp, 10 predicted proteins | sample Malvired_Geostar_FD_83496 | JGI IMG/M metagenome (GOLD analysis project Ga0114898, IMG submission 83496) | Marine viral communities from the Global Malaspina Expedition - Malaspina viral metaG DeepMed_Geostar | ecosystem: Environmental > Aquatic > Marine > Oceanic | place: Mediterranean Sea... | reverse complement strand
GCGAGGCCACCGGCTCATCGGCGAGGATGATGTGCGGTTGCTGGGCGAGGGCGCGGGCGATGCCCACACGCTGCTGCTGGCCGCCCGAAAGCTGATCCGCCCGCTGGAGTGCGCGGTCGGCAAGGCCGACCCTGTCCAGCGCCTCAAGGCCGATGATGCGGTCCGCGCGGGGCAGCGGCAGGAGCGAACGGAAGGTGTTGTGAAAAGAGAGGCGGCCCATCAGCACGTTCTGAAGGGCGGTGAGACGGCCAATCAGGTGATGCTGCTGGAAGATCATGCCGGTGCGCTGCCGGTGGGCGCGAAGGGCGGCGGAACCGGACAGGATGTTGCCCATCTCCGAGCGCACCGAACCCGAGGAGGGGCGGACAAGGCCGTTCAGGCAGCGAAGCAAGGTGGACTTGCCCGCGCCGGAAGGACCGAGCAGAACAACGAACTGGCCTTTGCCGAAGCCCGCGCTCGCCTTTTCCAGTGCGGTGACCCGATTGGCATAGCGCACGGTTACATTGTCGAGATCGAGCATCGAAGCCCCCAGAAGATGAACGGTAAAACCGAACGAAAAGCGGTTTTGATCGGTAAAGCCGGTCTATCAGGGACGGATGACGCGGAAACGACAGCTTCGCGTAAGTTTTGAGACAGTTGCGGGGGGAAGGCCCGGCGAAGGCGAAATCCGCCCCGGAGCCCCCGCTCAGGCCCCCATGACGGCCTGCACGGCTCGTGCTACCAAAAGGGCATGAGCGAGACAGAGATTCCCCAGAGCGACCGGCTTGGCGACTGCCCGCATCCGCGCGAAGTGGCAGGCTTCCAGGGGCAGGCGGATGCCGAGCGCGCGCTGTTCGACGCCTTCATGAGCGGGCGGATGCAGCACGCCTGGCTGCTGACGGGCCCCAAAGGGATCGGCAAGGCAACGCTCGCCTATCGGATGGCGCGCTTCGTTCTCCATTACGGGACGCCGGAGGCGGCGCGCGCGGCGGGTGCCAGCGACCTCTCCGTGCCGCTCGACAGCACCGCCTTCAACCAGATCGCGGCGGGAAGCCATCCGAACCTCATTACCGTTCGCCGCCCCTGGGACGAGAAGACGAAAAAGCTCAAGACGGTGATCACCGTGGACGAGGTGCGCCGCATTGCACATTTCTTCGGGCTGACGGCCAGCGAGCGGGGCGCATGGCGCGTGGTGGTGATCGACAGCGCCGACGAGATGAATGCGAATGCGGCCAACGCTCTTCTGAAAGCACTTGAAGAACCGCCGCCGAACGGGCTGTTTCTGGTGCTTTCCCATCAGCCGGGGCGGCTGCTGCCAACAATACGGTCGCGTTGCCGGACGCTGCGCATGACGCCGCTGGGGACGGAAGATATCGCGGCGATGATTGCGGATGCCGAACGCGAAGCTGAAGCGCGCGCGAGCAACAGCCGCAAGAAGGTTACGGCGACGCCGGAGGCTGAGCGGATGCAGCTTGCCTATCTTTCCGAGGGAAGCCTTGGGCGCGCCCTTTCGATTGCGGGAAGCGGCGGGCTCGCGCTCTACCGGGAACTGGCATCGCTGCTGGTGCAACTGCCACGGCCGGACATTGCCGCGCTCCACGCCTTTGCCGACAAGGCGGGCAAGCGCGGCGCGGACGATACCTATGAGACGATGATCGAACTTCTCACACACTGGCTGCAAAGGCTTGTCAGGGCAGGGGCGGGGCTCGATCCCGGCCCCGACATCGTGGAGGGCGAAGGGGCCGCGATGCGGCGGCTCGCAGCCGGGGGCAGCCTTGATCGATGGGTCGAGGTATGGGAGAAGATCAGCCAAATAACCGCTCGCGGCGAAGCGCTCAACACGGACCGCAAGCTCGTGATTCTGAACGTCTTTTCCATGCTGGAAGCGGTTGCAAACGAACGCACCGGCGCGTGAAGCCGGTGTTCTTTTTTCTGAATCGGATACTGGAATGCCGGGCCAAAAAGCCTTCTATGTGACGACCCCGATCTATTATGTGAACGACGTGCCGCATATTGGCCACGCCTACACGACGCTTGCCTGCGATGTGCTGGCGCGCTTCAAGCGGCTCGACGGCTATGACGTGATGTTCCTGACGGGAACGGACGAACACGGCCAGAAGGTGGAGAAGGCGGCGGCCGCCGCCGGTGTCACGCCGCAGACCTTTACCGACCGCGTGTCGCAGAACTTCCGCGACCTCTGCGAGCACATGAACTATTCCAACAACCAGTTCATCCGCACGACCGAACCGCGCCATGCACAAGCCTGCCAGGATCTCTGGAAGAAACTCGAAGAGAGCGGGAACATCTATCTTGGTTCCTATTCGGGCTGGTATGCGGTGCGCGACGAAGCCTTCTATGGCGAGGACGAACTGACCCCCGGCCCAAACGGCAAGAAGATCGCGCCGACGGGCGCGGAAGTCGAATGGGTGGAGGAGCCATCCTATTTCTTCAAGTTGTCGGCCTGGGCCGAGCCGCTGCTGGAATTCTACGAGAGCCATCCCGATTTCATCGCGCCGCAAGCACGGCGCAACGAGGTGGTGAGCTTCGTGAAGGGCGGGCTGCACGACCTCTCGATCAGCCGGACGACCTTCGACTGGGGTATTCCGGTGCCCGGCGACGAAAAACACGTCATGTATGTGTGGCTCGATGCGCTGACCAACTACATAACGGCAGTGGGTTATCCCGATACGGACAACGATGCCTACAAGCGCTATTGGCCGGCCGACCTGCACATGATCGGCAAGGACATTCTGCGGTTCCACGCCGTTTACTGGCCGGCCTTCCTGCTGGCGGCGGGCCTGGAACCGCCCAAGCGCATCTTCGCGCATGGCTGGTGGACGGTCGAAGGGCAGAAGATGTCAAAATCGCTCGGCAATGTGGTCGCGCCCGATCATCTGGTCTCGACCTACGGGCTCGACGCCTCGCGCTATTTCCTGCTGCGCGAAGTGCCGTTCGGGAATGATGGCGACTTCTCGCACAAGGCGATCGTGCATCGGACGAATGGCGACCTGGCGAACGATCTCGGCAATCTGGCGCAGCGCTCACTCTCCATGATTGCGAAGAATTGTGGCGGGGCCGTGCCGGAGCATGGCGAGTTCACCGAGGCCGACAAGGCGCTGCTCGGTGCGGCGCACGGGCTGCTTGAGCGGGTGCGGGCGGAATTCGACGCGCAGTTGTTCCACAAGGGGCTGGAGGCGATCTGGTCGGTTTGCGGCGACGCCAACCGCTATATCGACGAGCAGGCGCCCTGGGGGCTGAAGAAGACGGACCCGGCGCGCATGGCAACCGTGCTCTATGTGCTGGCCGAGACGATCCGGCATATTGCGATCCTCGTGCAGCCGGTGGTGCCGGCGTCGGCGGCGAAGATGCTCGACCAGCTGGCGCTGGAGGAAGACGCGCGCGGCTTCGAGACGCTGGGCCCGGACCATGCGCTGAAGCCAGGCACGCCGCTGCCTAAACCGCAGGGCGTGTTCCCGCGCTTCATGGAGCCGGAGGCCGCCACGTCATGACACTGCCGGTGCTCGTCGACAGCCATTGCCATCTCGACTTTCCCGATTTCGGGCCGGAGGTCGACGATGTGGTGGCGCGCGCGCATGCGGCGGGCGTCGGCCTGATGGTGACGATCTCGACCAAGGTGAGCGAGTTCGACAAGGTGAAGGCGGTGGCGGAGCGTTTCAGCCATGTGTTCTGCACAGTCGGCATCCACCCGCATGAGGCGGAGAGCGAGCCGGAAATCGACACGGCGAAGCTGGTGGAACTGGCGCAGCACCCGAAGGTCGTCGGGATCGGCGAGACGGGGCTCGACTATTACTATGAGCATGCTCCGCGCGAGGCGCAGCAGCGCAACTTCCGGGCGCATATCGCGGCGGCGCGCGAAACCGGCCTGCCGCTGATCGTGCATACGCGTGACGCGGATGAGGACATGGCGCGAATACTGGATGAGGAAATGGGGAAGGGGGCTTTTCCGGGGCTTCTACATTGCTTCAGCTCAAGCCCGCAACTTGCTGAGAAGGCTCTGGAACTCGGCCTTTACATTTCGCTGTCAGGCATCGTGACCTTCAAGAATGCGGTGGAGCTGCGCGAGACGGCGGCGAAAGTGCCGATGGAACGGCTGCTGGTGGAGACGGACGCGCCTTATCTTGCGCCAGTGCCGAAGCGCGGCAAGCGCAACGAACCGAGCTTCGTCGTCCATACGGCAGCCAAAGTCGCCGAGATCAAGGGTGTGCCTGCCGAAGAGCTGGCCGAGACGACGACGGCAAATTTCCTCCGGCTCTTCAGCCGGGTTCCGCCGGAGGCTGTGCTCCGGGCATGAAACTGCGCGCAACGATACTCGGCTGCGGCTCGTCCGGCGGCGTGCCCCGGCCCGGCATTGGCGGCCCGTTCTGGGGGGCCTGCGATCCGCAGGAACCGAAGAACCGGCGGCGGCGCTGCTCGCTGCTGATCGAGCAATGGGACAAGAACCCGGAAGAAAAGACCGTGGTTCTGGTCGATACCTCGCCCGACATGCGCGACCAGCTGATCGACGCGAAGATCGGCTGGGTCGATGCGGTGCTGTTCACCCATGACCATGCAGACCAGTGCCACGGGATCGACGACCTGCGCATGCTTGCGATCAACAAGCGTCAGCGCGTGGACTGCTGGATGGACGCTGCCACGCACGACACGCTGCTAACGCGCTTCGGCTACTGCTTCCGGGAGAAGCCCGGCTCGGGATATCCGGCGATCCTGAACGATCACCTGATCGAAAAGCCGGGGCAGGTGATCCGCGTCGAGGGGCAGGGCGGCACCATCGAGGCCACGGCCTTCGACCAAGATCACGGCAATATCCGCTCTCTGGGTTTCCGCTTCGGGCCTGTTGCCTATTCGGCGGATGCAGTTGGCATTCCAGATGAGAGTTTTGCGCTACTCGACGGAATTGATTGCTGGATCGTCGATGCGCTGCGCTATACGCCGCATCCGACACATGCCCATGTGGAGAAGGCGTTGGAGTGGCTGAAGCGGGCGAGGGTGCGTGACGGCGTACTGACCAACATGCATGTCGATCTCGACTATCAAAAGCTGGCAGCTGAACTGCCGGAGGGCGCGCGGCCTGGATTCGACGGGATGCAGATCGAATTCAACGTCTGAATTTTGCATCGTAACTTCACAATAAAAACGGCGCGGAAGCCGTAACTTCCGCGCCGCGCTTAAAGCATTACTCGAAAGCTGGCTTACTCGGCCGGCGCTTCGTTGATAACGGTACCGGCGTCCTCATCGAAGAGGATGGTAACGCTGTCGCCTTCGGGATTCGTGCCAGTGTAGTAGGCTTCACCTCCCATGGCCGCATCACCCTGAGCGTCAATCGGCTCCACATCGTCGTAGCCGAGGTTCTCAAGCTGGGCCACCGGATCGGTGCTGGCGTCCATCTCCATTGCACCTTCCGTCTGCATGTTACGGGCGGGCGCTCCGTCAATGGTGCCTTCCATCTGGACATTGCCCGCAGGGGCCGTATCGAGATTGCCTTCCGCAAGGGCGGGACCGGCCATCAGAGCGAAGCCGGCAGCACCGGCGAGAAGCGCATTCTTGAAGTTGGTCATTACAAATCCTCCTGTCTGCAATCCGCGCGCCTTTCAGTGAAGCGCGCCTTGCCTAATCAACAACGCAGAAGCCAACAGGTTCACCCGGTCACGAAATGACCTCGCACATGGCAAGAACAAGGCATAAAGCCTGCAAATTGCAGACATGAAAAAGGACGCGCCGGGGAGGGCGCGCCCTGAGTTTCCATAGGCCGCATTACTGCTTGGAAGGCGTGTCGACCTTGCGCAGGTTTGTTTCACGCACGACCTCGCCCGTCGTCTTGTCCATCACGATCTCGACTGGCTGGCCCATATCATCGGCGGCATGGAAGGCCATCTCGTGATCCTTTGTCACGCCGGCAACCTGCTCGACATTCGAGTAGCCCTTGTTTTCGAGCCAGGCGACGGGATCGGCGATATCGGCACGCTGGCCGATGATCGTGGACGTCGTGACGGCGCCCGTGACCGGGTCGTAATGAGTGCCCGCAGGCGCAGTCTCGGTCACTACGGTACTCTGTGCCATCGCGCCGAGCGGAGTGAAGAGCAGCGCGGCGCCAGCGGCGCCAATGACAAGCTTGTTTGCATTCTTCATCATCTCTGATCCTCCATTATCGTTCATGATCATCGTTCGTGGACTTATGACAACAACGCCCCGGGCCGGGTTTTGTTCAAAAGAAAGACAGATCGGAACAAAAGAAAGGCATGGATCACAATATGTTCCACGCCAGACTTCATCCGATTTCTCAGCTTATTCGATCTTTGGAACGACGAATTACATCTTGTCTTCGCCAACTGGTTGCTCGCTGACCACGGTGCCAGTGCGCTGGTCGACAACAAGCTTCACGTCATGGCCTTCGGCGTTGGTGGCGTTGAACGAGCTCGCCGCTGGCCTCGGTTTCGGCTTCAACCGGCTCGATGTCCGTGTAGCCCATTTCCGTCAGCCCGGACGCCGGATCGATATCGGCGGCGTTCAGACTTCGACTCCCCAGCGCCCATTGCCCGATAGAACAAACAAGTCGGCTTTCCGTTCAGAAGTTCTTCGAATTACCCGATATGTGGTGAGAACGGACAAAAAAGATGAATCCGGTTTGCGACCGGCTTGCGTGATGTGTCCGCCATCACCTAACCGCAGGTGCAGATCTTCGCGGTGTTTTCTTCGGGCGTATTTGGACGAGCACTGGTTTGTGCGAAAGTCCGAGCCGTTGTTTTGTTTGGAACAGAAAAGAACGGACCTGGTGCCGTAAGTCTCTCTGGCTGTATTTGATGTCTATATTTTATCCATAATATATATTATCGGCGAAACTTACGTGGAAATTTCCAGGATGCCCTGCCGGTGTAAGGCCTCAGACCTGTTTACTTCAGCCTAAGCCACCCAACTCGCAGACAGCGCCTCGGCCTGACGCAGCACGGTTTGCACAGCAGCGTCCTGCATGTCCGGCGGATAGCCGTGCTTGCGAAGTATGCGCTTCACCAGAACCCGCATGCGGGCCCGCGCGCTTTTGTAGGATCGCATAGAACCTGAATCTGGTGGCGTAGAAAGAGAATCTGGAGACATCCGATTTTCACTAATGATTTCTAGTACTTACGCCGCCCTCTTGCCAAAAAATCCGCGCCTATAGGAGGAAGTTCCTGCACGGGATGTCATTTTCGCGGATATTATTCCCAACGCAGCTTTTGGCTATCAGCAGTCCGCAGCGCTCGACCTGTTTTTCCAATTTCCGGGCCGTTTTCCCAAAAACCGCCGCTTCTTCTTGCTTCCTGCCTAAGCCACCCAACTCGCAGACAGCGCCTCGGCCTGACGCAGCACGGTCTGTACGGCCGCGTCCTGCATGTCCGGCGGATAGCCGTGCTTGCGAAGTATGCGCTTCACGAGAACCCGCATGCGGGCCCGCGCGCTCTCGCGGCGCGACCAGTCCACCGTCACATTGCCCTGGAGGCTCTCCAGCAACTCGTGGGCGATCAGCTTGAGGGCATCATTTCCCATAGCTTCGACGGCGCTCTCGTTCTCAGCGAGAGCGTCATAGAAGGCAATTTCGTCCTGGGTGAGCCCCTCCTCCGCGCCGCGCTGCCTGGCGGCCCGGACGTCCTTTGCCAGATCGATCAGCTCCTGCATCACCTCGACAGTGCTGATGGCGTTGGTGTGATAACGGGCAATTGCGGCCTCCAGACGCTCCGAAAAGCGTTTGGTCTCGACGACATTGGTCTTGCTGCGGGAGCGGATCTCGTCATTGAGGAGCTTGCGCAGCGCTTCGAGCGCAAGGTTCTTCCTTTGAAGCTGCTGAACCTCGGCGAGGAACTCATCCGACAGGATCGAGATGTCGGGTGTCGTGATGCCGGCGGCCGCAAGGATATCGACGATCTCGGTCGAGACCACGGCGCGATCCAGAATCTGCTGGATCGCAAATTCGCGATCCGTGCCTGAAAGACCCGTCGCATCGGCGGACTTCACCAGCGCGACGCGCACGGTCTGGAAGAACCCCACCTCGTCGCGAAGCGCCCGCGCCTCGTCGCTGCCCGAAGCGAGCGCGAAAGCCTTGGAAAGCGCCAACACGGCGTCCTGATAGCGGCGGTTCTCTCGCCGCTTGCCATCCTCGGTCGTCTCGCGCGCGGCAGCCTCGTGCTGCTTTCCGAGAACCCAGTCGACCGCCCCGGCAAGAACGGCAAGCCGCTCATGGCCCGTTCCGGCAAGGCCGCTCGCATAGTCGAAACCGTGATACATGGCTTTCACGACATCGAACTTCTCGATCAACGCCGCGACGGCTTCGGCCTCGTCCACACCCGCCTGGCGCTGGTCGTCGGCCGAATACTGGCTGAGGGCACTTTTCAGGTTCTGCGCGATGCCAATGTAATCGACGACGAGACCGGCGGGCTTGTCGCGAAAGACGCGGTTGACGCGGGCGATCGCCTGCATCAGCCCGTGGCCACGCATCGGCTTGTCGACATACATGGTGTGCATCGAGGGCGCGTCGAAGCCGGTGAGCCACATGTCGCGGACGATGACGAGTTTCAGCGGATCGCCGGGATTCTTCGCGCGCTTGGCGAGAAGATCGCGACGGGATTTCGTACCGATATGCGGCTGCCAGTCCTGCGGATCGGAGGCCGACCCCGTCATCACGACCTTGACCATGCCTTCGGCATCGTCGTCGCTGTGCCATTCGGGGCGCAGTTCGACGATCTTGCGGTAGAGCGCGACGCAGATGCGGCGGCTCATGCAAACGATCATGGCCTTGCCTTCGACAGCGCCAATGCGCGCCTCGAAATGGTGGACCAGATCTTCGGCGACCATGGAGAGGCGATTGTCGGAGCCGACCAGCGCCTCGACGGTCGCCCATCGCTGCTTGATCTTCTCCTGCTCCGTGACGGCCTCGTCCTCGGTCAGTTCCGCGATCTCGGCATCGATCCGCGGCTTCTCATCTTCCGGCAGTTCGATGCGCGCGAGGCGGCTCTCGTAGTAGATCGGAACGGTGGCGCCGTCCTCGACGGCGCGGCTGATGTCGTAGATGTCGATATAGTCGCCGAAGACGGCGGGCGTGTTCACGTCGTCCTTTTCGATGGGCGTTCCCGTGAAGCCGATGAAGGAGGCATTGGGCAGCGCATCGCGCAGATATTTGGCGAAGCCATAGGCCATGTCGCCTGTCTTGCGCTCGATGCGCGCGCGAAAGCCGTACTGGCTGCGATGCGCCTCGTCGGCGATGACGACGATGTTCCGCCGTTCGGAGAGAACCGGATAGTTCGCCTCGCCCGTCAGCGGCGAGAATTTCTGGATGGTGGTGAAGACCACACCGCCCGAGGCGCGGCTCAGCGCGGCCTGCAAATCCTCGCGGCTCTCGGCCTGGACCGGCGTCTGGCGGATCAGATCGCGGCACATGGAGAAGGTCGCGAAAAGCTGGTCGTCGAGATCGTTGCGGTCGGTGATGACGACGATGGTCGGATTTTCGAGTTCGGGATGGCGCACAAGCTGCCCGGCATAAAAGGCCATCAGGAGGCTCTTGCCCGACCCCTGCGTATGCCAGATGACGCCGATGCGCTTGTCGCCCTTCTGGTAACTGCCGACGCCCGGCAGGCCGAACGTGGCCGGGTCCTCAGCGAGGCCGGACACCCTCGCCTCGCCGTCCTTGTTGAGCGCAAGCGCGCGCAGCGTCGAAGCGACCGCACGCTTCACCGCATGGAACTGGTGATAGCCTGCGATGATCTTCGCGAGGTCCGATCCCGTTTCGCCGAAGACCGTGAAGTCGCGCAACAGGTCGAGCAGGCGGCGCGGCTCGAAAATGCCTTCGATCAGTACCTGGAGTTCAGGCTCGCCCTTTGCGGCGACGACCTCGCCATCGGTCGTGCGCCAGGGCATGAAGCGCTCGCGGTCTGCGGTGAGAGAGCCGACACGCGCCGTCAGCCCGTCCGAGGTGACGAGAACGGCGTTAGTGCGGAAGAGCGAGGGGATCTGCATCTTGTAGGTCTGAAGCTGGCTATGTGCGCCGGCGAGCGTGGCGCTCTCGCCGCCCGGCGCCTTCAGTTCGATGACACCGAGCGGCAAGCCGTTGACGAAGACGACGATGTCGGGCCGGCGGTTGACACCGCCCTCCACCACCGTGAACTGGCCGGTCGCCAGAAAGTCGTTCGCAGACGGATCGTCGAAATCGATGAGGCGCACCTTGTCGCCGCGGATCGTTCCATCCTCGCCGTAAAACTCGACATCGACGCCCTCCACCATCAGCTTGTGGAGACGCCGGTTCTCCTCGACAAGGGAGGGTTTTTCGGTGGCGACGATCTTGCGCAGCGCATCGCTCCGCGCCTCGGCGGGAATGGAGGGGTTCAATCTCTCGATGGCGGAGGCGAGACGCTTGAGCAGCAGCACGTCGGCAAAGGCTTCGCGCTCGGGCGCCTTGCCGTCGGGGCCAATGTCGGTCTCGAAGGCGACGGCATAGCCGAGCGCGCGCAACTGCCCGAGCAACAGGTCTTCAACCTCGGCTTCGGAGATGAAGGCCATCAGGCAACCTCGCCGACAAGTGCCTCGGCATCCTTCACACGGATTTCGCCCGACATGAGTTTGGGGAGGAGGAGGTCGCGGGTGGCGGCGAGGCTATCGATTTCAACTTTATTTTCGACGACCCGGTTATAAAGCGGTTGGGCCAACTCATTGTACACCGCGACAACATCAGTCGCAGGAACGACGACATCGAATTGGTCGATATCATTCTTTCCCAAATGAATAACGGTGGTTGCGATCTCGGTCGCCTCTACGTGAGCCAATGGACCAATAATACTATTGCGAACGAAAGCTGCTGAATATCCAGCCTTGGGCTTAAAGACGCAGACCCGCTGATTCAACCATGCTTCAGCACCGCCCCAGAGATGTGCACGAAATTCTCCATCCATGCCGACCACTATGTCGCCTTGTTTTACTTTGTATCCTTTGGGATGGTCCTCGGTTGTCCAAACACTGGGATTCTCATTCGCAAGGTCTCGGATGCGTATCAGCGGAATGCCCAGCTCCGTCGTATTAAATAGCGCCGACGCAAAAGGCGCTCCGTAGATGACGTCAGAAATTTCGTAAATTGAGCGCTCCGACCATCCCTGCGGAATCTTTCCGCCCTCTAGGCGATCGGGGAAGAGGGACCAGATGTCCGGCGCGAGGTAGGTCGCGCGGGCAACGTTTTCTTTTTGCGGGTCTTCGCCCCGCATGGCCATCTTCGCGCGGGTCGGGCCGAAATCGACGAACCAGTCCTTGAAGAGCGTCCGCGCCATCGCCTCCAGCGTCTCGTTCATCCGCCGGTTCAACTCGATCTTGTCGTCGAGGGCACCAAGAATGGCAGCAATCGCTTCTTGTTCGAAAGGCGGTGGGAGAAAAAACTCGTATGCGCCGACCTTACTTGGCGAAGTATGCTTGACTGTAGAGCCAGACAAACTCGCCAGAATTTCATTCCTGTAGTCTGGTCTACGCAAAAGCCAATGAATGAAATCCAGTGAAGTGTCGCAGCTTTTGAGTACAACTTTCCCCAAGCGCTGATTATGGAGTAGTCGACGACGGCTTTCTGGAACTCTGGCGGAATAACCAAGCGTGTCAACAGCTTTGCTCAAGTCCGTCATGGTTACCAGCACGTCGCCCGGCTGAAGGACGTAGTCTGCAGGCACTGGTCCGTCGCGATAATATTTGATCTTGCTCCACTGAAACCCACCCCCTATTGCAAAATTTCCCGGGGTTAGGAGTACTGTGTCTGTTGGACTATCCGTAAAATATTCCCCCTTGAACGCAAAGCCGTGTTTGATTTCGACCAGATCAGACAACCTGACCCTTTTCCACCCTTCCATCACCGCCCCCCCGACACATCGAGGAACAGCCGCAGCAGCGCGGTGTTGATGTAGTAGTTGTTGCGGCCCGACGGGTGCTTCTGCACAAAGCCGTGTTCGGCTAGTGTGTCGAGATACTTCGCGGCCGTGTTGCAGATGACGTTTGCGCCAAAGACCGGCTTGCGATGCAATTTTGACATATCCCGGAGGGCATGTTTGAAAAACACAATTTTCTTAACATGTTGCTCGCCCGAGCGGGTCATTTGACCAGTACCCCAGCCAGCCGCTCGCGGATCGCTGTTGTCAGCCGGTCGGACTCGTTGAACTGAGTTTCGAGTTTCTCCCGAAGCGCCGCAAACCGCTCCTCGAACGGCACGTCGTCTTCTTCCGCCTCCGCCGCGCCGACATAGCGCCCCGGCGTCAGCACATGGCCGTGGCTCCGGATTTCCTCCAGCGTGGCGGACTTGCAGAAGCCCGACACGTCTTCGTAATCCCCTGCCCGCGCCTCGCCGCGCCAGGCATGATAGGCACGAGTGATCTTCTCGATGTCGTCGTCGGCGAATTCCTTCCTTGTACGGTCCACCATATGGCCGAGCTTGCGCGCGTCAATAAAGAGGATTTCATCGCGGCGGTCCCGCAGCTTTTCGTCGCGGGCGATGCCGTTGGAGCGGTCGCGGGCGAGGAACCAGAGGCAGACGGGAATCTGCGTCGAATAGAAGAGCTGGCCGGGCAGCGCCACCATGCAATCGACCACGCCGGGCTTGCCCTCCACGCCCTCGATCAGCGCGCGGCGGATCTCGCCCTCGCCGGACTGCATCGACGACATGGAGCCGTTGGCGAGCACCACGCCGGCCGTGCCGGAGGGTGAGAGATGATGGACGATGTGCTGCACCCAGGCGAAGTTGGCATTGCCGGACGGCGGCACCCCGTATTTCCAGCGCACATCCTCGCGCAGGCGGTCGCCGCCCCAGTCCGAAATGTTGAAGGGGGGATTGGCGAGGATGTAGTCCGCGCGGAGATCGCGCAGCTCATCCTTGTGGAAGCTGCCTTCGCTATTCCAGCGGATGTCCGCATCGATGCCGCGCACGGCGAGGTTCATCTTGCAGAGCCGCCAGGTCGTGTAGTTGGACTCCTGCCCGTAGACGGCGATGTCCCCTATCCTGCCCTCATGCTCCTCGGCGAATTTTTCCGACTGGACAAACATGCCGCCCGAGCCGCAGCAGGGATCGTAGACGCGGCCCTTGTAGGGCTCCAGCATCTCGACCATGGTGCGGACGACGGAGCGCGGCGTGTAGAACTCGCCGCCGCGCTTTCCCTCCGAGCCAGCGAACTGGCCGAGGAAATATTCATACACTCGGCCGAGCACGTCGCGCGACTGGCCCCTCTCCTGCCCCAGAGCTATCCCGGAGATGAGGTCGATCAGTTCGCCGAGCATGACGGCGTTGAGCGCGGGGCGCGCATAGTCCTTCGGGAGAACGCCCTTCAGGCTTTCGTTGCGCTTTTCGATGGCGATCATCGCCTCGTCGATCAGCTTGCCGATACCCGGCTGCTTGGCGCTCGCCTGGAGATGCGACCAGCGCGCCTCCTTCGGCACCCAGAAGATGTTGTCGGCGGCGTATTCGTCGGGATCTTCCGCGCCTTCCGGGTAGTTCGCCAGCAGTTCGGCGCGCTTTGCCCCGAAACTGTCCGAGATGTGCTTGAGGAAGATCAGGCCCAGCGCGACATGCTTGTAGTCGGAGGGCTCCATGTTGCCGCGCAGCTTGTCGGCGGCCTTGAAGAGCTCCGCCTCGAAACCGAGATCGCCCTTGCTTCCCTTCGATTCCTTCGCCGTGGCGGGTTTTTTCGCCTTCGCCCCGCGCTTCTTCGGCTGCCCGCTGGACATGCTTCCTCTTTCCGCTTGTCGAATGGAGAACGGCCCGGCTGGCCGCCAGGCGACCATCCCCCTCCCCCGAATCCGGACTTTAGCGGATGATACGGCAAGTCTGAACAACCAAAAGCCCGTGGGCCGGGCACAGCCATGTGCCAAACAAATCGGCCAGGGTAAGACGGGTCACCGTGGAGCCCGATCGTGGGTGGCCTTCCCGATGGCCGTTTTGCGCCGATATTGTTGATTAAGTCGGCGGTTGAACGGGCCTTCGGTGCGTGATTCCATCGTTCTGTGCTTATCGGAGGGCAGAGCGATGATGGGAACACAGGTGGCGCCAGCGCAGCTGTTTTATGACTTCTGTCTTGACGATCATGTTCCCGACGATCACCTGCTTCGACGCATCGACCGGTTTCTCGATCTCGAGACGGTGCGTGGGGAGTTGAAGCCCTTCTACAGCAGCATCGGCCGACCCTCGATCGATCCGGAGCTGATGATGCGGATGCTGATCGTGGGTTACAGCCTCGGCATCCGCTCCGAACGGCGCCTGTGCGAAGAGGTCCACCTCAACCTGGCCTACAGGTGGTTTTGCCGTCTGGGGCTCGACGGCAAGGTGCCCGATCACTCCACCTTCTCGCGCAACCGGCACGGCCGCTTCCGTCAGAGCGATATCCTGCGGCATCTGTTCGAGACGGTGGTGGAACGCTGCCTGCGCGAGGGGCTGGTGGGCGGCGAAGGCTTTGCGGTCGATGCCAGCCTGATCGCGGCAGATGCCAACAAGCAGCGCTCCGTTCCCGGTGACGAGTGGCGGCTCGATGAGTTCGGCCCGGATGCCGGGCGCGCCGTCCACGAGTATCTGGCGACACTGGACGATGCGGCCTTCGGCGCCGCCAGCGAGGTGAAGCCGAAGTTCATCTCGCCCTCGGATCCGGCCGCACAAT
>Ga0114898_1001366_pt1 | contig 14627 bp, 18 predicted proteins | sample Malvired_Geostar_FD_83496 | JGI IMG/M metagenome (GOLD analysis project Ga0114898, IMG submission 83496) | Marine viral communities from the Global Malaspina Expedition - Malaspina viral metaG DeepMed_Geostar | ecosystem: Environmental > Aquatic > Marine > Oceanic | place: Mediterranean Sea... | reverse complement strand
CTCGACCGGACCGCATCTGCATTACGAAGTGCTGAAGGGCGGCGGCCAGGTGAATCCGATGAATGTGAAATTCCCGGCCGGCGAGAAGCTGGAGGGAAAGGATTTCGCCCGCTTCCAGAAGGAACGGCAGGGTGTGGAGCGGCAGATCGCCGACCTCCGGCGCGAGATGCAGGTGGCGTCGCGCCCCGGATCCGCCTCTGGTTCGGCAAAAGCGGCCTGCCGCGAGGAAAAGCCCGACATCTGCTAAGCCGGAAATCTCCAGAACAAGAAACCAGCGACGAGAAAACGGGCATGTATCTTCTCTATGGCGGTCCCGGCAATGCCAATCTGGCGCCGCACGCGGCGCTGCAGGAAGCCGGGCTGACCGAGGGGACGGACTACCGCTTCGTGAAGCTGGACCTGAAGGCCGGCGACAACCGCAAGCCCGACTATCTGAAGCTGAACCCGCATGGCGTGGTGCCGGCGCTGGTGATCGAGCAGCCGGGCAGCAGCCGGGTGATCTGCGAATCGGCGGCGATCCTGATGCACATCGCCGATCTTTTCCCGCAGGCCGGTCTGGCCCCCGCGCCGGGCAGCGCCGAACGCGCCGCGTACTACCAGTGGATCACCTACCTGACCAACACGGTGCAGGCGCGCTTCATGAATTTCTACCATGCCGATTATTTCATTGATGGCGAAGCCGGGCAGGCGGCGGTGAAGGCGAAGGCCGACACCGCGCTGAAGGAGCATTTCGCCTATATCGATGGCAAGCTGTCGGCCGCCGGCCCCTATCTGCTGGGCGAAGCTTACAGCGCCGCCGATCTGTACCTGTTCATGCTGACGCGCTGGGGCCGCAACCTCTCCCGGCCGGCGCGCGACTTCCCGCAGGTGGGCAAGCATTTCGAGCGCGTGCTGGCCCGTGCCGCCGTGCGCCGCACGCTGGCCATCGAAGGCATCAGCTAGGGCTTCAGCGCCAGCCGTTCCAGCACGGCGGTGGCGCGGTCGCGCTCCTCCATATTGCCGACAATCCGGCGGATCAGCGCCTCGGCCTCGCACTGGAAAAGCTCGCGGGCGATGCGGGCGATCATCTGCCGCCCGTCCATGGCGGCAAAGCGCCGCCCCTCCGCCCGCACATTTGTGAAGGCGACCGGCACACCGTCCGGCGCCAGCGCCCCGGTGAGCGCCAGATAGGCCGGCGCGTCGGACAGACCGCCGGAGAGATCGCAGGCCACACAGCCGGGCAAAGGCAGCAGCCGGTAGCGCGGCGTCGCCGCCGCCAACCCCTCCGAACGGTCCATGATCGCGCGCTGCGCCTCGGTCAGCCAGGTGACATGCACCCGCACCCGCGTCCCGGGCGAGGGGTGCAGCGTGGCCGGCAGCGCGCCATAGAGCGCGAACTGCGCCGAGAACACCACGTCATAGCCGGACAGCCAGACCGGCGTGACCGGGAGCTCGCCATCGGCATCCTGCCCCTCGCGACCGAACTTGCGCAGCAGCTGCGCCGGCGCGCGGTTGGAGCCATGCGCCAGCACCGGCAGCCGGCCGGCGAGATCGTAGCCGCCGGGCAGCGGCATGGCCGCGCCGGCGCGGAACAGATAGGCACCGTCCGGCGCCGCATAGGGATAATCGAAGGCGCGGGCGAGAAGCTCCGCCTCATCCGGCGCGCCCAGAACCACACTCATGAGGAAAGCCTACAGCCGCTCGATACGGAAGCGGGCGTTGCAATCATCCACCGTGGACCAGGCCTTTTCCTGCCAGGCCTTCTTGGCCTGCTCATAGGCGTCGAACGGACCGTGCCGCTCCTCCGGCCCGCCATTGGCCATCTGGGTGAAGCTGGTGTCGGTATAGATGCCGCCAACCACCCAATAGGCGCGGCCATCCTCCTCGATGATGCGGAAGCGCATATGGGCGTCATCCACATTGGCCCAGGTGCGGTTGGCCCATTCCTTCTTCGCCAGCTCGTAATTGTCGAACGGGCCGAAGCGCTGCTCCTCGCCGCGCGCCAGCTCGTTGAAGGAGGTGTCCTTGTACTCGCCGCAGACCACCCAGTATTTCGCCATGGCAGGCTCTCCTGATTTTCGCGGAAAGATGGCGCGTTTGTAGCGAAAATGCCGCGCTGCGGCAAGGGAAGGGTGGTTTCTGCCAGGCGGCATGCGATTGAAGAGACCCGAGGCCATTTGGGCGGACGGTTGCTTTTCGTAAAAACCCAACATCAGAACAGGACAGATTCAATAAAATTACCCAAAAACTAATCCCAATCATTCGGTTATTTTTTTTGATTTTATAAATAAATGAAGAAAACCGAACCAGGGGTATTTTTCCTTACTTTCGTTTCTTCAGAAAACACGGGCGCCGAAATCTTGATCCACCCATGACACGGGGCCATATATACATTCTGCTGAATCAGAAAAGGCTGGCCTCCCGGTCAAATTGCCGCCGGCCTGCCCACAGGGAGCCACACGATGAGCACCCGTACCACTCAGACCATCGTCCATTTTTCTTCTGCCTTCCAGCTGCCCGACTTCGAGGCATCGCAGCCGGCCGGCGACTACCGTGTCGATCATGATGAGGAAGCGATCGAGGGCGTCTCCTATACGGCCTGGCGCCGCACCGCTGCCTTCATCCACCTGCCGGCAATCGGGGTCCAGGGGCCGACGCACCAGATGGTCCCGATCGACACAGCCGATCTCGAGGCCGCCCTGCGATGGGACACCGCCCAGCCGCAAGCCGCGCTGATGCCGGAAACCGGCCCGGCAGCGGCGCGAATGCCCTGAACGTGTAGCGAGAACGCAGAACCGACACGTCCCCTTTCAAAAAGGATATCAAGCCATGGCCAAAGCACAAAAGCGCAGCAATCGCGAAGCCAAGAAGCCCAAGCAGGCAAAGGCCGCGCCGAAGCCTGAGGGTACATTCGCCAATCAGATAAAGCCCGACAACAACACCAGCGGCCCCGGCAAGCGCAAGAACTGAACGCTTCTTGCCCTGCCCCGAAGCCAAGACGATCAGCCAGGAGGCTCTTCAGCATGAATACCGGCACCAGGACCAATGGCAAGCAACCGGCCAAAACCGCGGTGGCAGTCTGGGAAAATGAAGGTGGCGCCCCCGCCAATGCGGGGGGATGGGACTTGACCGGTCTCACGCGGGCGACGGCAAGCGACCGGATGCTGCCGCTGCATCGCTTCACGCCGCCGCCCCGGATGGAGCAGGCGGGCGGACGGTGACGATCTCCTTCCCGAATCCCAGCCGCAGCTTCGACGTCAACCGCAACGGCGTGCGCTTCGTCGGCCATGACGGCGTGTTCGAGATTCCGTTCATCGTCATGGCCAGCGCCCTCACCCGGGCCCTTACCGGGCCGAGCCAGGATTCTGAAGCGGCGGTGGCGGGAGAAACGGAATATCTCGCGGGTTTCGACGCTTTGCGCGATGCGATCCAGAATGCCGCGCGCACCGCCTATTCCAGATCCAACGCCCGCCGGACCCTGCACACCCTGACCGGGGCCGATGTCGCCAGGGCGTAGCCGCAAGGCCGATTCGCCAGGGCGACGCGATCAGCCTGACCTGCCCACACCCTTGACGCCGCCTCCCCCCTGCACCATCCATATCTCCGCACATCCTGCGGAGTGACCCCATGCCCTATGCCAGCCTGCGTGACTTCATCGACCGTCTGGAATCCAGCGGGCGGCTGGTGCGCGTCACCGCGCCGGTCTCCACCCATCTGGAGATGACGGAGATCCAGACCCGGCTGCTGGCCGAGAAGGGGCCGGCGGTGATTTTCGAGAATCCGGTAGGGCCGGACGGAAAACCCTACGGCATGCCGGTGCTGGTCAATCTGTTCGGCACGGTGGAGCGGGTGGCCTGGGGGATGGACCGCGAGCCGCATCAGCTGCGCGAGGTCGGCGAGACCCTGGCCTTCCTGCGCCAACCGGAGCCACCGGGCGGCTTCCGCGAGGCGATGGAGATGCTGCCGCTGTTAAAGACCGTCATGGCGATGAAGCCGAAGACGGTGTCTCGCGCGCCCTGCCAGGAGGTGGTGCTGCAGGGCGAGGATATCGATCTCTCGAAACTGCCGATCCAGGGCTGCTGGCCGGGCGAGCCGGCACCGCTGATCACCTGGCCGCTGGTCGTCACCAAAGGCCCGTCGGGCAAGCGCGAGGATGCCTTCAACCTCGGCATCTACCGCATGCAGGTGACGGGCCGGAACACCACGCTGATGCGCTGGCTGAAACATCGCGGCGGGGCGCAGCATCACCAGCGCTGGAAGAATGCCAAGTCGGAGCCGCTGCCCGCCGCCATTGTGCTGGGCGCCGATCCCGGCACCATCCTGGCGGCCGTCACGCCGGTGCCGGACACGCTGTCGGAATACCAGTTCGCCGGGCTGCTGCGCGGCAAGAAGGTCGAGCTGGTCGATTGCAAGACCGTGCCGCTGAAAGTGCCGGCCGAGGCCGAGATCATCATCGAGGGCCATGTCTCGCTGGATGAGTATGGCGATGAAGGGCCGTATGGCGACCATACCGGCTATTACAATTCGGTGGAGCAATTCCCGGTCTTCACCGTGTCCTGCATCACCATGCGGAAAAAGCCGATCTACCTGTCCACCTTCACCGGGCGGCCGCCGGACGAGCCCTCGGTGCTGGGCGAGGCGCTGAACGAGGTGTTCATCCCGTTGTTCCAGCAGCAATTCCCGGAGATCGTGGATTTCTGGCTGCCGCCAGAGGGCTGTTCCTACCGCATCGCCGTGGTGTCGATGAAGAAGGCCTATCCCGGCCATGCCAAGCGGGTGATGCTGGGCGTGTGGTCCTACCTCCGGCAGTTCATGTACACGAAATGGGTCATCGTGGTGGATGACGATATCGACGCGCGCGACTGGAAGGATGTGATGTGGGCGCTCTCCACCCGCATGGACCCGGCGCGCGACATTACCGTCATCGAGAACACGCCGATCGACTATCTGGATTTTGCCAGCCCGGAAAGCGGGCTGGGCAGCAAGATCGGCCTCGACGCCACCAACAAATGGCCGCCCGAGACCAAGCGCGAATGGGGCGAGAAGCTGTATATGGAAAAGCAGGTGGTAGAAAAAGTGACGGAACGCTGGGCCGAGCTTGGCCTGCCCGGCACCGGCAAACCGATCTGGAAGTGAGCGCCCGATGACCGAGATCAGCTTCCGCGATGCCACCCGCGCCGATGTGCCGGAAATCGTGCGCATGCTTGCCGATGATGCGCTGGGCGGCCAGCGCGAGCGCTATGAAGACCCGTTGCCAGCGGCCTATTACGATGCCTTCGCGGCGCTGACCGCACAGGCCGGCAACCGTATCGTGCTAGCGGAGATGGCGGGCCGGGTGGTCGGTTGCGCGCAGCTGGTCTTTCTGCCCGGCCTGTCGCTGGTCGGCATGAAACGCGCACAGATCGAGGGTGTGCGCGTCGATTCCTCGACACGCGGCCACGGCATCGGCGAGAAGCTGGTGCGCCACTGTCTCGTGCTGGCAAAACAGGAAGGCTGCGGGGTTATGCAGCTGACCACGGATAAGAGCCGCGCCGACGCCCATCGCTTCTACGAGCGGCTGGGCTTCGTCGGCAGCCATCTCGGCATGAAGCTGAAACTCTAGGCTCCAGCGACCGGAGGACGTCATGATCGTCGATCCCACATTGCTTGGCGTGTTCGTGCTGGCCTGCCTGGCGCTCACCCTCACGCCCGGGCCGGACATGATGTATGTGATGTCGCGCAGCATCGGCCAGGGCCGGGCGGCCGGGCTGCTCTCCGTGCTCGGGGTGATCGCCGGCTCGTCTGTGCATGCGCTGGCGGCCGGTCTGGGGCTGTCGAAGATTTTCGAATGGTCGCCGCTGGCCTATGACATCCTGCGCTATGCCGGGGCGGCCTATCTGGCCTGGCTCGCCTGGCGCGCCTTCACCGGCGGGGATGCCTATTTCGGCGTTTCGGCCAGGGCGCCGGCACAGTGGCGCACGATCTTCAGCCAGGCGATGCTGAGCAATCTTTTGAATCCGAAGGTGGCGCTGTTCTATCTCTCCTTCCTGCCGCAATTCATCCGGCCCGAGGCTGGCTCGGTCGCGGTGCAGATCTTCGTGCTGGCGCTGGTGCTGAACCTGGTGACGCTGGTGGTGAAGGGGCTGGTTGCGCTGTTCGCCGGCGGAATGGGCGACTGGCTGGCGGCACGGCCGCGCTTCCGGCGCTGGCAGCGCTGGTTCATGGGCTCGGTGATGGCGGCGCTGGCAATCCGGATACTCATCCCCGAGAAGCGCTAGGAAAAAGCCACAGGTTGCGGCGGCGCGCGTCCCGGCCTATCTGTTTGGGGCATATCTTCCTGCCCCGTGACCCAATCGAGACAGCATGCCCGACAGCAACACCGACTCGCTCTCCATCCTGTCCGACCTGATCGCCCAGGCGAAGAAGGCCGGCGCCGATGCCGCCGACGCCGTGCTGGTGGAGGGCGATTCGCTGTCGCATGGCCAGCGACTCGGCAAGCTGGAAAAGATCGAGCGCGCCGAGGGCAAGGATCTCGGCCTGCGCGTCTTCGTCGGCCAGCGCTCCGCCACGGTCTCCTCCACCGACTTCAAGAAGGACGCGCTGCGCGAGGCTGTCGAACGCGCCATCGCCATGGCGAAGCTGGCGCCGGAAGACAAATATGCCGGCATCGCCGATTCCAGCCAGCTGGCGAAAAGCTGGCCGGAGATCGACATGCTCGACCCCGCCGAACCCACGCCGGAACAGCTGGCCGAGCGTGCCGGCGCCATGGAAGAGGCGGCGCTTGCCGTCGCCGACGTCAGCAATTCGGAAGGGGCCGAGGCAAGCTGGGGCCGGGCGACCGTCAGCCTGGTGACCTCCGCCGGTTTCGCCGGGCGCTATGCACGCTCCAGCCAGGGCGTCAGCGTTTCGGTCATCGCCGCGCGCGATGGCGAGATGGAGACCGATTACGATTATACCTCGGCGGTCTATGCCGCCGATCTGGAAGACCCGGCCCTGGTCGGCCGCCGCGCTGGCGAACGCACGGTGCGCAAGCTGGGACCGCGCAAGGCGAAGACCGCGCAGGTGCCGATCCTTTTCGAACCGCGTATGGCGCGCAGCCTGATCGGCCATCTGCTGGGTGCGATCACCGGCCCGTCAGTGGCGCGCGGCACCAGCTTCCTGAAGGACCGGCTGGGCCAGCGCATCTTCGCGCCGGGCATCGCCATCATCGACGATCCGCACCGCACGCGCGGCATGCGCTCCAAGCCGTTCGACGGCGAAGGGCTGGCCAATGGCCGCACCGAGATCATCCAGGATGGCGTGCTGACCACCTGGCTGCTCGACCTCGCCAGCGCCCGCCAGCTCGGCCTGACCTCCACCGGCCATGCCGGGCGCGGCACCGGCGGACCGCCCTCGCCGACCAGCAGCAACACACATCTGGCGGCCGGCACGATGACGCCGCAGCAGTTGATGGCGGATATCGAGCAGGGTTTCTACGTGACCGAGATGATGGGCCACGGCGCCAACATGGTCACTGGCGACTACAGCCGGGGCGCTGCCGGCTACTGGATCGAGAAGGGCGAGATCGCCTATCCGGTCAGCGAGATCACCATCGCCGGCAATCTGAAGGACATGTTCCTGAGGCTGACGCCGGCCGACGATCTGGTATTCAAGGGCTCGACCGATGCGCCGACCGTGCGCATCGACGGCATGACCGTAGCGGGCAGCTGACCCTTCACGTCGAAAGAAACCGCCGTTCCTCGCCTGCCAGCACCAGGCAGGTGAGGCGGCCGGTCATGAAGGCGCCGGTGTCGATGCCGATGCGGTTCGCGCGTTCCTCCGGCGTCCAGGCAACGGTATGGCCATGCACCACTACAGCACCGTGATCGGCCTCTGACGAGAGGAACAGGTCGCGCACCCAGAGCAGCGTCTCCGCCGTCTGCTCCGCAAGTGCCACGCCGGGGCGGATGCCGGCATGCACGAACAGATAGCCGCCCTCGACGTGGTGCAGGCGCAGCCCCTCGTAGAAGCGCCGGTGCGCTTCCGGCAGCGCCTCGGCCAGCAGCCGGCTCATCCGCTGCCAGCCATCCGCCAGCCCGAGATAGCGTGACGGTTCGATGCCGTAGGAACGCAGGGTGGCATCGCCGCCATTGCCGATCCACAGCCGCGCGACATCCTCCGGTTCTTCCAGGAAGCGCAGCAGCAACTCCTCGTGATTGCCCTTCAGCGTGACCAGTTCCGCACCCGGCAGCGGGTCTTCCAGCAACATATCGATCACGTGCCGCGACCAGTCGCCGCGATCCACATAATCGCCCAGCGTGACCAGCACCGTGCGGCGTTCCGGCGCGCGCGCCGCATCCTTGCGGATTGTCTCCAGCAGATCGGACAGCAGATCGGCCCGTCCGTGAATGTCGCCGATGGCATAGACCCGCGTATCCTCAGGAACCTTGGCCGGCACCGGGAGGGCGTCGCGGGCGGTCATGGCTCAATCGGCGCCGGCCGTCAGCCGGCGGGGGGCGGCACCGCGTTCCAGCCGAACATGGCCGGAGGCGAAGGGGACACTTGCCGTGTCCGCGATCCGCTTCGGATCGGCGCGGTTCAGCACCGTGCCGGCCAGCGCCGCGCCGGCGCCTTCCAGGCTGGCGAGACCGGCAAGGGCCGCCGCGCGTTTCGTCTTGCCGGCAGCCACCACATGGACCGTCTGGTCGGCATGGCGCGCCAGCAGCAGCGCATCGGCGGCCGGCAGCACGGCGGAACTGTCGATCACCACCAGATCGAAGCCACTGGAGGCCGCCGCCATCAGATCCCGCGCCACCGGACGGGCGAGCAGGGCCGACGGGTCTTCCAGCCGGGTTCCGGCCGGGATGACATACAGCCCGTGGGCGAGATGAAACTCCGTGACCTCGGCAAGATCGGCCTCACCGGCCAGATAGTCGGACAGGCCGCGCGCATTCGGCACGCCCAGCGCCTCATGCAGGCCCGGATCGCGCAGATCGGCATCGATCAGCAGCACCCGCGCGCCGCCCTTGGCGGCCAGGGTCGCGAGGCCCAGCGCTACGACGCTCTTGCCCTCGCCCGGCAGGGAGGAGGTGACCAGCACGCTGCGCCCGGCCGTGATGTTCTGCGCCTCGCCGGCCAGCGCCAGCGTGGTGCGCAGGCGGCGCAGCGCCTCGGCATAAGGATCGTCCGCCTGTTCCAGCGCCAGTTCGTGCGGCGCCTGCCCGGCCAGCTGCCGCTTGCGCAGCGCCGGCAGCACCGCCAGCACCGGCAGGCCGGTTTCCGCCTCCAGCGCCTCCGCCCGGTCGAAATACCCGCCGCGACGGCCGGCAAGCCCGGCAGCCAGCAGCCCGGCGGCCAAAGCCACCGCCGCCGCCAGCAGCCAGCTACCCCAGCCCGTCGCCGGTTCCGCCTGGCGTGGCAGGGTGGCGGCCGACACCAGCCGCGCATCGAAGCCCTGCTGGGCGCGCTGTGTCAGTTCGCTTTCATTGGCCCGGGTCAGCACCGCCTCATAGAGCTGGGTACGGGTGCGCAACTCCTCCTCCAGGGCACGGATGGCCGCTTCCGCCTCATTCTGGCCTTCGACCAGCGCGGTCAGCCGCTCGACCTCAAGCTGCAGCGCGCGCTCACGCACGCGCGCCACCTCGGCCTCGTTCTCCAGGCTGGCGACAATCTTGCGCACTTCCTGCGCGATGGTGCCGCGCAACTCCTCCAGTTCCGCCTGCGCCTCCCTGAAGCGCGGATGCTCCTCGCGGTACTGGGTGCGCAGTTCGGCGATACGGCGCTGAATCACCGCCTCCTGCAGGCGCAATTCGCGCACCAACTCGGTATTCAGCACAACCGCCGCACTCTCAATGGCGCCCGGCCGGTCCAGCAGGCGGCGTACCTGCTGGGCGCGGGCCTCCGCCTCGCTGCGCTGCGCCACGGCGGCGACAAGCTGGGTGCTGACCTGGCCAAGCTGGTCACGCTGCAGGGAGCCGTCGCCAACCTCCACCACGCCGGAGCGGCGGCGGTATTCCTCGAGATTCCGGGCGCTTTCCAGTACATCGGCGCGCAGGGAGTCCAGCTTCTGGCCGAGCCAGCGCCCGGCCCGTTCGGCGGCACTGTCGCGGCGGGTCAGCCGGCCTTCGAGATAAAGCTGCGCCGTCAAATTCGCCGCACGCGCCGCCAGCGCCGGCTCGGTGGCGGTGAACGCCACCGTCAGCAGACGTGCGCCATCGGCCGGTGTGACGGTCAGCCGGTCGAGATAGGCATCGGTCGCGCGGTCCAACGGATCAGCGGGAGCGGGGCTGGACGGTGTCTCGCCCCTCAGCGAAGCCAGCGCCTGCCGCGTCGCCGCGATCGCCCGGTCGGCCCAGCGCAGCGGCAAGGCGCGCCCGCCCTCCAGAAAGCCGGGATTATCGGTCAGCCCCAGTTCCTGCACCGCCTGGCCGGCGATATCGCGGGACCGCAGCAGCCCCGCCTCGGTCAGCAGGACGGTGCGGTCAACCGCGCCGGCGGCACTCTGCGTGCCGCCACGCGGCTCCAGCACCAGCACCGCCTCGGCACGATAGCGCGAGGGCTGGGACAGGATAGAGCCGGCCGCCAGCGCGAACACCGCCAGCGTCACGCCGATCAGCACCCCCTTGCGCCGGCCCAGCGCCGCGGCGAGACCGGCTTGCGCGGGCCCCGGCCCGGTCCTGCGCGGCCCGTGCTGAACGTCAATCGACGGGGTACGCCCCGCCCTGTAGGGGGTCAGATCCGTCATGCCCACTCTCCCCCTTCTCGTGTGTCTAACGTGCTGGCCGGCTGATTTCGATGACATCGCCGGGCAGCACTACCGTATCCGGACGTCCGGCGATTTCCTGCCGCCCCTCGGCACCGTCGCGCAGGATCGTCACGGCCGGAACGGTATCGCCCACCCGGTAGCCGCCGGCCAGCGCCACGGCGCGGCGCACGTCGAGCGCCTGCAGATAGCCATAGCTGCCCGGCCGCTCGACACTGCCGGTAACGAAGACAGGCCGGTAACGCACGATCTCCACAGCCACCTTCGGATCGACCAGATAGCGGGCATCGAGACGTCCGGCGATGGACGCGCGCAAATCGCCTGCGGTGCTTCCCGCGGCCTGGACCGGCCCCAGCAGCGGCATAACGATACGCCCTTCAGCGTCCAGCTCGGCCTCGGTCGTCAGGTCGGGCTGGCCCCAGACGCTCACCCGCACCCTGTCGCCCGGCGCCAGCGCATAATCGGCGAGGCTGGCCGGGGGGACGGGATTGGCCGCCGGCGCGGCATCGGGGGCGGCAGCGCAGCCCGCCAAGGCGGCGGCAAGCAAGGACGCAATCGCCCACGCCCGTAGGGAGGCCGCAGCGCCTTCGAATATGTTGCGTTTCATCGGACGCCCACCCCAACTTATGCCCGGAACGACGGCATCATATCGCATTCGGCCGGTCAAGATGGAGGTTTGATGCGAAACCGGATGGCCGCATCGACTATCCGCCTGGAATCCGCCATGAAAAGGCAGGGTGGGAAGGTCTGGGCCATGCATTTTATCTGGATATATATAAAATTATATGTAATTATCTTGCCTTCGATTCTCGACCGACTGCAAGAGAAACACTGATTTAATGATCGAACTTTGATAAAAGACCTGAATGCCTATAAAAGTTCCGACGCGAACCGTCGCGCAAGGGACCTGGTCCGAATCGGCCATGCGAAACCGTCTCCTCACGGAGGCGCGGACGGCAACCACAAGAAGAATGGCGCATCGGCGCCTAACGGTAAAAACGATCCGCAAATCGGGGAGCGGTAAATGGCTATATTGACGCAAGCAGCACAGGGTGGCCAAACCGCCCGCGGTCCAAGCCAGGAATATATGCTGCTGGACTATCTGCAGCGCCTCAGCCGGAACAATCTGGAAGACCGCACGGCCGTGCATCTGCACCTGTCGCGTCTGCGGGCGAACAACCGGCGCGACCATCACATCCGCATCGCCGCCGCGACCTTCGAGGGCATCGTCCAGAATTACGAGGGCCAGACCTTCATCCTGTCGAATTCCGACATCTTCTTCATCTGCAAGGGCGCCACGCTGCAGGACATCGACACCGCCGTCATGAAGGTGCGGTTCCTGTTCAGCGAGGACCCGCTGGCCCAGGGCGACGAGGAAGAGGACATCCACAAATTCTGCACCTGGTACAATATGGAGAGCCAGTACGATGACGTGCTGGAAGTCTCCAAGAAAATGCACCGGGAGCGCGAGCGCCAGGCCCGCCTGACCGCCACCGCCGACCCCAAGGCCGCCGCCAAGCGCAGCGGCCGCCGGCCAATCGAGCCGGAGCAGCTGGGCAAGCTGGAGCAGTTCCTGGCGCGCGCCGACATGTCGAACCTGATGCGCCGGCAGTCGATCTGCGCGATCACGCCAGGCATGCCGCCGCAGCCGGTGTTCCAGGAACTCTACATCTCGATCCCCGACCTGCAGAACACGATGCTGCCGGAATATGATATCGGCGCCAATCCGTGGCTGTTCCAGCATCTGACGCAGACGTTGGACAGCCGCATGCTGTCGCTGCTGATGCGCAACGACGACAGCTCGATCGCCAGCTCATTCTCGATCAACATGAATGTTTCGACGGTGCTGTCGCCGCAGTTCCTGAATTTCGATTCCAGCCTGAAGGCGGTGGCGCGCGGCACCGTGGTGGTGGAATTCCAGAAGATCGATATTTTCGGCGATATGGGCGCCTATGTCTTCGCCCGCGACTTCCTGCGCGAGCGCGGCTACCGCATCTGCCTGGACGGGCTGAACCATCTGACCATCCAGTTCATCGACCGCGAGCGGCTGGGCCTCGATCTGCTGAAGGTGATCTGGACGCCGGACATGGCGGAGGATAATTCCGGCAACCGCCTGACCGAGCTGAAGCAGCATGTCGATCGCTGCGGCCGCGCCCGCATCATCCTGTGCCACTGCGACAGCGACGAGGCGGTGCGCTTCGGCCAGTCGCTCGGCCTGACCATGTTCCAGGGCCGGCACGTGGACAAGATGCTGGCCGAGGGGCGGCGCATCTGACACCGCCCACCCCGTCCCTGCCCTCTTGAGCCGGATCGTTTCAGTTTGAATCAGATATCTGATTCAAACTGAAACGTGAATCCGCCTCTAATCAATACCATAGAGGGCGATTCACGCTTTAAATCGATCACTTGGGTGATCGCATTTAAAGCGATCACACTCTAGGCGATGTCGATCAGCAGAGAGCCCTGAATCTCGCCGGATTCCAGCGCGGCATGCGCGGCGGGAACCTGGTCCAGCGGGAAGCGCCGATCGATGCGCTGCTTCAGGCCACCTTCCGTCAAACAGCGCGTGATGTCGGCAAAGGCCTGGCGCTTCGCCGCTTCCGGCATGTCGAAGATCGCCACCAGGCGGATGTTGATGTTCTTGTACATCAGCAGGTGGAACGGCAGCACCGGGGCCGGCACCGCGTCCGAGGCATAGGTCGCGATGGTGCCGTTCGGACGCATCAGCACCGTCACCGCCTCGATATTCGTGCCGAACGCAACATCCACCACATGATCGACGCCTTTCGGGGCGGCCTCTTTCGCCGCTTCCAGCAACTCCTTGCCATGCGGGATCGCCACATCGGCGCCCAGTGCCTCAGCCTCGGCACGCTTTTCCGGCGTGGAGGCGGTGGCGATGACCCGCGCGCCAGCCCATTTCGCCAACTGCACCGCATAGCGCCCGACCCGGCCGGTCGCCCCCGTCACCAGCACCGTCTTACCCTTGATGTCGCCATCGGCGAACAGGCTGCGATGCGCCGTCACCGCCGGCACGCCAAGGCAGGCGCCCGCGTCGAAGCCGGTGCCCTCCGGCAGGTCGATGGCGTAATCGGACGGCACGCAGGTGAAGTCCGCCGCCGTGCCGAAGGGCCGCTTGGCCTGCGCGGCAAACACCCAGACCCGGCGGCCGATGCGGGACGGATCGACGCCCTCGCCGACCTGGTCGATCACGCCAGCGCCGTCCTGGTGCGGCACGATCCGCGGAAAGCGGTCCAGCTCCCGCCCGTTCGAGCGGCGCTTGCTGTCGGTCGGGTTCACCCCGGAGACGGCGAGCCGCACCCGAACCTCACCGGCGGCGGGAACCGGATCGGGCATCTCGCCCAGCACCAGCACATCGGGCGTTCCCTTTTTCTCGTACCAGACGGCGCGCATCATTTTCTCCCTTGCATTAGTGGCGTCGGAACCCGGTCCTCCGCCCTGGCGTAATAAGCCAGCGCCAGCAGCGTCACCAGCGCCAGCGCCGCGAACATGATCCGATAGGGCAGATCGGCCGCACCCGGCACGGATGCCGCGACAAAGCCGATCAGTACACCGCTGGCCATCTGCAACGCGGCGGCGCCGGTCTGCACCGCGATGTTCACCGTGGTGATGCCGCGCCCGACCAGATGATCGGGGAACAACAGGCGGCCATGGGCGACGACGATCACGTTATAGGTGTTGAACAGGGTGAAGCCGATCAACAGCGCGGCGACCACCCACAGGCTGGATTCCGCGAACAGCGCAAGCCCGGCAAGGCAGGCCATGCTGCCGCTGCCGCCCACCAGCACCAGCCGGCGCCGGCTGGCGATGCGCCGGTCGAGCGGACTGTAGATCAGCGTGCCGACGATGATCGCGAGGCTCATCCCCAGCAGGATATTGCCCCGCTCCACACCCTCCAGCCCGTGCACAT
>Ga0114898_1001362_pt1 | contig 14701 bp, 15 predicted proteins | sample Malvired_Geostar_FD_83496 | JGI IMG/M metagenome (GOLD analysis project Ga0114898, IMG submission 83496) | Marine viral communities from the Global Malaspina Expedition - Malaspina viral metaG DeepMed_Geostar | ecosystem: Environmental > Aquatic > Marine > Oceanic | place: Mediterranean Sea... | reverse complement strand
GTGTGCACCACACGCTTGCGGTAGGCGGCAAGGCCACCGCTCGCCGCGGCCGCGTCGCGCTGCGCCACCTGCTGCCGGGCACCGGCGGCGATGCGCGCCGAGGCCGGAACAGCAGCCGCGGTTTCCGCCGCACCGCCACTCTTCGCCCAGACCGGCATCATGGTCGGAAGCTGCCGGCGCGCCGCCGAGCGCGCGGTTTCGGAGAAGCGCACCTCCTCTTCCACGCTGGCATAATCATTGTCGCCCACGCCCTGCCACAGCCGCAGCACCTTGGCGCGGTAGCGCTGGTTGAATTCCGGCGTGGCGGAATGGTAATAGCCGACCGCATTCTGCCAGCTGCGCCGTTCCTCCTTCAGCCGCGACAGGAAGTCGGCGGCATAGGCGACATTGGCCTCCGGCTCGAAGGCGTCTGCCAGGCCGGCGAAGGCCTTGCCATGCCAGTACAAATTCACCTGCATGCAACCGACATCGATGGATTTGATCCCGCGCCCCTGCAACCGGCGCACGGCGGCAATCGCTGCCGCCTTGGTGGGGTAATAATTGCCCTCCCCTTCCGCCGTCACGGTCCAGGGCCAGGGCACGCCCTGCCCGGCCCTGGTGTCCCAGCGGCCGGATTCGGCAAGCCCCACGGCACGCAGGAAATTTCGCGGAATCCCGCGCGCCTGCTCGGTCCGGGCAATGGCCGCGCCGCACAGGTCAGGCAGCGAGCCGGCCGTCGTGCCGATAGCGTCAGCGCGCTGCGGCAGCAGCGCGGCACCGGCGAGGAGGATCAGAGTGAGGATCGTTTTCTTCATGGCACAGAGACATAAGCAACCCCCGTGCCAGAATGCTGAGACTAGCGCGTCAGCGCGCGGATGCCGCGGTCGAGTCCGTCGAGGGTGAGCGGGAACATGCGCCCGCCCATCATCTGGCGCAGAGCCTGGATCGATTCGAACCAGGGCCAGCGCCCCTCCGCCACCGGATTCAGCCAGATGGCGCGCTGATAGGTATCGAGCAGCCGGTGCATCCACACCGCGCCGGCCTCCTCGTTCCAGTGCTCGACCGAGCCGCCGGGCTGGAAAACCTCGTAGGGACTCATCGAGGCATCGCCGACGAAGATCACGCGATAATCGGCGGGGTAGGTGCGCAGCACCTCGAAGGTCGGGATCTTGTCGGTGCCGCGCCGGCTGTTGTCCTTCCACACCCGCTCATACGGGCAATTGTGGAAGTAGAAATATTCCATGTGTTTGAATTCGGCGCGCGCGGCGGAGAACAGCTCCTCGCAGACGCGGATATGGCCATCCATCGAGCCGCCGACATCGAAGAACAGCAGCAGCTTCACCGCATTGTGCCGTTCCGGGCGCATCTTCAGGTCGAGCAGCCCGGCATTGCGCGCGGTCGAGCGGATGGTGTCGTCGAGGTCCAGCTCGGTCGGCGCCCCTTGCCGGGCAAAGCGGCGCAGCCGGCGCAGCGCTACCTTGATGTTGCGGGTGCCGATCTCCACGCTGTCGTCGAGATTGCGGTAGGCGCGCTGGTCCCACACTTTCACCGCGCGGAAATTGCGGTTGCCTTCCTGGCCGACGCGCACGCCCTCGGGGTTATAGCCATAGGCGCCGAACGGCGAGGTACCGGCGGTGCCGATCCATTTATTGCCGCCCTGGTGACGCTTCTTCTGCTCCTCCAGCCGCTGGCGCAGCGTCTCCATCAGCTTGTCCCAGCCGCCCAGCGCCTCGATCTGGCGCTTTTCCTCCTCGGAGAGGTGCCGTTCGGCCAGCTTGCGCAGCCATTCCTCGGGAATTTCCGCGCCGAACACGCCGTCCAGCAGTTCCAGCCCTTTGAAGACATGGCCGAACACCTGGTCGAAGCGGTCGAGATGGCGTTCGTCCTTCACCATCGCGGCGCGGGAGAAATAATAGAAATTCTCGACCGAATAGCCGGGCACGCCGGCCTCGACGCCTTCCAGCAGGGTCAGATATTCGCGCAAAGACACCGGCACGCCGGCCTGGCGCAACTCAAGGAAGAAGCTGACGAACATCCGCCTCCTCCGATCCCGCGCCTAGCGGCCTTCGCGGCGGGCGAGGAAGGCCAGGCGCTCGAACAGCTGCACGTCCTGCTCGTTCTTCAGCAGCGCGCCATAGAGCGGCGGAATGGCGCTTTTCGCATCCTTGGCGCGCAGTGCCTCCGGCGGGATATCCTCGACCAGCAGCAGCTTCAGCCAGTCCAGCAGTTCCGAGGTGCCGGGCTTCTTCTTCAGGCCGGGCGCGTCGCGCAGCTCGTAGAAGCTGGCCAGCGCCTCGCGCAGCAGCGCCTGCTTGATGCCGGGAAAATGCATCTCGACGATGTCGGTCATCGTCTCCGCATCGGGGAAGCGGATGTAATGGAAGAAGCAGCGGCGCAGGAAGGCGTCCGGCAGTTCCTTCTCATTGTTCGAGGTGATGATGACGATGGGCCGGCGCGCCGCCTTCACCACTTCGCCGGTCTCATAGACGAAGAATTCCATGCGGTCGAGTTCCAGCAGCAGATCGTTCGGGAACTCGATATCCGCCTTGTCGATCTCGTCGATCAGCAGCACGGTGGGGCGCTCGGCGACGAAGGCCTCCCACAGCTTGCCGCGGCGGATGTAGTTGGCGATGTCCTTCACCTTCGCGTCGCCAAGCTGGCTGTCGCGCAGCCGGCTGACCGCGTCATATTCGTACAGCCCCTGCTGCGCCTTGGTGGTCGATTTCACATGCCATTCGATGAGATCGAGGCCAAGCGAGCGCGCCACCTCATGCGCCAGTACGGTCTTGCCGGTGCCGGGCTCGCCCTTCACCAGCAGCGGCCGCTGCAGCGTAATGGCGGCATTCACCGCCAGCGTCAGATCGGCGGTCGCGACGTAGGAATCGGTGCCGCCGAAGCGCAGAGTGCCGCCATCCATGATCAGGCCGCCGCCTTCGCCGCCAGTGCCTGTTCGATGGCCGCCAGTGCGCTGTCCGCCTTGTCGCCGTCCGGGCCGCCGGCCTGCGCCATATCGGGACGGCCGCCGCCGCCCTTGCCGCCCAGCGCCTCGGAGCCGACGCGCACGAAATCCACCGCGCTGAACCGGCCGATGAGGTCATCCGTCACCGCGACCACCAGCGACGCCTTGCCGTCCTGCACCGCGACCAGCGCCACGACGCCGGAGCCGATCTGCTGCTTCACCGCGTCGGCCATGCCCTTCAGCTCCTTGGCCGGCACGTCATCCAGCCGGCGCGCGGCATATTTCACCCCGCCGACATCGCGGGCACCGCCGGAATCGTCACCGCCACCACCGCCGCTGGCCATCTTCTTGCGCAGATCGACCAGCTCGCGTTCCAGCCGCCGGCGCTCCTCAACCAGCGCCGCAACGCGGGCCGGCAGTTCGGAGGGCGATGCCTTCAGCACGCCGGCAGTCTCCGCCAGCAGCGCTTCCTGCTGATCGATATGGGCCAGCGCGCCAATGCCGGTCACCGCCTCGATGCGGCGCACGCCGGCCGAGACGGCGCTTTCGCCGACGATCTTCAGGAAGCCGATATCGCCGGTGCGGCGCACATGGGTACCGCCGCACAGCTCGGTCGAGAAGCTGCCGAACTTGCCCTTTTCCGGTTCCGCACCGCCCATAGAGACGACGCGCACCTCCTCGCCATACTTCTCGCCGAACAGTGCCAGCGCCCCGGCCTCGACCGCCTCCTCCGGGGTCATCAGCGAGGTGTTCACCTCGGCATTCACCCGGATGCGGTTGTTCACCTCCGCCTCGACATCGCGGATTTCCTCGGGCGACAGTGCCTTCGGGTGGCTGATGTCGAAGCGCAGCCGGTCCGGCGCCACCAGCGAGCCCTTCTGCGTGACGTGGTCGCCCAGCCGGCGGCGCAGCGCCTCATGCAGCAGATGGGTCGCGGAATGGTTGGCGCGCAGCGCGTCGCGGCGCGTGGTGTCGATGCGGAACTCCGCCGTGTCGCCGGTCGTGACCTCGCCCTTCACCACCTCGCCGAGATGGACATGCAGCGCGCCCAACTTCTTCTGCGTGTCGGAGATGCGAATTTCAGCGCCATTGGCCGTGACGATGCTGCCGGCATCGCCCATCTGGCCGCCGGATTCGGCATAGAACGGCGTCTGGTTGGCGACCAGCGCCACCTTGTCGCCCGCCTTCGCGCTGTGTACCGGCTGGCCGTCCACCACCAGCGCCATGATCTGGCCCTCGGCGGCATCCTCGGCATAGCCCAGAAACTCGGTGGCGCCCGCCTTCTCGCGAATGTCGAACCATACCGTCTCGGTCGCCGCGTCACCGGACCCGGCCCAGGCGGCGCGGGCGGCGGCCTTCTGGCGCGCCATCGCGGTATCGAAGGCGGCGGTATCGACGCTGCCGCCCTGGCCGCGCAGGATGTCCTGCGTCAGGTCCAGCGGGAAGCCGAAAGTGTCGTACAGCTTGAAGGCGACATCGCCGGACAGCGTGCCGCCGGCGCCCAGACGGCCGGTTTCCTCCTCCAGCAGCTTCAGCCCGCGATCCAGCATCTGCTTGAAGCGGTTTTCCTCCAGCTTCAGCGTCTCGACGATCAGCGCCTGGGCGCGCAGCAGCTCCGGATAGGCCTCGCCCATCTGGCGCACCAGTGCGGGCACCAGACGCCACAGCAGCGGGTCGCGGCAGCCCAGCATGTGGGCGTGGCGCATGGCGCGGCGCATAATCCGGCGCAGCACATAGCCGCGACCCTCATTTGCCGGCAGCACACCGTCGGCAATCAGGAAGGAACTGGCGCGCAGATGGTCGGCGATCACCCGGTGCGAGGTCTTGAACGGCCCGTCGGCATCGACGCCGGACGCCTCGGCCGAGGCCTCGATCAGGGCGCGCATCAGGTCGATGTCGTAATTGTCGTGCTTGCCCTGCAGCACGGCGGTGATGCGCTCCAGCCCCATGCCGGTATCGATCGACGGGCGCGGCAGCGACACCCGGTCGCCCGGTGCGCGCTGGTCGAACTGCATGAACACCAGGTTCCAGATTTCGATGAAGCGGTCGCCATCCTCGTCCGGGCTACCCGGAGGCCCGCCGGGAATCTTGTCGCCATGGTCGTAGAAGATTTCCGAGCACGGGCCGCACGGGCCAGTATCGCCCATCTGCCAGAAATTGTCGGAGGTGCCGATGCGGATGATCCTGTCGTCGGTCAGGCCGGCGATCTTCTTCCACAGCCCGTGCGCCTGCTCGTCCTCGGCATAGACGGTGACCAGCAGCTTTTCCTTGGGCAGGCCGTATTCCCTGGTGATCAGGTTCCAGGCCAGCTCGATCGCCTGTTCCTTGAAATAATCGCCGAAGGAGAAATTGCCCAGCATCTCGAAGAAAGTGTGGTGCCGCGCGGTATAGCCGACATTTTCCAGGTCGTTGTGCTTGCCGCCGGCGCGCACGCATTTCTGCGAGGTCGCGGCCCTGTCATAGGGCCGGGTCTCGGCGCCGGTGAAGACATTCTTGAACTGCACCATGCCGGCATTGGTGAACAGCAAGGTGGGATCATTGCGCGGCACCAGCGGGCTGGAGGCGACAACCTCGTGCCCGTTGCGCGCGAAATACTCCAGGAAGGTCTTGCGGATATCGTTCGCCGTGTTCATGCGTGCAATCTTCTAGGTTCATTCAGGTTTCGCGTCGGTTACGGCCCGTCCGAGCCGGCCTGCCGTTTCTCGTGCCGTATTCCCCTATATCGTGCCATCCGGCGCCGTCGTGAAGCCCTGTCGATGCAGGCCTCCTCTACGACGCACACAGACGGCGCACATGGTAAGGCGGCGCGAACGGCCCGAGCCTGCCACGAGAGGCAGGCCAAGGCATCCACGCCGCCGATCACCAGCGGGTCTTCGCTTATACGGGCCGCCGGGAACACTGTCCAGCGGCGGAAGGCCGATCTCACTCCTCGGGCGTGTCGCCGTTATCCTCTTCCGGTGCGCCCATCAGCGCCTCGGAGACGATGCCGGCATTGGCCCGGATCTTCTGCTCGATCTCCTGCGCCATGGCGGTGTTCTCACGCAGGAAATTCTTGGCGTTCTCGCGGCCCTGGCCGATGCGCTGGCCATTGTAGGAGAACCAGGCGCCGGACTTCTCGACGATGTTGGCCTTCACGCCGAGATCGATCAGCTCGCCCATCTTCGACACACCCTCACCATACATGATGTCGAACTCGACGACGCGGAACGGCGGCGCCACCTTGTTCTTCACCACCTTCACGCGGGTCTGGTTGCCCACCACCTCGTCCTTGTCCTTGATCGCGCCGATGCGGCGGATATCGAGACGCACCGAGGCGTAGAATTTCAGCGCATGGCCGCCGGTCGTGGTCTCCGGATTGCCGAACATGACGCCGATCTTCATGCGGATCTGGTTGATGAAGATGACCATGCAGCGGGATTTCGAGATCGAGGCGGTCAGCTTGCGCAGCGCCTGGCTCATCAGCCGCGCCTGCAACCCGACATGGCTGTCGCCCATCTCGCCTTCCAGCTCGGCGCGCGGCACCAGGGCCGCCACGCTGTCCACCACCAGCACATCGATGGCGCCCGAGCGCACCAGCGTGTCGGCGATCTCCAGCGCCTGTTCGCCGGCATCGGGCTGGGAGATCAGCAATTCATCGATATTCACGCCCAGCTTGCGGGCATAGGACGGGTCCAGCGCATGTTCGGCATCGATGAAGGCGCAAGTGCCGCCGACCTTCTGCGCCTCGGCCACCGTATGCAGCGCCAGCGTCGTCTTGCCGGAGCTTTCCGGCCCGTAAATCTCGATCACGCGGCCGCGCGGCAGCCCGCCTATGCCCAGCGCGATATCAAGGCCGAGCGACCCGGTGGAAACCGAATCGATCTCCACCGCCGAATCGCGCTGACCCAGCTTCATGATCGAGCCCTTTCCGAATGCGCGCTCAATCTGGCCCAGCGCCGCATCCAGAGCCTTCTGCTTATCCATATTGTCCCCTTCGACGAGGCGGAGAAGTTGTGCCGACATGGCAATGCTCCCTGTTATTTCACAGCGCGGCGCCGGCTGGCAACGCAGGGATAAATGTACATGATTTGTTCTTTATCGCAACAGGTTTTCCTGATTTGTTCTCAAAACACCACCCGATGATCGCAGCGGCGCGGATTATCGCTATCCGTCCAGCAGTTCCTTCACGCGGCCGGCCAGCTGCTTCAGACTGAACGGCTTGGACAGGAAGGCGATGTCGGCCTGCTCCGCGATGCGCTGGCGCAGCGCATCCTCGGAATAGCCGGAAATGCACAGTACCTTGATGTGAGGCCGGGGTTCGCGCACGAGGCGGATCAGCGTCGGCCCGTCGATCCCCGGCATGACCACATCGGTGATCAGCAGGTCGATCTGCTCCTCCTCGGCGGCGAGGATTTCCATCGCCGCCTCGCCGGACCGCGCCTCGATCACCTTGTACCCCTTGTTGCGCAAGGCCCGCGCGCTGAACAACCGGACCGGGTCTTCATCCTCCACCAGCATGATGGTGCCGGCGCCGCTCAGGTCGCGGTTGCGTGTCTCCGCATCCTCGCCCGGCTCGGCGCTCTGCGCCGCGTCCGCGGCATAGGCCGGCAGCAGGATCGAGAAGCAGGTGCCTTGGTCGATCTCGCTGCTGACCAGAACATGCCCGCCGGTCTGCTTCACGATGCCATAGACGGTGGACAGGCCAAGGCCGGTGCCCGAGCCGACCGCCTTGGTGGTGAAGAAGGGTTCGAAGATGCGCGGCACCACCCCGGCCGGGATGCCGGTGCCGGTATCCGTCACCTCGATCTTCACATAGCGGCCGGCCAGGATCTCCTCCGTGCCGATCTGCTGCGCGCGGGGGATATCGATGGTCTCCGTGGCGATGGTCAGCGCCCCGCCCTCCGGCATGGCGTCGCGCGCATTCACGGCGAGGTTCAGGATCACCTGCTCGATCTGCCCCTGATCGACCTTCACCAGATCGAGATTGCGGCCATGGCGCATCTCCAACCGGATATTCTCGCCCATCAGCCGGCGCAGCAGATGCGACAGTTCCGACAGCACTTCCGAGACGTCCAGCACGCGCGGCCGGAGCGTCTGCTGGCGCGAGAAGGCCAGCAGCTGGCGCACCAGATTGGCCGCCCGGTTGGCATTCTGCTTGATCTGCATGATATCGGCAAAGGACTGGTCGCCCGGCGAATGACGCAGCAGCAGCAGATCGCAGAAGCCGATCATCGCGGTCAGCAGATTGTTGAAATCATGCGCCACGCCGCCAGCCAGCTGACCCACCGCCTGCATTTTCTGCGACTGCACGAACTGCACTTCCAGCTTCTTGCGCTGGCTGACATCGATCAGGTGCAGCATCAGGCGCGGCACGCCGTCACCCTCTCCTTGCCCCTCGCCTTGCAGGGCGCGCACGAACCCCGCGGCGACCAGATCCGGATCGCGCGCCATGCGCAGCTCCACCGGATGTCCCGGCGGCGACCCGGCCAGCGCCAGCTCGATGGCTTCGGCCAGCAGCCCGGCATCCTCGGCCTGTACCAATGCCGACAGCGCCAGATTACCCTCGGGCGGCACGCTGTCCAGACCGGCCAGGTCGCAGAACATGCGGTTACCGGCCAGCACCCGCCCCGCGCGGTCGGCGAAGACGATGGCCAGCGGCGCATTCTCGAAGGCCTGGGCAAGCTGGTCATTGCCGATACCGCTACCAGTCCCTCCCGAACCGATAGCGGAACCGACACGTGAATCAATGCTAGAAACGCCGCCAGAAACGCCCCCGGCATCGCCGCCACGGCCAAACAGCCGGGCGATATCGCCAAACAATCCGCCGGAGGCGGTGTTATTGCCGGGTTGTTCCGCCATTTCGTCCCTGGTTCTGGTTCTGATTCTGGCTACGGCCCTGGTTCAGGCGGAAGACGTAGGAGATGATCTCGGCAATGGCCTGATACTGCTCCGGCTTGATTTCCTGGTCGACCTCGACCGAGGCGTACAGCATGCGGGCAATCGGCGGATTCTCGACCACCGGCACCTTGTGCTCCTCCGCCATCTCGCGAATGCGCAGCGCCACCGCGTCAATGCCCTTGGCCACCACCATCGGCGCCTGCATGCTGTCGCGCTCATACTTGATGGCAACCGCATAATGGGTCGGGTTGGTGACCACCACGGTGGCCTGCGGCACGGCGGACATCATGCGCTGGCGCGCGCGCTGCATGCGCAGATTGCGCAGGCGGCCCTTGATCATCGGGTCGCCTTCGGTCTGCTTGTATTCGTCGCGCACTTCCTGCTTGGTCATGCGCATCTGCTTGTTGAAGGCATAGCGCTGATAGACCAGATCGGCAAAGGCGATGACCGCCATCACACAGACCGCCCCGCCCAGCAGCAGGATCAGCATCCAGCGGATTTCCTCCAGCATTTCCACCGGATCCAGCTGCATGATCTCTTCCAGCCGGGCCAGTTCCGGATACATGATCAGGCCCAGCAGCGCGCCCACCAGGACAATCTTGAAGATGCCCTTCAGGAACTCGACCAGCCCCTTGGAGGAGAACATCTTCTGCAGCCCTTTTATGGGCGAGATGTTCTGCAGCTTCGGCGCAATCGCCTCGGGGGCGAACAGCACGCCATTCTGCATAAGGTTCGCGCTGACCCCCAGGAACAGGAACAGCAGCACCGGGATGCTGAGCGCGATGGCCGTGCCGGCGACCACATAGGCGAAGACGCTGCCGACATTGGCCGCATCCAGGATCAGCTCATGCGGCTTTTCGATGAAAGGGCGGATGGAGGTGTAAATCTGCTTCGACACGAAGCCGGCGAACAGGCTGACGATCAGCAGCCCGCCAACCAGCGAGAACCAGCTCGCCACCTCCTGCGAGACGGCGACCTGGCCCTTCTCCCGGGCGTCCGACAGTTTCTTGTCTGTCGGGTCTTCTGTTTTGGACGCTTCGTCCTGATCGTCGGACATGGCCTCCGCCGTCTGGATCCGGCCCCGCGCGGGGTTGATCCGTCTCCGATTCGCAAATATTGGGGCACCTGACGTGGCAAGCGCCCCCCGGACTTATCACATCGATCGCGGCTGCACTCTAAATCAAAGCGCCAGCATGCGCATCACCACGCTTTCATAATAGCGCAGGAACCACATCATCGAGGCCGACAATATCAGCGAGAACAGGAAAACACCGAGCAGCAGCTGGAACGGCAGCACGATGAAGAAGATCTGCAGCTGCGGCATCAGCCGCGACAGCACGCCGACGCTGACCTGGAACAGCACGCCGATGACCAGCAGCGGCGCGCCGATCTGCAGCGCGATGCGGAAACCGTCGGCGACCGCCCGCGTGACTGCCATGGAGAAATCCTGCACTGGCAGCGGCGCGCCAGGCGTGAACACCGTATAGCTGTCCACCACCCCCAGCATGAAGATGTGATGCAGGTTGGTCGCCAGGATCAGCAGCACGCCGATCGTGCTCAGCAGCGCGCCGGGCAGCGAGCCCTGCGCGCCCAGGCTGGGGTTGAAGGCCTGCGCCGAGGCGAGGCCGATCTGCATCGAGATGATGAAGCCGGCCATTTCCAGAATCGTCAGCGCGATGCGCGACAGGGTGCCGATGAACAGGCCGATCACCACCTCGCCGGCCACCAGCAGGGCCAGTTGCGGCGCAGTCGGCGGCATTGCCGGCAACGTATCCTGTACCAGCGGCACTGTCAGGAAACTGACCAGCATGGCGAAGGCCAGCCGGACCCGCATGGAGACCAGCCCCTCGCCAAGTCCCGGCATCATCGAGAGCGCCGCACCGACGCGCGAAAACACCAGGAAGAAGGCGAAAAACTGGGCGGGCAGGAACAGCTCGAAAGGCATCGGCCAGCCGTGCCTCCGTTAATTCAGCGCGATGATGCGGTCCACCAGCGTCGCCGAGAAATCCAGGAGCGTGCTGAGCATGAAGGGCATGAAAACGAACAGGCTGGCAAACACCACAATAATCTTCGGCACGAAGACCAGCGTCATTTCCTGGATATGCGTCAGCGCCTGAAACAGCGCGATGACAAGACCGATGGCGAGGCCGATGAGCATGGCCGGCCCGCAGATAACGAGCGTGGCCACCAGCGCCTCACGGGAAACGTCGATTACGTCGCTCGGATTCATGACTCGGCCCCTCGCCCCCCGGCCTTTACCAACGCAGAACCGGGCCGTCAGATCGGCATACGCAGGATTTCCTGATAGGCCTGGATCATCCGGTCGCGCAGTCCGACGACGGTCTGCAGCGTCACCTCGGCGTCGTTCACCGCGACGATAACATCGTTGAGGTCGGCTTTTCCGGTGATGGCCTTCATGCTCATCTCCTCGCCGCCCTTCATCACCTCATGCGCCTCCTGGACGCTGTCGCGCAGGAAGCTGGCGAAATCCTTGCCAGGCTCGCGCGTCTCCAGACCGCCTTCGATCTGGCCGGTCTTGGCATAGGCAGCAATCGCATCACCGATCCGGGCAACCATGGTCTGTTCCTCCTTCGCGCTTACAGCCCTCTATTTATCATCAACCGCGCAGAAGATCGATGGTTCTGGTCAGCATCGACATCGAGGTCTCGATGACGTTCAGATTGGCTTCGTAGCTGCGCTGTGCCTCGCGCATGTCCATCGTCTCGATCAGCGCGGAGACGTTCGGCGCCATGATGTAGCCATCCTGGTCCGCATAAGGATGCGTCGGGTCGTATTTGGTCTGGAACTGCGAGGGGTCGTTGGTGACCCTGCTTACCGAGACCTTGTGCATGTTGTCGGCGCGGTCCAGCTCATTCCGGAACATCACGATCTTGCGCCGGTAGGGCTCCTGCCCCGGACCCTCCGCCACTGAATTGGCGTTCGCCAGATTCTCCGAAATCACCCGCAGACGCAGACCCTGGGCCTTCATGCCCGAGGTCGAGATCGTCATCGCACCCATCAGATCCTGTGCCATCCTGCTCTCTCCTTATTCCTGCGGCGGCGCCCTTACGCGCCCGGCTGGCGGCCGATCGCCAGTTTCATCATGGTGAGGTTCTGCCGGTACAGGCTGCTCGCGAGGCGGAAATCCGCCTGGTTCTGCGACACGTTGGTCAGCTGGTTCTCCAGCGAGACCGCGTTCTGGTTGATGCTGACTTCGTAGGCGTTCCGCGGACGCTCCTCATTGACGCGGAATTCCGGCTCGCGCCGGATGCCGGTCAGGTGGTTCGCGGTGGTGGCGGCCATGTTCACCCGCGGGGTTTCCTTCACCATGGCGCGGAAATCCAGCGGCTTCAGATCGCGCGCCCGATAACCCGGCGTGTCGGCATTGGCGACATTCTCCGCCAGCACGGTATGGCGCTGGGCCAGCCAGTCCATCTTCTGCTTCATGCCCTGAAACAGTGCCAGATTGCCCATGCTCATGTCGTTGTCTCCTTGCCTTGCATCCGGTTCGGCCGTTTGCCTTGCCAGAATTGAAAGCAATCCGCGTGCCGGAACACAACATATTGAAAAATATAGAAAAATTCTGCCACACCCGGCTGCGAGGCAGAGAATTCCGGCCTACCGCTTGCCGCCCCGGCAAGAATTGCCGCATCGGCGCAGTCGCTTCCGTGAAAGAGAGAAAGGCTCTAGGATAGGTCAGCGCATTCGAATGGAATATGGCATGGAGCCGAAAAAGCCACCGCACTTGCCTCCCCAGAAGCCCTCCCAGAAACCATCGCTGGGTGACCGGCTGTTCGACATCATCGACGAACTGGACGTCGCTCCGCTGCCGCCCCGCGACGGCAAAAAGGGCGATCGGCAGATTGCCGTGGCGTTGCATCACGAACATGGCGCCGACAGGGCGCCGATGGTGGTGGCCCAGGGCTATGGCGCGATCGCCGATAAAATCCTGCGGCTGGCCTTCGATCATGATGTGAAGGTGCGCCGCGATCCCGAACTCGCCCAGGTGCTGATGGCCGTGGAGGTCAATCAGGAAATCCCCGTCGAGGCCTTCGCCGCCGTGGCGGAAATCCTGTCCTATGTGTACCAGGCCAACAGCCGGTTGGCCGAGGAGGCCCCGCCTGCCCCGTCCGCCGATACAACCGCGTCATAACCGCGCCATGTCACTCGCCGACGCCCGCCAGAACCTCGCCCGCATCCTGACCGATATCGACGCTGCCGGCCGCGCGCTGGACGCCGGCGAACCGGTCCGCCTGGCCAGCCTGACCGGTGCGGTCGCGGCAGCCTGCGCCGGGGCGACCGCCCTGCCCGCCGCCGAGGCCCGGACCCTGCTGCCGGAGATGGAGCAGGCAATCGAGGCACTGGGCACGCTGGCCGGCCGGCTGGAGCAGAAGACCGGCGGCAAGGCGAAGCAGGAGCCCGCCAGCGCGCAAAGGCTGCATGCCGCGCGCGCCTATGATAAAGGCTTCCGATAATGCTCCCCGGAAAGGCCGGCACATGAACATCGAAAGCTATCTCTACGCCGTCCTTGCGTTGGTCTTCGTGCTGGCACTGCTCGGCCTGCTCTATCTGGTCATACGGCGGCTGGGGATTGGCGGCGCGCTGCCCCGCACACGCGGCGAGCGGCGGCTGCGGCTGGTCGAGGTGCTGCCGGTGGACGCCAAGCGCCGGCTGCTGCTGCTGCGCCGCGACGGCCGGGAACATCTGGTGCTTCTGGGGCCGGAAAGCGATCTGCTGATCGAATCCCTCGAAGAGGATGAGCAGGACAGCGCCGGCGATTTCGATGCGATGCTGGACCGCACGCCCCCGTCATCGCCCCCGTCATCGACCAGGCCGGCGCCGAAAGCGCCACCGGCACCCCCGGGCCCGCGCGAACCGCGCCTGGGCCGCCGCACCGGCACGGAGACGGCGGAATGAGCCGCCGCGTTCTTGCGAAAACCGCGCTGCTGGCGCTGCCTGTCCTGCTGCTGCCGGGACTGGCGGCGGCGCAGAGCTTCAACCTGGATCTCGGCTCGCCCGACGGCTCCACCACGGCGCGGATCATCCAGCTTATCGCCATCTTCACCGTCCTGTCGATCGCCCCCGGCATCCTGGTGATGGTGACCTCCTTCACCCGCATCGTCGTGGTTCTGTCCTTCATGCGCTTCGCGCTGGGCACGCAGCAGAACCCGCCAAACATCGTGCTGATCAGCCTGGCGATGTTCCTGACCTTCTTCATCATGCAGCCGACGCTGGAGCGCGCCTATAATGAGGGGGTGGTGCCGCTGCTCGACCAGCAGATCGACGAGGCGGAGGCGCTGCAACGGGTGATCGAGCCCTTCCACAGCTTCATGCGCAGCCATGTGCGCGAGCAGGATCTGGATCTTTTCCTCGGCATGGCCAAGGCGACGCCGGAGCAGGTCGGCGAGAACACGCCGTTGCGTGCGCTTGTCCCCGCCTTCATGATCAGCGAGTTGCGCCGCGCCTTCGAGATCGGCTTCCTGATCTACATCCCGTTCGTCATCATCGACATGGTGGTCGCCTCGATCCTGATGTCGATGGGCATGATGATGATCCCGCCGGTCATTGTCTCCCTGCCCTTCAAGCTGATCTTCTTCGTGCTGCTGGACGGATGGTACATGATCGCCGGCAGCCTGGTGCAGAGTTACGGCCCGTTATAGAGCCGGAGATCGCCGTCAGTTGATGGCGCTGAGCTGGCTGGCCTTCAGCCGTTCCCGGTAGTCGCTGAGGAAGGACTGGAAGCGTTCGACCTCCTGGAAACGCTGGGTCAGCGTGCGCAGATCGTTCAGATCGCCCGACGTCGTGTTGGTAATCAGCCGGAAGGCCTCGCGGAAACGGGTATCGTCCATCGCCTGGGCATAGTTCTGCCGGATCAGTACCACAGCC
>Ga0114898_1001360_pt1 | contig 14723 bp, 22 predicted proteins | sample Malvired_Geostar_FD_83496 | JGI IMG/M metagenome (GOLD analysis project Ga0114898, IMG submission 83496) | Marine viral communities from the Global Malaspina Expedition - Malaspina viral metaG DeepMed_Geostar | ecosystem: Environmental > Aquatic > Marine > Oceanic | place: Mediterranean Sea... | reverse complement strand
TTTTAATTGTGCTTGACACGTTTCAAATAATAATAGATAATCTAAAAAAGAAAAGGTAAGAAGGTGTAAAAACCATGATCATGACAATATTTTGGCTAGGCTTGATAGCGTTCTTAGTAGGCAGATGGATAAAAGGCAACTACGACGAAAGTCCCGGTAGTAAGAACTGGCTATATGGCATAGACGGTAAAGTCTCTGGAATCGAAGAGGAGATGTCAGCTATGCAGTACATGCACAGTCTTTCTAGTAATTCCAAGGACCGCATCGAACGCATAGAAAGAGACTTAGAGAGGATGGATGCAATCATCAATCTCTACAAAGAATGGGCGAACATCCACAAGGAGGAACATAAAGATTTCGAATGGACAAAATCAATAAAATAATTCAATTTAATCCACCAAAAATCCCCGAAGAGAATCAAGATGATCAAATAAGAGAAGTTGTTAATTACGTCGTTGACAATGCTCCAACAGAAGCGTTAGTTGATTTTTCAAAACAGTTTCTAACTGAATCATTTAGAAATGATCCGGTCACATTCAAAGGACATTACAAATCATATCGTGAGCATGTGGATAGCCGTAAATCAGATTACGGACAATTAATAAATTTTATCAATAAAAAAGGAGATGACAAATGTCCGTAAGAGTCAGAGTTAAACAGGTAAGAGACGCCGTCAAGGATTTAAATTACGTCCTTGGGTACATAGAAGAATGGAAGGGAGAAGAGCATATAAGGCCGATTGGCACACATCAACAGAGATACCAACTTATAGAATTATTGACAAAATTTGCCTTAAGCAAACTTGAAGATGAGTTACACCGACAAGGAGACAGTAGTGTCACAATCAGTAGAGACGACAATGAAGACTCGGAAGACAACAAAGAAGAATAAGATAATCAGTCTCAAGAAGAGAAATCCCAAGAGAACTCTTGAGTCCATAGGAAACGAAATTGGAGTTAGCCGAGAATATATTCGCCAAGTGCTACAAGAAGCCGGTGTGGAGTCTGGTAAGGAACAGCCTTCATGCTATGAATGCGGTACACTTCTCTATCCCAGTAAGGCCCGACCTTACACTGATCTAAAAACTGGTCATAGATACTGCCGGACATGCAGACACAACATGGTATGGGGAACATACTCATGCAAGAACTGCGGGGTAGAGGTCGTCAGAAGGAAGAGAGACATTCTCCGGGCCAGCCCTAAGTATGTCTTCTGTTGCAAAACTTGCCAGGGTCAGTACATAGGAAAGACCTACGGTAAGGGGGCCACTAAGGAGGCCATTAAAGCTGATTTGGGAGAACTCCTACAGGAGCCTGTCTCTTGGTCTCAAGATTTACGAAATGAAGAAAATGAAAAACACAGTTAACCTGGCTCCAGAACTATCCCAAAGCCTTGTCGAGCACCCGGATCTATCCTTAGGTCCGATAATTGATCATCCTTTGGTTCGTTTGATTCTCTATACTCCAGACCAGAATGAGTATCTAAACGATATGTTCAAACAAAAGCAACGTGATCTTAAAAAATCTATAAGCAATAAGAAGTGGGATCATGTGCTCATGCTCCATGAAAGACCCTGGAGATCATGGGCCTTCGCTCAGTTCGCTCCGTATATGAAACCTATCGAATACTGGGAGAACTTGGCCTTTGTCTACATGGACACAGAACAGGTATATGAAGAAAAAGACATGTGGATAGATTTCTTCAATGCAAATGTCAAACAGAAACGTAAGCTAATGAACAGCAAAGAAAGAAAAGTCATTCAAAATCTACCCCAGCATGTAACCATATTCAGAGGATATAACGACTTAGAAAATACTGGTCACGGCCTGATGAGCGTCAGTTGGACGCTATCAGAGAACTTAGCTGACTGGTTTGCTAGAAGATTCGCTGGAGATTCCAATGCCCTCGTAGCCGAGGGTATCTGTAAAAAATCCAACATCTTGGCTTATTTCAATAGACGTGAAGAAGAAGAAATTGTCATCAATCCCCTTGATGTGAACATCATGGACAACAGATCAGCTAAAGAACTGGACTTAGAGGATTATAGTGACATTCTTGACCGGAGTTAATAATTACTATATGATAAAATATTCAAAAAAGGAAAAATGGAATGCCTAAACCCAACAAAAGAAACCGTCGCCACGAACAAAAAGCCTTAAGACGCAGTAAAGAAATAGCTCGTCAGCGTGACGCACTGGAGAAAAAAGAAGAGCAGGACAAAATCTTTAAAGACTCTGTTGCCGCTGAAACAGCCTTAGTTGATTCAGGCAAACTCCAAATCACTGAAGACAATGAGTCTATCGTATTCACGACTGACGATGGGGGAACTGAACAACATGAAATATGCCAAGTACAAATAATAGAGCAAGATTCAGAAGACTGGAAAACTTACTTGAAAGCTGGAGGGGATCCAGACATTCCAGAAGGCTCTGTACCGGTAAAAATCGTAACCAAGGATGAGGATTTAAAGCCCCGGCATGGTCCCAACAAGAACAAAGTAATGGGGTCTATAGCTACAATTAAAAAAGAGGATGCAGAGGCATTCTTAAATCATCAACAACGTAGAAAAACTCTGTATGAGATGTCTAACTACGACAACCGTAATGGCACTATCCCACTAGATAATGCACTTCCCCACGATCTTTCAATTCCACAAGATGAAGTACTTTCTGCCCTTATAGAGTCTGTCCATCCAGACAGCCTAGCAACTATGACATCTGATGAGGCTCTAAAGTCATTGGAACCTGAATTTATAGGACACTTTGCCGAAGCATACGGCTTAGATTTACAAGAGGAAACGCTAGCCAGTGCGAAAAAAAGAATTATACATGTATCTTCTCTCGATCCAGAGGGAAGGATCCTACTAACAGAACTGATCTCTGAAAATTCTAAGGAATTTGACAATCCGACACAGAATACAGAAATTAAAGACTTAGCTTACGGCTTAAAATTAGCGAACCGTTACGACAGGATAACTAAGTCCATCTCTCCTGCCATAGACGCCATAGAATTGAGACTAACGTATGACCTACTCAAGGATCAGAATACTAGAAGGGTACGATTTGATCCGCTTAATTATCCAGTGTGGGAAGGGCATACTACTCATCCCACGAGAAGTGAAGGATTCATAACTAAGCCCCCATTCCCTCAAATGTACATCCAATTCAGTGACCTCGTTAATTTACCCTCAATGATGAGCAATGTAATTCAAGTTGGATCAGAAATATATGAGGTAAATTCAGATCTAGAACATAAAAATTTTAATTTATCGAAGGCCTATAAAGCCTTCAATCATTACCCAGTAAACAACACCGAAGACTATCAGAGTAACACTGACTATTGGGCAAGAGAATGGTTTGAGTCTGGAGATAAAACACGGGAAATGTACATATCCATTGGGGCAATGGTCTTCTGTAGTGATGTATTTCCTCACGCTGTAGAGAAACCTGATCCCCCACAGGTCGAATCTTATTTTAGTTGGACAAAGAATAGCCTCCGAGCTTCCTTAGCTACCCCTAAAGTTGGTCCTCGTTCAATCTTGCCCCAGGTAGGTAAGAATTGGAAAATAACTTCACCCCAAGGAACAAATCCTGAATATGGTGGATATTCCTCAGTAAAAAACGATTCAATAAAGCTAGGATATCTTCATTGGTGGGGGATCCAACGTAATAAACACCATGAATCACTATCAAAGATTAATCAGGGAGCATACTTCGATATAAATACAGGAACTGTTTGGATTCCCTTGACTAAAGCTGGAGGATCAGAAGGCGTCCCTATCAAGTTACTTAATGTAGAGAGAAACAAAACGAATATCTACCTCATTCCTGCCGGAAGTGGGATTGAATCCACTGATCTATCGGAGACTGATTCACGTAGGCTCCAAAAAGATTGGAATGCTTCTAGTAGAGACATGAACATATATGAAGACACTGCCATGAAAGTTGGGGACATGTTCATGTTCATGATGAACTACATGACCTCACCTCGCATGCAGACAGAAGAAGTCCAAGCTCCTAGAGCCGAACGTCGTAGGGCAGAGAAGAGCGGATCACCACCCCCGCCCCCCTGGACTACAATCGCATATAAGCCCCCCTCCAACATAAAACGAAATTCAGTAGCTACTGGGACCGGTGCCAAGCACAGTTACATGTACGATGTGCGAGGCCATTGGAAAAACCAACCTCATGGTCCACGGAACTCCCTGCGAAAACTTATATGGATTGATAACCACTACAGTGGGCTAGGCAACGACACTTACATACCTAGAAACAGGTTGGTAGACGAGAAAGAAGAATTCGAAATTGAGGATTAAATTCCTAGAAAAAATTAATTTAGTGTCTCCAAAAAAGATGCAGATTGGAAAAGAGATGAAAAAAGACAAAATTACATATAGACCGCCCAATAGACCTGAAAGCTCAGACAACTCTGAGTCTGAGAATCGTAGCGAAATACCTTCTGGGAAAGACCAGAGCGTATTCGAAGAACTCCTGATGCAACAAAGAGGTGCATTTATAAGAGCCATAGAAGATCTAGAAGCAACCATAGACGCATACAAGGAAAGAATAGCTACACATGAAACGATGATCAAAGAGGCTAAGCGAAAATTGGAACACATAGAGGGACTTATGTCATGAGTAACAACCATAAGGAACTCAAGATATGTGGCTCCTGTTGGGATGCTCGTCATGAAGATCTAGACTTTCACAGATGTGAACAAGCTCCGATTCTTTCTGATCTTCTTCAATGCCATTGTCCGTGTAAAGATGAGGATTAAGAATGCTATTAGAAAAAAAAGATGAGTCCTACGGTATTTACAAAGAGTACATTCAGATGCTCCTGGAAGACTCCGGGGATCTATCTGAGTTGCCCCAAATAAAACAACTCGCATCTAGACTGACTATGGCTAAGAAAATGGGCGATTTGGAGAAAGCTTTCATTCATTTCTCTAGAAAGGCGTGATTGCCTATGCTTATAAAATTTCCATACAACAAAGAAGTGATAAGCAGAATACGAGAGATACCGGGACGCAAGTGGAATCCCGATGAGAGAGGCTGGGATATCCCTAATCGTTACCTCTACAGGGCCGCAGAGGCTGTAAACAGCCATTATCCAAACATTGCCGAGTCTATACGCATCTACGCAAATCGCTTGGCTCCTAAGCAAGCCGCCGTAGAAGAATTGTCCTCTGTCCTGACTCCAGATAATGTATCTACGGAGATAGGAGTCGAGACCCTACAAAAAATCAGAAAAGAATTAAAGCTGGGCCACACTCTATTTCCATATCAGGAACTAGGAGTGGCTTTTTTAGATACAGTTCCAACACGTGGAGCCATTATTGCAGATGCTCCCGGTCTGGGAAAAACCATACAGACTCTTGCGTGGCTATCTCTGTACCCTAAATTCTCTACTGTGGTGGTAACCCCCGCATCAGTTAAACGACATTGGGCCAGGGAAGCAGAGAAATGGATTCCCAACAGATCAGTCCAAGTAATAATGTCCGGCAAAGATAAAATAGAAACATCAACAGATATAACTGTTATCAACTATGACCTTCTCTGGAAACTCAAAGAAGAGCTAGTCCAACTCAATCCTGTTGTAGTGGTATTTGATGAATGCACATACCTTAAGGAAGCGAAAGCAAAGCGCACAAAAGCGGCTATTCTCCTGGGAAAGACTGCCAAATATGTTATTGGATTGTCTGGCACTCCTATAATCAATCGTCCAATAGAATTCTTCAATATACTGAACCTAATTGATTCTAAACAGTTTCCAAGTTGGTTTAAATTTGGACTTAGGTACTGCAATGGAGAGCATAACGGTTACGGTTGGCAATTCAATGGGACTTCTAATACCAGAGAACTACAGAATTTAATCAGGCCTTTCATCATACGAAGACGCAAAGATGAAGTTTTAACTGAATTACCTCCCAAGCGAAGAGAAGTTATCTATATTGAGATGCCAGGCAATATACGTGCCGATTACGTTGCCGCCGAAACAGATTTGATGACCACGGTAAGAATAATCCAAGATGCTCAGCTAAATGCAAACGATGTACATAACAATGCATTGGCTAAACTTGGACTACTGAGACATCTTGTGGGGCTAGCAAAAGCGGAGATGGCAAATGATTACATCAAGAATTTTATCCAAGACGGAGAGAAATTACTCGTCTTTGGGCATCATCACGATGTATTGGACATGCTAGAAGATTTCGTTAGGAAAGAAGAAATAGGCTACGTCAGAGTTGACGGTCAAACGCCTACCCCTAAACGTCAGCCTGCTGTCGATAAATTTCAAACAGATGACTCTTGCCTAGTATTCTTAGCTTCTACCGCTATGGGAATGGGAGTAACACTTACTGCTGCCAGCAATGCTCTATTCGTAGAACGACAATGGTCCCCGGCAACAGAAGAGCAGATGGAGGATAGACTGCATAGAATAGGGCAAAAGAAAGGAGTAACAATCTGGTACATGGAACTTGAAAATACTATCGATGAAAAAATGTCCAGCCTAGTAGAGAGTAAACGAGAGCTACTGAGTACCCTCCTTGATAAAAACGTATCAACAGAAAGTAACAGCGTGATGCAAGAATTACTAGCAGATTTAAGTCGCTGATCAGTAATTAAGTAAAGGAATTGTAGCCATGACAACATGCCCACGGGATGGCTCCAAACTAGACTCCATTCGAAGCGAGTACCCCTCATGCCTTCAATGTGGATACGAGGACTACAGTTACACCCCTCCCCAGCGGAAACGCCCAGGTAACGCTCTACTAGGAGGGCTTGCCTCTAAGCTCAGATACATTGGATTCTCCCCCCAACTGGAAGACCTGACTTTGGAAGTGCGTGTGAGACGTGATAACTTTGCAAAGATGGGAATTTTAACTGTACCAACATGTCCCTGGGACGGGAAAGACATGAAAGTCTCACCTCTAATGGGAAAGAGAAAGAACCGGGGTGAACGCATATATCGTTGCTCAAAGCGACATCGAATCAGTCTTTTAAGCAGTATCAATGGAGACTGGAGAGGCTGGATGTGATAAAAAGAAATGGTTTCATATTGTAAGAGGAAAGTGACTGTTAGGGATTAAGACATTGAGAGCCAGAGGGCCGAATTACTACAAAATAGTAGAAATGAAACTTTCAGGCATTTCAAATGTCGATATAGCAAAGAGTTTAAATCTTTCAAGAGAACGAGTAAGGCAACTGTGGACAAGCTATCAAATAAAAGATATTAAAGATAACTTCAGAATTTGTTCCAAGTGTGACAAAAACTTCCTGCCAACATACAAATTTCAATCCACATGTGGTTGCCAGGTTAGTCCCTTTGACAATTGCGTTATTTGCTGCCAGCCAACACAATTCTTAAAGAGGAAGAAACATTATCCAATATGCACGAATACAGAATGCATTGAAAATTTAAACATTTTAAAAATTCAAATTAGAGAATTGTCTCTGAAAAAAAGAAATCTAATAAAAACAACGATTACTTGTCCCGTTTGCAGTGATTCTCATATCGTATCCCTGTGGCAAGCACAGAGGCGTAACTTTAAAATACGATGTAAGTCCTGTATAAAGGGACAAAAAAGAGGACTTTGTTCGATCTGTAAAGTGCCTGTCTCCCAGATAAGTGGAAAATGCTACAAGCACCGCCAATTCCGAAAAAAATCTAGACGCCCCTAATCATCAGACTCCAATATTTGGAATACGTCTAACTTTGATCTATCATAGGGAGTGTCTTCTGCCGATACTTTAAGATCTCCAATAGCTTCGTCTCTACGAATCTGCCTTAGAGCCTGGTGAATCTTAATTTTAAGGTTGTACCCCACAGGTTCCTTTCCGAATACAATATTGGTATTAGCAATCTCCCGTATCATCCATAAGTACTCTTCAGACAAATCAAGAGAAACCTCAACGTCTTCTCCCGTGTCAGCCTTCTCATGGGCCTCTAAGAGAGCAGCGCCTACACTGTCCAGCAATTCTATAGGAGCGGCTGTTGAAGCACTAGGAGCAAGCACCCTGTAGATTAGCTTGGAAGAGTCTTCCTCTCCACCCCTAGAATGTAATAGCGTAAAGGAATCGTCGATCAAACAAAGTTCACCCTTGGTGAAATGAATAATCAATCTAAACTCCTTACTGCTACGACACACATTGCCACGTATTCTTGAGTAGTCATGCCATGTTCCATGCTGGATTTAGATATAAAATCAAATCCCAACGTAGAGATAATTTCTAAGGCCAACCGGTGGTCAGATAGATGAGATTTTTTACTAAGCCGATGCACTGAATTGTCGCCTATAAACTGCTCTGATGTGAGGGATCTACTCAGTGTGTACGGAGAACTGTGAGACAGGTTTCCTCTACGTACCTGTTGACGAAGAGAATCTTCTACAAAAATAGACCATATCAGAGTGAGTCTAGTTTCTATACTGGATAACTTATATCCCAACATATAGATAATTCCCACTAAGGAAAGAATCCCAGTGAAAGCTCCGATTATTGCTGAGGAAGCTGTCCAGTCCACTTAGAGTACTTTCTCCTTAGTTTCTGTATAGTGTGGGCCAACAATCCAAGTTCACCTGGGAAATCTCTGGAGCCGCATTGCAAACAGTAGATATCGTAAGTATTGTCCTCTAATTTACTTCCACCAACATACACATCACCATTACATTTAGGACATCCCTTTGATGTAACTCTCATCGTTCTAAGTCTGGCAACGCCTCAAAATCCAATAGTCTTTTGTAAAGTTTTTTTCTGCTAATCGGATTGGGCTTTATTTCTCTCTGCCAGACTACCAAAACCTGGTAGTCTGCCCGGGCAAAAAGATCTATCCTTTCCTGCTCCTCTGCGGGTTTATGCCATCTCTCTCCGTAAAATTCAATTATTTTTCTATTTTTTAGATGGACAAAATCTGGAGCATGACCCATCAATATAAACTGACCGTTACCAGTATATTTATAGGGCAGACTTAGGTAGTTCATTATTCCGAATAACGTCATCTCTGAATTATTCGGCTCCTGCTTGGCTAGTCTACCCCAGAATGCCGCAGATTTATTAAAGCCATTGCTTTTCTTTTTAGGTCTGCCCCCTGGAATACTGGGCCGACGAGACTTGCCGGGCTTACCCGCAGACTTGATCCTTTTTACAGGCACTAGGCTGGATAGGTATCCAGAACCTCAGTCAATCCGGCTTCCGCCATAGCGTCTATCGTGTTGGAGATCATGTTCTGATTGAGGAAAGTATTGAATGTCCTAATATATTGAGCAAGGACTTCTACTTGTGACTCCAAAGCTTTAATCTGATCCCCACAATTGCAAGATGCCGCAACTGGAGCTTTAGCTTTTTTCTTAGGGGTCGTCTTCTTTGCTTTAGATTCCGTGGTCATATCTCACTCCTTATCCATTAAGGCAAACCATAAGTATTTGGTTCCCTATCTTCTTCAGCGCTTTCCTTACCTATACTCTCTTGCTCTACTTTTCGTGAGGGATCTGTTTGGGGCTTACTTTTTTTCTTGTTACGTTCGATTAGAGTTTCAATAGATTTTTGTAATTCTGATATAAGTATACGCCCCGTCTGCATTTTTTCAAGTTCTACGACTAATTCAAAAATTTCGTAAGCTGCACTATCTTGATTTTGTAAATCGCCTCTTGGCATTTCAGAATAAAACTCTTTGTGTAGAAGTTCAGTTTTACCCCCATGTGGTTGATCTATAGGATGCCATCTACCGTAACCATCGTGGTGATGATAACCATCCTTAGTTATAAGCCTAGGCCGACCCATTTGAGACATCAGTTACTTCTTCTCAACAAGTTTAATTAAATCTTCCATCTCAATAGCAATTTCATAATCTTCCGACAATAGAAACATAGAGTCTTCTATCTCATGCAACACTCTAGACTTAACACTGGGAGAGAGATTATCACTCTTCTCTAAGAGAGTGTTATCTCTACGCTCTGGGGGAGGAACTTCATCTAATTTTTGAATCTCCGTCTCATCCTCTTCTCCAGATTCATCAGGTAGAGAGGATTTAATCTTGCGTATAAGGTCCTCTATCTTCTGAACATCTTCTTTATCGCTACCTGCGGCCTTAGCGTCAGCATGGGTCAACTTAAAGAACCTGTCTAGGTCTCCCCTTAATTCCAATACTAGTCTCTTCGCTTCGTCCACATCGAAATCATCTTTCATCTCGTCTATAAATTTATGATTGGAAACTAAGTTAGAAACCCTAGAAATTATATTTTTACTATATCCAAGTTTAGTAAGAGTCTTTTCGGTAAGATTGGCCCCGGTAGAGGCATGATCGGGGAAATTGCCATTGACTTTCTCAACGGCTCCCTTGCCCACATCGTGAAACAATATAGCTAGGTTAAGTATCAAATCAGTAGACTTAGCTGACCGTAAAGTAGACATAGTGTGATGCCACACATCCTTACGTCTGCCTTTTTGTTTTAGACCTCTCAACTTATTTAAATCAGGACATATATATTGAACAATATTATAGGTTGATAGAAATCCAAGACCAATCCAGGATTTCTCAGCCTGTAAAATTTTCTTTAATTCCCACCCAATTTTGGATGATTTTAAAGTTCCTACTAATTCTGATGCATCCGGCATAGCCACAAGTAAAGAAGGATGAGATTTGACGGGAAAATCCGACAGAAACCTAGCCGCTCTAAGAATTCTAGAGGGATCTTCAGTGAAAGATTCTAGGCTACGATTTGAGGGGGTGCGAAGTATCTTCGCCTTAATATCATCCAAGCCATGATAAGGATCATAAAATTGACCCGTCACCGACTGAGCAACAGCATTGATTGTAAAATCTCTTTTCCTGAGATTATCCATAAGACCGTCTGCCGTAGTGGCAATCATGTCTACTTTAAGATCACCCACGTGAAACTTCAAACGAGCGAAGGCATTGGAATGCTCTGAATACTTGATACCCAAGTTATCGAAAATCTGTTTGACATTGGCAAGGGGAGTAAGAGATATAATATCCACGTCTTTGGATACTTTCTTAAAATACTTATCCCGAATGTAACCCCCCACAAAGTAAATAGGGAGGTAGTTGCCTAGAGTGCGGATCCAATCGGTAGCTACCTTACGTTGATTGAGTCTCTGGGCCACATCTGGGTTAACCCAAGCAGTTCGTGCCCGTTCAAAAGTCCTACCGCCTCTATGCACTAACTCATATATTTTAGTCTGAACTTTTCCAGATTCTCCAGGATGAGTTAATTTTTGAGTTTCCGCTGGCGCTCTCTCTTCAACCCGAAAAGATTCCGCACGGGGGTCATCACCGGCCTCTACCCGCTCAACAGGGGCAGCCTGCTTAGCAAGCCAGTAATCCAGTTTTAAGACCATCTCCTGCTCTGGGAGAAATTTGTTAGACATGAAACTATTTAGTCTCACTCTTAGATTTGGCTGTTCCTTCTGTGTCCGTCTTCTTAGGTTTTTTTGGAGGTAGCAATCCACCCCAGTACTCTTTTCCTTTAGAATCGGTAAATAGGGGTTTACCGTCTTCTTTACTGATTGCTGAACGATCCTTAGCTATACGAACCATGTCTTCAAGCTGAATAACGACATTGTCGTACTCATTGAGGTCACGTTCTTGCTTTTTAAGATATTCAATTTCCAGGACACCTGTTAAGGTTTCTAGTATAGATCCAATCGTATTCAGGCGCTTCTCAGGCATTTATTTTCCTCCTAGCCTTTGTATTTCTTGCTTTCTCCACCTTTAATAGTGGCAAGTTTGTCCAACTCACGTATCAGTTCGTCGTGGTCTTGATCTGTGGCTCTTTTAGCCACAAATCCAAGACCAGTGAATGTCTCCAATACATCTTCTTTGTCTTCGGGATCTATAGGAGCTATAAGAATGTTACCGTTATCTAGTTGTGTTGCAGTTTTCTGACCAAAGTCCCTAGTGGCATCATACACTTCGGCCCAGTATTCCATCTCGGTTTCTATCTGCAAAACAAAACCATAATCCTCTTCAGGATCTTCTTTGTCCCCATACTCATGAAAGCCTGCCACAAGATTATTTATAGCATCAAACATGTACCAAAGTTCGGGGTACTCAGAGGTTTTTTCAGGCTTTTTCTTTTCCGTTACCATTAGATTGCTCCAAGGATTCTTTCATCCTTATCTCTGCATTTGAGATTTGAGTACCGTCTCCCACAGAAAGATCATAATCTCGATATTCTGCCCGTTCTCTAGGAGTTATAGTAGCAGTCAACCCAGCTTCTCTGATTATCTCCCTAGCCCTATTGGGGTCCTCTACTACCAAGAACCTTCCCCACATAGACCCAAATTCTTGATCTATATCATTAAATATTTCGGCTTCACTCTTACCCCGTAATTTCCACACTCCAATAAATGACTGTAAATCGGAACGAGGAGACCCAAAAGGACCGTCATCATCATCTGGAGTTAAAATTTTTCCACTGGGAAGAATAGCCGTGACAGTCCGAATATCACTGTCATCTCCACCCGGCATACCCCAAGCTCTTTGTATCAATACTGCCATTTTAAAATACCTCGCATACTATAGTTGTTCACTATTAGTATACATTATTTCAAGACATCTGTCAAGCTCATTCATATCTCTGTTTTATTATTCGAAACTCTGGTCTAGAGTCCATCGAGGATTGGACTGGAACCCCCCCTACCCTTGGACTCATACCTGCCTGAGTCACTCCCATTGGTATCTGGGGATCTGTCGTGCCCGGTGCAGCAGGGGATGTTACCTCACGGAAACCCGCAGACACGGATCGTTCAGGAGAGGGCGCCTTATCGTTTACTTTTGCATTGTGTCCGGGGTACGCCCAACTAGGAACATCATTATCAAACGCATGTGTATATAGAGCATATTCACGCAAACGTTTCTTAATCACTTCTGTAGTAACTTTTTCTCCATTCATCAATTCCCCAACAACATGCATATTGCAAGCTTCCGCTACATCTAGAACTGTATCCATATCGAAATGTTGATCAAACCAATCATCGAATTCACCTATGAATACATCTCGATCCATCCCAGTAGGAACGCCAGGTTCTAATCTAGGGTAATTGCTTGTGCTACGCCAGTTGGGGTGACCAGGATCGCTGTCCCTCCAGAGTTCCCATTTAACTAAACCTTTACCTCTTTGATTTTCGGCCTCAATCTCTGCAAATCTACCATTTGCGCCATTGTCATAAGCTACTACTTTACCATTATCCTTATGTAGGCCAAAGTTACTATTGTGACGATCTGATTGACCCAGCATGAGATCCATAGTTATCAATCCAAAGTTGGAATGGAGACTTTCAATGTTCCTCGGACCATGAGCATTCCAATTGTTAATTCTATTGGCAGGGAGATGCCCAACATGCCATTCCTGTAAGAACCCTCCACCTCTCTCACCCATTTCTACCCATTCAGCTACGTCCGCTTTTGTTACTGTGGCATTAAGTTTTTTCTTACTATCAAAAGGATCTGGATATTGATAGTCTTTGTCCTTCAACCATTCCACACCAAGATTAGTTACTTCTATGTATGGCATTACCCCAAGACCTAAAGCTTTATCTAGGGCGAAAGACGCCCGCTCTGCATATTGCTCTCCAGGTATAATTTTATATAAGTAATCCTTACCTTTAATTTTTAAATGTACGCCATGTCCAAAGCCCCCTGAGATTTTTTTACCCGCCTTCGCCGCATTATCTCTAGCTAATATACCGCCAGCATAACTACCTACAAACCCAAGGAACTCCACATCGCTAGGATCTATATTGGATAGATCCTGCTCACCGTACATAAATTGCTCATCTCTCCCAATACCTAGCTTATCCAACAATGCAGCCGATTTTTCCATCGCAGCTTTATTATTTACAACAGGATTAAATTTATCCCCATTGAGTGCAGTAATTGTCTGGTCTATAGGCTTCCCTTCATTTGGATCGGGAGGACCCGCCTGTTGGGCTCTTTGTTGAGCAGCCCGAATACGTGCTTCCCTCTCTGCAACTTGTTGTTGGGCCGCTTGATGCGCCGCTCCACCCATTCCAGATAGTGGAGGCTGAAATGGCGCAGGCGGGGGCTTAGGCACTGGAGTGAATGGAACTGTTGGATGCGCTGGTTCATCGCCCCCTAAGCCCTCTGCAACGTCTTGAGAACCAGGCTCCCCCCGAACGCCCCCTCCGTGGGGCTGCTCTCCCCATCGTCCGGCAACTCTTTCCGCAGTTTGCTCCTCTCCTCTGGCTCTTCTCTCTTCAGCCCGGGGATCATGCTCTTTTCTTCGGTCCCCCCATAGGGGATCCTGCTGTGTGGCTCTAAATTCACGTCGAGCATGCGGATCATCTAGTTGCTGATGACGAATAACTACTTTTCTTCCATCTCCAAGCTCAGTCTGAAATTGCCCTTCATTTTCAAGAAAATTACGAGCATTGGAAAAATGATTATCTACGAAATGTGTTGGAACTCTTACAGGTATGGAGAATGCATCAGCTTCGCCAGCCATTTCAATCTTCTTAGGAATCCAGAGATCTTCACCCTCTCTTATCTCATCGGGATGAACATCAATAAAATCTCTGGCAAAAATTTCTATCTGCTTAACTCTGTTGCCTTCCTTGTCTATCAACCGCATAGGGGCTTTCTTTGCCCTGCCACGCTTGGGATCGAAGAAAGGAGGAAGTCCATCCTTCCAAAGTTCTTTCACATCATCGAACTTCTCGCCGTGCTTCCCCATTTCCTCT
>Ga0114898_1001358_pt1 | contig 14740 bp, 11 predicted proteins | sample Malvired_Geostar_FD_83496 | JGI IMG/M metagenome (GOLD analysis project Ga0114898, IMG submission 83496) | Marine viral communities from the Global Malaspina Expedition - Malaspina viral metaG DeepMed_Geostar | ecosystem: Environmental > Aquatic > Marine > Oceanic | place: Mediterranean Sea... | reverse complement strand
GGGGCTTGGCGCCGCCCCCCGCCCCATGGCATCGCTCCAGCCCAAGCCGGCCCGGTAGCTCAGCAGGACAGAGCAGCGGTTTCCTAAACCGAAGGTCAGGGGTTCGAGTCCCTTCCGGGCCGCCAGGGTGTTGTCGCGATCGGTCAAGGTGGGCCACATCCCAACTTAGGGCTGGCCCAGACAATTGAAGGCGGGCCTGGCGCGCAGCCCCGGCGCATCGAGAAGTCGGCTGATGCGGTTCGGCGCCTCTAACACACCTCGGCTGACTCCGACCCTTGGCGGACATTCACGAGGCCGGAGTCGAGGTGCTCGGCGGCATGTCGTCAAACAGGGCGCAGCCCGCGGGGTAGCCCGTCCACGGCATCCCCTGCGCACAGCGCACCGCGATCGTGGGGGACGGCAGTGTCGGATCGGCGAAGCAGCCTCCGGCGAACCCGGTCTGGCCGGGTCTCCACCCCCCGAAGGACTTCCAGTAAAGGGTCGAGCCGCAGGTTGAGCAGAACCATCGCTTGCCCATGCCTTCGAGGACGGTCAGCGGACCTTCGACCTTCCTGACCTGATCGTCGCCGAAGTAGACCGACCACCCAAACGGCGCCCCCGTCCGGCGTTTGCAGTTGTCGCAGCTGCAAAGTCCGCTGCTGATCGGCTCCCCTTCGACCTCAACCTGGCACGCGCCACACGCACATCGCGCCGTCCGGACGGTCATAGGGGGTCTCCATTCTTGCACTCGGCCAAAGCCGCGTCCCGTTGTCGGGGACGCGCATCACGCCGTCACGCGATCACGATATCCGCCTCTTCTGGCGGACCTAGTCTAGGGGCAATAGGTGCAGGCGCTGACGGAGAGCGTTCGGGAGGGCAAGCAAGTGAAACGCGTCCTGATCGTTGGCTGCCCCGGCGCCGGCAAATCCACGGTGGCGAAGCAACTGGCGGAGATCACCGGGCTTCCCCTCATCCACCTCGACCAACATTACTGGCTGCCAAGCTGGAAACGGCCGAGCAGCGCAGCGTGGCGGCAGAAGATCGAGGAGCTGGCTTCAGAACCAGCCTGGATCATGGACGGCAACTACAGCGGCACACTTGAGCAGCGGCTGGCCTTTGCAGATACGCTTGTCCATCTGGACTACCCCACCTGGCTGTGCGTGTGGCGGGTGATCCGAAGGACCCTAAGCGGCTTGGGAGGCAATCGAAATGATGAACTCGCGCCGGGATGCGCCGAACGCTTGGACTGGTCTTTCCTGGGCTTCGTTATCGATTACCGGAAGGTCTATAGAGAGCGGGATTTCACGCGCATGGAAGGCTTTCCCGGCCAACTATTCCGCTTTACGTCCCCGTCCGAGCTATCAGCGTTCATCACAGAGTTTCAGAGGGACGCAACAAGGGTCGCCGACCCTCCGGCGCCTAGCCGACATCAGCTTGGATCCCGGATTTCTGGCCAAGTCTAAATGGTAGCTTGGCCACGATTAGCTTGACGCTGCATGTACGGATTAGGCGCCCGCGCCTAGCTCAAGTAGCGGCGACCCCGCAGTTGCACTCTCGCCCGCCTTTAGCCCGCCCGCGCGCGGTCTAGCCATCGCATGGAGAAGCGCGCCGACCGGACACCGGTGCGGTCGGCGCGCCCTATCCTATCGCGCGTGGGAGAGGGCGACGGCGTCGGGGCCGGCCGGAAAGCGAAACCGTCCAGTGGTGTCGTGCACCGCCTCCCAGACGGCCTCGGCGACATCGGAGGGGGCCGTGGTGAGTCCTGGCGCGCTAAAGCCGGCGATGATCGGCTCGGCGAAGGCCGCATAGGCCGGATGGATCGCATCCTCAAGGCTCAGATCCGAATTGGCCGCGAACCGGGTGGTCGGCCCATAGCCGGGCTCCACCAGTTTGATGGCGATATCGAAGGCCGCCAGCTCGTGCGCCAGGGACTCCGAGAAGCCCACCACGGCCGTTTTGCTCGCCGTGTAGATCGAGGCCATCGGAAACGGAGCCATGGCGACGGTGGAGGTGATGTTGACGATGGCGCCTGAGCGCCGCGCGCGGAACTGGGGGAGGATGGCCTGGACCGTCGCCATGACGCCGAAGGTGTTGGTCTCGAACACCTCACGGGCCTTCAGCAGGGAGGCGCCCTCCAGCGTCCCGATCAGACCGACGCCGGCGTTGTTGACCAGAACGTCGATGGGCCCGGCCTCGTCGAGCGCCGAAGCGATGCTCGACGCATCGGTCACGTCCAGGGCGATGACCCGCATCCGGTCCGAGCGGGGCAGGACGTCCGGGCGGGGCGTGCGCATGGTCGCCATGACGGTCCAGCCGGCGTCGTGGAAATGACGGGCGGTCTCAAGGCCGTAGCCGCTCGAGCAGCCGGTGATCAGAATGGTCTTCATGGCGATCTCCTGGGTTTGGGGATGCCGTCTTGTACCGGGGAGAACTCGGACGATCTGCCGGTAGAAGTCCACAAAACGTTTGTTATAGTCCGGATATGGTCGATCCGCTTTCAGACGTCATCCGGCTGCTGCGCCCGCGGGCGGTGTTCACCAAGGGCATCAGCGGCGCCGGCGCCTGGGCGGTGCGCTACACCGAATTCGGCCATCCCAGCTTCTGCGCGGTCACCGAGGGGCGCTGCCGCCTGCTCGTGGACGGGGAAGCGCCGATGACGCTGGAGGCGGGCGACTTCGTCCTGCTGCCGGCCACCCCCGGCTTCACCCTGAGCGGCTTCCAGCCTGCGACGCCCAGGCTCATTGATCCGCACGCCGCGCCGGCGCCCGCCCACGAGGTCAGGCACGGCGATCCCGCCGGCCCCGCCGATGTGCGCATGCTCGGCGGTCATTTCCTGTTTGAGTCCCCGGACGCGGCCCTGTTGGTCACCCTGCTGCCCGCCCTCGTCCACGTGCGCGGGGTGGATCGGCTGACGACGGTCCTGCGCCTTCTGGGCGAGGAGGCGCAGGCCGACCGGGACGGCCAGGACCTGGTGATGTTCCGGCTGATCGAGGTCCTGCTCGTGGAGGCGCTGCGGTCCGTGCCGGGCCAGCAGGCGGCCCCGGGCCTGCTGCGCGGCCTCGCCGATCCGCGGGTCGCCGCGGCGATGCGGGGCATGCACGGCGACCCCGCCCAGTCCTGGACCATCGCCCGGCTGGCGAAGGCGTCGGGCATGTCGCGCTCGGCCTTCTTCGACCGCTTCACCCGCGCCGTAGGCCTCCCGCCCATGGAATATCTGATGGCCTGGCGCATGGCGCTAGCCAAGCAGCTGCTGCGGCGGCGCGATATCCCCCTGGACGCTGTCGCCGAAAAGGTCGGCTACCGCTCGGCCAGCACCTTCAGCACCGCCTTCCGCCGCCACGCCGGCGAATCCCCCGGCCGCTATGCCCGCCGAGCCGGCCTAGCCGCCGCCTGAGTCGTCCACCCGACTTGGGCGTTCATGTCCGCTTGCCACCCTTCTCAGCCGTTCAGAACGCCCGCTTACCAGAGCGTGAGGGAGGGGTCTGCTGTCGGGGCTCGCCTCACGCGGTCACGCTTCCCCGCCATGTGTTGGGGAACAGGAGGCGTCCAGGCCTCCGCCGCTTGGCCAATACCAGGTTGGATCCGTTCGCTGAGGCGGACTCCGATGGGAGCCCAGCGCCCCCATCAACTCATGCCGCGAAGCCCGCCCTAATGGAGCGAAGGGCGCGACGTGGCCATGTCGGTCGCGGCGACCAGCTTGTCGGGGTTGCGGGTGATGAAGATCGAGACGATGCGGCCGTTCTCGATCTCCAGCGCGGTGGTCTGCAGGGCGCCGTCGCGTTCGTAGCTGACATAGCCCGGCAGGCCGTCGATCCAGACCCACTCCACCAGGACGGGCGGCTCGCGAGTCAGCTTGCGGTTGAGGCCCGCAAACAGCCGCACCACATGGTCCAGCCCGACGATGGGCCGCGGCCAGGCGTGGGACTTGCCGCCGCCGTCGGCGGTCAACACCACGGCGTCCGCCAGCAGGCTGCGAAGGTCGGCGAGGTCGCCCTGGTTCGAGGCGACATAGAAGGCCCGGGCGATGCGGTCCCCCTCGTCGCGGGTGACGGGGTAGCGTGGCCGGGCGTCCTGAACATGCTTGCGCGCCCGGGCCGCCAGCTGGCGGACGGCGGCGGCGTCCCGGCCCAGCGTGACGGCGACCTCGGCCAGGGGCGTTCCGAAGACGTCGTGCAGCAGGAAGGCTGCGCGCTCCAGCGGCGACAGCCGCTCCAGCGCCACCATCAGCGACAGGGTGAGGTCGTCGAGCGCCGGCGCCGTCTCCTCGGGTTCGAAGATCGGCTCTGGCAGCCAGTTGCCGACATAGGCCTCGCGCCTGGCCCGCGCCGACTTCAGCGTATCCAGGCACAGGCGCGTCACGGTGCGGGCCAGCCAGGCGGCCGGCTGTTCGATGTCGCGGGGATCGACCCGCCGCCAGCGGAGCCACGCCTCCTGCACGATGTCTTCGGCCTCGGACGAGGAGCCCAGCATGCGATAGGCCAGCCGAAGCAGCCGCGGGCGGTGCTGCTCGAACGTCTCGGTCGACGGGTCGATCGGTTTCATCAGGCCGCGACATCCCCAGGCAGGAGACCCTCGTACGCCATCGAGGCCCTGACGGTGGGGCGCGCCAGCATCCGGTCGCGCAGCGCCTTCAGCGGCTCGGGCGTGGCCACCATGAACCGTTCGGCCCAGAGCAGCATCACGAACAGATAGCAGTCCGCCACGCTCGGCCGGTCTGAAAACAGATAGTCGCCCTTCAGGGACGAGGCGAGCAGATCAAATAGCGCCGCCACCTTCACGCCGGCCCTGGCCGTCTCCCCGACCGAGCCGCCGTGCCACATGGGCTTGAAGGCGTGGTGGATCTCGGTGGTGATGAAGGTCAGGGCCTCCAGCACCCGCGTCCGACCCAACTCGCCCTCGACCGACAGGGCGGGCGCGGCGCCTGCGATCCAGTCGAGGACCGCGACGTTCTCGGTGATCATCTCGCCGCCGTCCAGCACCAGGACCGGCACATAGGCCTTGGCGCTGACCTCCCGGAAATCACGGCCGGTCTCGGTGCGGTGGGTCTTCAGATCGACCCGCTCGAGGTCGAAGGCGAACCCGGCTTCGCGCAGGGCGATGTGGTCGGCGAGGCTGCACGCCAGCGGGCTGTAATAGAGTTTCATGGCTTGGATCCTGAGGCTGGGGGCTGATCGTCAGTCGGCGCTGATGGCGCTGCGCAGCCAGTCTTCGAGGGTCGTCGCGCCGATGCGGGCGTCCGGCCCGGGCGTGAGCGACCGATCGTCGATGACGGAGCCGAAATAGAGGCCGTCCGGTTCGGCCACGATCTTGCGCAGGTCTTCCTGCGCGGTGAGATATTCCTGGGCGAAGGCGTCCATGCGGATGGCCTGCGGCCCGGCGATCTCCACCGTGTCGTTCAGCGGGGCGGCGAGGACGAGCTCGATCAGGGCCTCCACCACATCCTCGGCCGCCACCGGCTGGACCATGGCCGACGACAGATGCACCTCATCGCCGGCGCTGCCCGACTGGATAATGCCCGCCACGAAGGGGAAGAACTGGGTCGAGCGCAGGATGGTCCAGGGGGTCGGCGAGGCCTTGATCAGCTCTTCCTGGGCCAGCTTGGCGCGGAAATAGCCGCTGGATTGCAGACGATCCGTCCCCACGACCGAGAGGGCGACGTGGTGGGCGACCCCGGCGATCTGTTCCGCCGCCAGCAGATTGGTCCCGGAGGTGCGGAAAAAGTCCAGCGCCGCATCCGCCTCGAAGGATGGCGAATTGGCCACGTCGATGACCGCCTCGGCGCCGACCAGGACTTCGCTCAGGCCCTCGCCGGTCAGGGTGTTGACGCCGGTGTTCGGGGACGCCGCGACGGCCTCATGCCCGAGGGCCTTCAGGCCCGAAACCACCTGCGAGCCGATCAGGCCCGTGCCGCCGATGACTACGATTTTCATGTCCGTCTCCTGTCCGCGACAGGCTTCGCCATCGAAGCCCCGCCTGGCGGTCACAGCCAAGACGAGACAGGGTCGGCAGATGTGACATGGGCGATGGGTTTTTTCCGGACGCGGCGCGCCGGCTTTACGGCCGGGCGGACTTGCAGGCCTCCACGGACGTCGCCCGGCCTCACAGCAAGGTCAGCCCCTTGTCGGTGGCGCAGCGTTTGATGGCGTCGATGTTCCGCCGGATCACCGGAGAGTCCCGCCGCGCCAGGCCTGCGCTTGAATTTCGCCAAAGGCCGGGACGGAGTCAGGTCCGTCTCAGTTGTCGGCGAGGAGGGCTGAGGCCAGGGCGTGAAGCCCCTGGAGATCGGCCTCCAGCTTGGGCCAGGCCGCCGCGCAATAGGCCTGCCGCTCCGCCTCGGGGATCGGCTGGCACGCGGCGACGCCGTACTGGGCGCTGGCCTCGTCGGGGACGAGCACGCCTTCGCCGGCGTCGGCCATCTGCACCCCGGAACAGGGCTGGAAGGGATCGCCCCGATCGGCCCAGGGGCTGAGCGGTGCGCCATCCCAACCCCAATTCACCCGTCGGGACGCGTGCGGCACGTGGAGCATGCCCTCGAAGGGCTCCTCGCCGAGGGCGGCCGGCTCCGGCGCAGGGCCAAGGCAATGGGCGGTGAAGCCGGCCTCGGTGGAAATGGGTTCGACCTGCGGCATGACCACGGCGAGGCTCGCCGTGAGTCCTGCCAGACGCTCGTTATAGGTCTCGCAGCGGAGCCAGGCGCAACGGGTGCGATGCTTCAGGATCTCGGCGACATTCTCCGCATCGTAGCAGTCCGAACCGCCGTCGTGGAAATGCGGGAAGCAGGACGTGCCGGCGGCGGTGTCCGCCTCAACGCTGGCCTTGTGGAACGCGGCCCTGGCGGTATTGACGGCGAAGAGGGCGGCCAGGGCGATGGCGATCCCGGCGACCCAGCGCCGCGCCCATCGCTGGCCCTGCTCCCGTCGCTGATCGGCCTTGCGTGCGACCGTCGCCTGTTCGGCCCTCAAGCTCTCCACCGCCGCGGCGACGGCCGTGAAGTCCGCCCCCAGGCGTTCCGAAGCCCCCGCCTTCGCCGCACCCTCGACCCGGTCGTGGAGGGCGACCAGCAGCTCCGCGGCGCGCGGCGCGCGCGACAGCGCCTCCACATAGGTCAGCCGGCCGGCCGCATAGTCGGAGACGGTCTGCAGGACCTCGGCCTCCCATGCGGCGGCCTCCCGCTGCGCCATGGGTGAGGCCGCCGCGTCGGCGTCAGGCAGGTGTCGTCGGATGAGGGCCTTGATCTCCGCCAGATCCAGGCTCTGTCGTCGCTGTCCTCCGAGGATCGACTCCGTGTCGGCCTTGATGGCGTCGGCCTTGGCGCTGAGGGCGAGGGACGCCTCGCGCAGCTGGGCGAGCACCTGGTTCTGCGTGGCGGTCAGATGCGGCTCGAGGACCTTGAAGTAGTCCGGCGTCTCCAGGGCGGCGCGCAGAGCGGCCTCCACCATGGCCGCAGCATAGGCTCTGGCCGCTGAGGGTCCCTCCGGCCCGAACACCTCCGGGGCGGCCTCCGCCAGCCGATCGAGGATCAAGGCCGTGGCTCGGACGGGGAACCCGGCCGGATCGAAGGTGGCCTGCACCAGGGCGTCGCGGTCCGGCATGATGGCCGCGAGGTGTTTCTCCAGGGCGGAGTCGGCGGCGGCCACCACCCAGGGCTCGAAATCACCGCCTTCCGACAGGGCCTTGCGCACCCGCCGCCGGGTGGCGTCCAGGGCGCGCCGGCTCTCAAGGCCCTGTCGACCCACCCCCTTCACGGCCCTGAAGACATCGAGACCCGGGGCGATGAGGCCCAGGGCGGCGCTGGCCGCGTCCGGCAATCCCGCCATCTCACAGGCCAGCAGCACGCAGCCGGCGCTCAGCCCGACTACTTTCTCGATGAGAAGATCCGTCGCCATCGCCGCCCCCGCAGGCCTTGCGGGAAGTATAGCTGGCTGGCGGCCCGCGGAACAATCTCCCACAAGGCCGGGGCGCCGCCGGTGCGGCCCGTTCCAGTAACAGCTTGAGCCTTTCCGGCGCCCGGCCTCACAGCAAGGTTAGCCCCTTGTCGGTGGCGCAGCGTTTGATGGCGTCGATGATCTGCCGGATCACCGGGAAGTCCGCCGCCTCCTGGGAGATGGCGATGGAGCAGGCCGAGCGGTAGCGGCGGGGCACGGGCAGCAGCACCAGGTCTCCGCGGGCGATCTCGTCCATGAAGATGAAGGGCGAGGCCAGGGCGACGAAGTCCCGTTCAAGGACGAGCGCCCGGGCGCACTCCATGTCCGAGGTCCGCACGGTGGTGAGGATCTGTTCGGCCTCCGGCGGCAGGCCCTCCGAGAAGAAGGGCGCATAGGTCGTGTAGCGAACGGTCGAGACGTGGGGAAAGGTCAGACTTTCCGGCCAGGTCAGCGTCTCCCGCCCGGCCAGCGGATGTCCGGCCCGCACGATGGAGGCCCCCGGCTCCTCGAACAGGGGAATGACATGCATGCCGGGGAAGTCCAGCAGCGGGCTGAAGTGGCCGACGACGATGTCGAACTGCCCCTTGGACAGACGCTCATGAAGCTCGTCGGACGCCAGCACGTCGAGGTCCAGGTGCAGCTGGGGGAAGCGGGCCAGGATTTCGGTCACCAGGCGCGGCAGCATGATGGCCTTGGCGCCGGGTCCGACGCCCATGCGGACGCGTCCCACCTCCCCGCCGGCCAGCAGCGAGATCTCCCGCTCGAGGCGGTCGGTCCAGCGCAGGATTTCGCGGGCGCGGTCGGCGATGTGCAGGGCGAAGATGGTCGGCGTCGCCGATCCGCCCCGGCCGCGCTGGAACAGGACCTGGCCCAGCTGGTCCTCCAGCCGCGCCAGCGACTTGCTCAGGGTGGGCTGGGACACGCCCAGCGCCCGGGCGGCCTTGCCGATGCTGCCGCGCTCGCAGATCTCCAGAACCAGGCGAAGTCGGTGGATGTCCATACACGCCCTCCTGCGCCCTAAGGCATAGCTCACGGCTATGACCGCGCGGAAGACATATCTATTTTCACGCCGGACAAGATCTCCCCATCCTTGGACCTAACGAGCGGCGTCTGAACCGCTTGAAGGACAAGGGGAAACGCCGTGATCTTGATCACTCGACGTCGCATGTTCGCCTGTTCGGCGTCCGCGATCGCGCTGGCCTGGGGCGTGGGCGGCCCGGCCGTCGCTCAGGACATTCAGCAGCCTTCCACGACGGTGGATGAAATCGTCGTCACCGCTCAGAAGCGGACCCAGAACATCCAGGACGTGCCGATTTCGATCATCGCCATCGGCGGCGACGCGCTGGACGCGGCGAAGATCGAACGGGTGGCCGACCTCAAGGTCCTGGCCCCTGGCCTGGAGGTCACCCGCGGCACCCAGATCGCCAATCAGCGCATTCAGATCCGCGGGGTCGGCAGCGCCGGCAACAGCGGCATCGAGCCGAGCGTCGGCTTGTTCCTGGACGGCGTCTATGTGGCGCGCCCGGCCGCCCTGCTGGGCAACCTGGTGGATATCGAGGGCGTCGAGGTGCTGCGCGGTCCCCAGGGCACGCTGTTCGGGCGCAACACCACCATGGGCGTGATCAGCGTCAACACCCGGGCGCCGACCTTCGAACCCGCGCTGGAAGGGGCGGTCTCCTACGGAAGCTGGGAGACGGCGGGCTTTCGGGCGATCGGCAACCTGCCCCTGAGCGACACCCTCGCCGGACGCCTGGTCGTGGCCGGCTCGCGCACCGATGGACCGGCCTATAATGATCTGGCCCAGGAGCCGATCGGACAGCGATCAGACATCCTGGTCCGCGCCAGCCTGCGGTGGGACATCAGCGACCAGCTCCGCTGGACCGGGCGGCTGGACCACCAGCATATCGCCGGCGACGGGGCGCCCCATTCGGAGCTGATCCCCCGCACCCTGACGCCGACCTCCATCGCCAACTTCCGGGCGCGCCTCGATCGCGACGGCGCCGGGCCTGAGGTCGCCGAACTGCCCGACGTCTCGGACGCGTTCGACGAGCACCTCTATCATTTCCAGAAGGGCGATCTGAAGGACACCCAGGTGGGGGTGACCAGCGACCTGACCTGGGATTTCGCCAATCGGTGGCGGGCGCGCTACATCGCCGGCTACCGCGACTGGACCAACGAACAGGCCGAGGGCGACGTCCTCCTGACGCCTTACGACCTGGCCACCCGCAACGCCCGCTTCACCAGCGAGAGCATCTCCCACGAACTCCAGCTGATCTCGCCGGAGCGGGAGCTGATGGGGGGGCGCCTGGACCTCGTGCTCGGCCTCTACAGCTTCGAGGAGGACTACACGACCTATGACCGGACAGACCTGGGCTTCGACTACTGCGATCGCTTCATCCGCAACGCCCTGCCCGCCCGGCTGGCGGGCTGCCTCGCCGGCCCGCTGCTCGACGCGGGTCACAACGGGCTTGTCCAGGAGGCCAGCAGCCTGGCCGTGTTCGGCGAAAGCGTGGTCCATCTGACCGACATCTTGGATCTGACCCTGGGCGCCCGCTACACCAGCGAGGAAAAGACCGGCTCCATCTACCAGGTCCGCAACAACACCGCCGACCTGCTGAGAGGCCCGGAAAACACCGCGCTCTCCTACGAGGACGACCAGCTCACCTATCGGCTGATCACGACCTGGACGCCGCACTCGGACATCCTGGTCTATGCCTCCTACGCAACGGGCTACAAGGCCGGCGGGTTCGAGAACGCCGCCTCCACCACGCCCCTGGGCCAGGAGCGTGTGTTCGACCCCGAAACCAACGAAAACTGGGAGCTGGGGACCCGCACATCCTGGCTGGACGGGGCTCTGACCCTCAACGGGACCCTGTACCGGACCGATATCGAGGACTTTCAGGTCCGGTCCTGGGACGGGCTCCGTTTCCTCACCCGCAACGCCGCCAGCCTGCGCCAGCAGGGCGTCGAGACCGAGGCCCGCTGGCGGGTGGACCATCGCCTCTCCACCTCCGCCCGTCTGGCCTATCTCGACTCCGAATACCTGTCCTATCCCGACGCCCCCAACCTTCCGGGCTTTGGCGGCACCCAGGACTTGGCCGGCGAACGCGCCCCCTGGACGCCGAAATGGCAAGGGAGCTGGACGCTCGAGTTTGAGGACGAGTTGCCCAATGGCTGGGGCTGGTCGCTCCGAAGCGATCTCTATTTCGTGGGAGACCAGAATGTCGGCGGCGACGGCAACAATCCGGACGCCATTCAGCGCGGCTATTCGCTGATGAACCTCAGACTGGCGCTCAGCGACCCGAGCGCGCGCTGGCAGGTCTCGGTCTACGGCCAGAACCTGTTCGACAAGGACTATTGCACCAGCATCTTCGTCCAGGCCTATGACGGCCCCTTCGGCCTTCGCAACGCCGCCACCGGCTCCACCGCCCTGCGCTGCACGGTCGGGACGCCCCGGTTTGTGGGGGCCGAACTCAGCGCGAAATTCTGACCGGCCGTTCGGAACTCACACGTCGCCGGAGCTTCCAGGCGCGTCGGTCTTCAGGAAGGCCGTGGTCGCCTCGATGGCCTCCACCAAGCCCATGCGCTGGATCTCCACGCCGGGCGGCAGGCTGGAGAACAGGCGGGTGGGGGCGGCGGCGTCCAGCATGACGAAGACGCCCTTGTCGTCGGCCCGGCGGATCAGGCGGCCGAAGGCCTGGGCGATGCGACCCCGCGCAATGGAGTCGTCATAGCCCTTGCCGCCGAAGCGGACCCGGCGGGCCTTGTGCAGGATGTCGGGGCGCGGCCAGGGCACCCGGTCGAAGACCAGCAGGCGCAGGGAGCGGCCCGGCACGTCGACGCCATCGCGGACCGCGTCGGTGCCCAGCAGGCAGGCGTCCTCCTCGGCGCGGAAGATGTCCACCAAGGCGCCGACCTCGAGGGCGTCCACATGCTGGGCGTAGAGGGCCAGGCCCTTGTCGGCCAGGGGGGCGGCGATGCGTTCATGCACCGCGCGCAGCCGGCGAATGGCGGTGAACAGGCCAAGGCCGCCGCCGCCGGCCGCCAGGAACAGCTCGCGCATGGCCGCGGCCACCTGGCGGGGATCGTCCTTGCCCACATCGGTGACCACGAAGGCCCGCGCATTGGCGGCGTAGTCGAAGGGCGAGGCGAGCTTCAACGTCTTGGGCCGGTCGGGCAGCCGCGCGGCGCCGGTGCGCATCTCGGCGAGCGCAAAGGGATCATCCAGCCCCGGATCGGCCAGGGTGGCGCTGGTCACCAGCACCCCGTGGGCCGGCGCAATGACGGCGTTGGTCAGCGGTTCTGTCGGATCGACCCAGTGCCGGCGGCAGGCGGCGTCCACCACCCGGCCATAGAGGAAGGTGGCGTCAAACCAGTCGACGAAGTCCGGGTCGTCCTCGGCGTCCTCGTCGATGGCCCGCAGCATGGAGCGCCAGGCCGGCAGGGTCATCCGGGCCCGGCGATCCAGCCCCCGCAGCGCCCCTTCGATCCGCGCCCGTTCGCTGGGGCCGAGCGTGGCGGCCTCGGCGTCCAGCAGGTCCTCCAGGTGGCGGGCGAGCGCCAGCAAGGGCGCCTCGATGCGGGCGAGTGCGGCGGCCGCCTCCCGGGCGGTGTCGCGCACCAGATCGAGCGCCGGCCGCGCGGCGCATTCCATGCCCACCTCCGACGGGGCGGCCCGCGCACGCAGCTGCTCAAGCACCGCCACCAGGAAGGCCTCGATGGCGCCGATGGGGTTCACCTCGCCGGTGGCCGGGGCGATGCGGCCCGACCAGCCCTCGCCGGGCAGGGCGGCGGCGGCCTGAAGGGCGGCGAGCAGGGCGCGCTTGGCCTCGTCGGCGTCGCCGAGCACGTCCATCAGCCGGGCCTCCAGCCCCCGTCCGCGACGCCCCCGGCCCTCGGGGCCCCTCAGCCAGCGGCGGAGTTCGGCCGATTCAGCCCCGGAAATGGCGGCGGAAAAGGCGCTGTCGGCGGCCTCGAACAGGTGGTGGCCCTCGTCGAACACCAGACGCTTCAGATGCGCGGTCTCGCTGTCGGCCTTGGAGCCCCGCGCGGCGCGCGCGCCGTCGAAGGCCGCCTGGGTCAGGACGAGCGCATGGTTGGCGATCACCAGATCGGCGCGCCGCGAGCCGCGGATGGCCTTTTCCACAAAGCAGGTCCGATAGTGCGGGCAACCGGCGTGGACGCACTCGCCGCGGCGGTCCACCAGATTGGCGGCCGAGGCCTGCATCGGCGTGGGCAGGCCAAACAGGGTCGGCAGCCAGGCGGGGAAGTCGCCGCCGGTCATGTCCCCGTCCCGGCTCGCCCGGGCCCAGCGGGCCGCCAGGGTCAGGCCCACCAGATCGCCATTGCCCAGCTGGGCGGCGTTGACCGCGTCCTGCAGGTTCAAGAGGCAGAGATAGTTCTCCCGCCCCTTTCGGACCACCGCCTTGCGGGCGCGGGTCTTCTCGTCGGGATAGATGGCGTGGCTCTCGCGCTCGATCTGCCGCTGAAGGGCGCGGGTATAGGTCGAGACCCAGACCGCCGGCCCATTGGCCTCGGCCCAGAGCGAGGCGGGCGCCAGATAGCCCATGGTCTTGCCAATGCCGGTGCCGGCCTCGGCCAGCATCATGCGCGGCTCACCCTCCCTGTCCCGGGGCTGGAAGGCGTAGGCGGCCTCGGTGGCGAACTCCGCCTGGGACGGACGGGCTTCGTCGAGCCCCGCGCGATGCAACAGCTCCGACAGCCGCTGGGCGGCCTCAGGCCCCGCGATGGGGCGCGAGCCCGCCTCGCCGAGGGGCGCCTGGTCCTCCCATTCGGGGATGCGGCTCCAGACATCGAGGCCCGAACCGCGAAAGGCGTTGCCCACCGGGGCCGAGCGCAGGGCGCCGATCACCGCCGCGCCCCAGGCCCAGCCGCCCCGGGCCAGGGTCTCGGCCTGGGCCAGAGCCTCCTCCCGGTTGGGCTGCGGCGTGCGGGCGAGCTCTTCCAGCAGCAGCAGGCAGGCCTGGCGCAGGGCGCGGGCCTGGGCCGGCGCGCCCTTGGGCTCGGGCAGGCCGAGCGTCTGGGCCAGTCCCGCGGCCGAGGGCGCGCAGAACTTCGCTGGCCGCACGAAGGCGAACAGCTCGAGCGCATCGAAGGTGCGCGGGCTGCGGGGCGGCGGATGCAGGGCCAGCCGCCGTGCGGTCATGGCCGCATGAGCCACCAGGACCGGACCGCGCTCGAACAGGTCCCGGGCGTCGGGCGCGCGCAGGGTCTCGGCCCGCTCGGCGTCGGCGGCGCCGGCGCGCGGTCCCGGCAGGACCACCAGGGCAGGCGCCAGATCGAGGGCGGGGGAAAGCGCGTTCACGGCTGCGACTCCTAGCGGGATTTGCCGTGAAACGGAACGGGAACATGCTATGAGACGGTTCGATGGCCGAAGACGCCGCCCTCCCCGCAGACCTGTTGCCGGCCGCCTTCGCCGACTGGTTCGCCACGCGCGGCTGGGCGCCGCGGGCCCATCAGCTGGAGATGGTGGCGCGCGCCAGGGATCGCCGCGACGCCCTGCTGATCGCCCCCACCGGCGGCGGCAAGACGCTCGCCGGCTTCCTGCCCAGCCTGATCGAGCTTTCGCAGCGGCCGCCGGCCAATACGCCGCGGGGAATCCACACCCTCTATATCTCGCCGCTGAAGGCCCTGGCCGTGGATGTGGAGCGCAACCTGGCCACGCCGATCCGCGAGATGGGCCTGTCCATCGTGGCGGAGTCCCGCACCGGCGACACTGGCGCGGCCCGGCGCCAGCGCCAGCGGGTCAAGCCGCCGGACATCCTGCTGACCACGCCCGAGCAGCTGGCCCTGTTCTGCGCCTGGGAAGGGGCGCG
>Ga0114898_1001356_pt1 | contig 14747 bp, 13 predicted proteins | sample Malvired_Geostar_FD_83496 | JGI IMG/M metagenome (GOLD analysis project Ga0114898, IMG submission 83496) | Marine viral communities from the Global Malaspina Expedition - Malaspina viral metaG DeepMed_Geostar | ecosystem: Environmental > Aquatic > Marine > Oceanic | place: Mediterranean Sea... | reverse complement strand
TAGGTGGGCACTGTCCCACATGCGCTGCATTACGCTTTCTTGCATGTCTGGTCACCTTCGATAAGGAGACACCACCAGCGTGGAGACCGCAGCATGACTTCCCAAGTTCTGAAGCAGCGACCCGGGTAAAGCCACTACGGACCGCGCAGATAGTTTCCGAGAACCACCCCGGATGCTCCTGCTGGTCATCAAATTTTCAGAGCGAAATCCCGGCTTTGTAAGCTGGGATTCCTACTAAGACTACGGCGCCGAGTCGAACTCTGGCGCCGTAGGTGTCGCGGTGAAGCATCAAGGGCCTGCAATTACGAATAACCACAGGCACCGAGGGCACATCAGGTTGCGCTCTGCAGCAACATGTTCCGCACATGACCAATCGCCTTGGTCGGGTTCAACCCTTTCGGGCAGACACTCACGCAGTTCATGATGCCACGGCAGCGGAACACGCTGAACGGATCATCCAGTGCAGACAGACGGTTCTCGGTCTCGGTGTCGCGGCTGTCGGCCAGGAAGCGGTAGGCCTGGAGCAGCGCAGCGGGGCCAAGGAACTTGTCCGGGTTCCACCAGAAGGACGGGCAGCTGGTCGAGCAGCAAGCGCACAGGATGCACTCATACAGACCGTCAAGCTTTTCCCGATCCTCCGGGGTCTGCAGACGTTCGATAGCCGGAGCCGGCGTATCGTTCATCAGATAAGGGCGAACCTTCTCGTACTGCTTATAGAAGATGCCCATATCCACGGCCAAGTCACGAATTACTGGCAAACCGGGCAGCGGACGCACCACCAGCTTGTTGCCCTTGACCACGGACGACAACGGCGTGATGCAGGCCAGCCCGTTCTTGCCGTTCAGGTTCATGCCATCGGAGCCACAGACCCCTTCACGGCACGAGCGACGGTAGGAGAAGCCTTCGTCCTGTTCCTTGATGAGGGCCAGCACGTCCAGCACCATCAGGTCCTTACCATCGGTATTGACCTGAAAATCCTGCATGTAGGGCTTTTCGTCTTTATCCGGGTTGTAGCGATAAACGCTCACTTGCAACATATCGGCGACCTCAGTAAGTCCGGACCTTGGGTTCGAAAGTCGGAACTGTCTTCGGAGAGAAGTTCACGGCACGCTTGGCTACACGCTTTTCACCCGGGAAGTACAGGGTGTGGCACAGCCAGTTCTCATCATCACGCTCTTCGAAGTCTTCACGGGCATGTGCGCCGCGGGACTCTTTGCGGTTTTCAGCGGCGATGGCAGTCGCCTCGGCCACTTCGAGAAGGTTCTGCAATTCCAGCGCTTCGATACGCGCGGTATTGAAGGCCTGGCTCTTGTCGGAGATCTTGACCGTAGCGATACGCTGACGCAGATCGGCAAGCTGAGCGATACCCTTCTGCATGTATTCGCCAGTACGGAATACACCGAAGTAGTTCTGCATGCAGCTCTGCAGCTCTTTGCGCAACGACGCGACGTCTTCGCCAGCCGTCCGCTCGTTCAGGCTGGCCAGGCGATTCAGCGCGACGTCCAGATCGGTTTCGGTAGCACCGCGGTGCTCGATCCCTTCCTTCAGCGCCTTCTCCAGATGCAGGCCGGCCGCACGACCGAACACCACCAGGTCCAGCAGCGAGTTGCCGCCGAGACGGTTCGCGCCATGCACGGATACGCATGCCACTTCGCCCACCGCGAACAAGCCTTCAATGATCTTGTCGTTGCCGTTGGCGTCCTGAGTCATGGCCTGGCCATGAATGTTGGTGGCGATGCCGCCCATCATGTAGTGGCAGGTCGGTACCACAGGGACCGGAGCAGTCACCGGATCGACATGGGCGAATGTCTTCGACAGCTCGCAGATACCTGGCAGGCGGCTATGCAGCACTTCTTCGCCAAGATGGTCGAGCTTCAGCATCACATGGTCGCCATCCGGACCGCAGCCGTTGCCGGCCAGGATTTCCTTGACCATTGAACGAGCGACCACGTCGCGACCCGCCAGGTCTTTCGCGTTAGGAGCATAACGCTCCATGAAACGCTCGCCGTGCTTGTTGATCAGATAACCGCCCTCACCACGGCAGCCTTCGGTCACCAGCACGCCGGCGCCGGCGATGCCGGTCGGGTGGAACTGCCACATCTCGATGTCCTGCACCGGCACACCAGCACGCAGCGCCATGCCAACACCGTCGCCGGTATTGATCAGGGCATTGGTGGTCGATGCGTAGATGCGACCCGCGCCGCCAGTAGCCAGAACCACGGCCTTGGAACGGATATAGACCGTTTCACCATTTTCGATGCAGATCGCGATGATGCCGACAATGGCGCCATCCTGATTCTTCACCAGATCCACGCCGTACCACTCGTTCAGGAAGGACGTACCTGCCTTGAGGTTGGCCTGATAGAGGGTGTGCAGCAACGCGTGGCCGGTACGGTCAGCGGCAGCACAGGTACGAGCCGCCTGGCCGCCCTTGCCATAGTCTTTCGACTGGCCGCCGAACGGACGCTGGTAGATACGCCCCTGTTCGGTACGCGAGAACGGCAGCCCCATGTGCTCCAGCTCGAACACGGCCTCAGGGCCAACGGAGCACATGTATTCGATAGCGTCCTGGTCACCGATATAGTCGGAGCCCTTGACGGTATCGTACATATGCCAGCGCCAATCATCGTTCGGATCGGCCGATGCGATGGCGCAGGTGATGCCACCCTGTGCGGAAACGGTGTGCGAGCGAGTCGGAAAGACCTTGGTCACCACCGCAGTTTTATGGCCGCCCTGGGCCAACTGCAGCGCGGCGCGCATGCCCGCGCCACCGCCACCAATAATGATGGCGTCATAAGAAAGAGTACGAATGCTAGCCATGGATCAGATACCCCAAAGAATCTGCACACCCCAGACGAAGAACGTGAACATGGCGATGCCACACACTGCCTGGAAGAGGAAACGCACACCGGTAGCCCACTTACCGATTGCCATGTTGGTCAGGTAGTCAGTGGAAATCGTCCACATACCAACCCATGCATGCACACTCAGGGCGACCAGCGCCAGCAGACTGAAGATGCGCATCCAGCTGGCCGAAAAAAGCTCCTGCCACTGGGCGTATTCCAGCCCTGGATTCACAACCAGGTATCCGATCAGGAAAAGAAAATAAGCCGCGAGAACCACTGCGGAGACCCGCTGGGCCATCCAGTCATACAGACCCGAACGCGAGAAGTTCGTGACGTTGGTTACCATATCCACACTCCAGCCAGAACGATCAGTACCGCCGAAACGGCCAGAACGATTTTCGAGCCCAGCTTGCCGCCTTCCAGCGTCTCACCATGCCCGGTGTCCATGACCAGATGACGTACACCGGCCACCAGGTGATACAGCAATGCGGACAGCAGCACCCAGACCACGAGCTTCGCCAGCGGACTGCCAAGATACGCCTTTACCTCTTCGAAGCCTTCGGCAGAAGAAAGCGAGGTATCCAGCGCAAGCAGCAGAATGGCTACACCCACAAACAGAATCACGCCGGAGATGCGATGAAGGATTGAGGTGTAAGCAGTGATCGGGAGTTTTATTGTCCTAAGATCTAGGTTTACAGGTCGTTGGCTTTTCACGGCTTTTTTTCACACTTGAGAGCCCCTAACGCGCAGGGCAAAGTTGTTGGGAAGAGTACGCAGCGGTACCCGCCACCCACGAGTGACAACCCACAGGAAACTGCCTGTTTGGCCCCTGCCGGTCGGTCGCCGAGTATAAACAGTTAGGTCGCTAATGACAATGTGGTGCAGTGCCACTAAAGGCGGATGGCGCCCCGGATTCCAAATGCCGTAAATAGCCTTTTCCGTGACGCGAATTGACCGTAAAACCCCTCTGCCGCAGGCGACTTCCGCAAATTGACTTTGAGATTTATCTCACTATAGTGATGCGGGCCCTGCGTGGGGGGCCATGATGATTCCAAGCATAAAACAGGAGGCCATACATGGCTGACAACAAAGCGCAGTTGATCATCGAGGGCGCTGATGCCATCGAACTGCCCGTTTTAACCGGCACCGTAGGGCCTGACGTAATCGATGTTCGAGGCCTGACCTCCACGGGTCGCTTCACCTTCGATCCCGGCTTCATGTCCACCGCCTCTTGCGAATCCAAGATCACCTATATAGACGGTGACAAAGGAATTCTGCTGCATCGCGGCTACCCGATCGAGCAGCTGGCCGAAAAGGCCGATTACCTCGAGACCTGCTACCTCCTGCTGAACGGCGAACTGCCCACCGCCGAGGAAAAAGCAAAGTTCATCAGCACGGTCAAGAACCACACGATGGTTCACGAGCAGCTCAAGTCGTTCCTTAATGGTTTCCGTCGCGATGCACACCCGATGGCCATCATGTGCGGCGTAGTCGGCGCGCTCTCGGCCTTCTATCACGACTCGCTGGACATCAACGACCCGCACCACCGCGAAATTTCTGCGGTCCGCCTGGTCGCCAAGATGCCGACCCTGGCCGCCATGGTCTACAAGTACTCCATGGGTCAGCCGATGATGTATCCGCGAAACGACCTGAACTATGCTGAAAACTTCCTGCACATGATGTTCAACACACCATGCGAAGTGAAGCCGATCAGCCCCGTTCTGGCCAAGGCCATGGACCGCATCTTCATTCTGCACGCTGACCACGAGCAAAACGCCTCCACGTCCACCGTTCGCCTGGCGGGCTCCACCGGCGCCAACCCGTTCGCCTGTATCGCCGCCGGTATCGCAGCCCTCTGGGGCCCGGCACACGGCGGTGCGAACGAAGCAGTTCTCACCATGCTGGACGAGATTGGCGACGTATCGAACATCGAGACCTTCCTGGCCAAGGCCAAGGACAAGAACGATCCGTTCAAACTCATGGGCTTCGGCCACCGGGTTTACAAGAACTTCGATCCGCGCGCGAAGGTCATGAAGCAGACCTGCGACGAAGTCCTGGGCGAACTGGGCATCAACGATCCCCAGCTCGAACTGGCGATGAAGCTGGAAGAAATCGCTCTCAACGATCCCTACTTCGCAGAACGCAACCTGTATCCGAACGTCGATTTCTACTCGGGGATCATCCTCAAGGCCATCGGCATCCCGACCAGCATGTTCACCGTAATCTTCGCTCTGGCGCGGACCGTCGGCTGGATCTCGCACTGGAAGGAAATGATCGCGATGGGCCAGAAGATCGGCCGCCCGCGTCAGCTGTACACCGGCCATCCGCAGCGCGACCTGCCTCGCTGAGCCGCTAGCCGGAACGAGAAAGGCTGCCGATGAGGCAGCCTTTTTTATGGCCCCACGGCGGCCCGACACGCGCGTCAGCCATCTCGCTGCCCGAGCCACCGATGTCACGACACTCCGAACACAGCCGCCCTCCTCCCACCCGCGCACGTCAGGCCGTGGCCTGCTCCAACCAACCGAGCAATCGGATCGCATCCTCCCGACGGTCGCCGCAGACGAGGCGATCTGCCTGAAACGCCGCACAAACGCCCGGCCTGGACGGTTGGCCAAACAGAGCACAGTGATTGCTGTCGGAGAGATGCATACAGCGCTCGCCGGCCGGTTTTCCGAAAGGCATACCGGGAATCGGCGAACTGATCGAAGGAGCAATGCAGCACGCACCGCAACCGGGACGGCAATTCATTCCAGTCATCCGAATGAAAAACGGGGCGGCGATAATAATGGCTGACTGGATAAAAGGCACTAACCGGAAAGGGGCCTTCAGGGGGCTTGCGAGCGGTGCGGCGCCGCAATAGGATCCGCCATCGTACTGGAGTTCCCCCATGCCTATCTGGCTTCAGACTGCTGCCCTGCTCTGCGTCTCCAACCTCTTCATGACCTTCGCGTGGTACGGCCACCTCAAGACGCTCAACGGGAAGCCCTGGCTGATCGCCGCGTTGATCAGTTGGTGCATCGCCCTGTTCGAATACCTGATCATGGTGCCAGCCAACCGCATTGGATACACCGAACTGTCCATCGGCCAGCTAAAGATCATGCAGGAGGTAATCACCCTCGCGATCTTCGTGCCGTTCAGCGTCCTGTACATGCAGCAACCCTTGAAGCTCGACTATCTCTGGGCCGGCCTGTGTCTGCTGGGGGCGGTTTATTTCATCTTCCGATCGTGACCCTGGCACCAACCGAAAGCCGGAAATGCCGGCAGGCTCGTAACCTCAGCGACAGATGACGGCAACACGGCGCTTCGGCATACTGGCGACCCTTTTTCGCACCCTCAGAGGTTTCCGATGTTCAAGGTCAACGAGTACTTCGACGGCACCGTCAAATCCATCGCCTTCGACATGGCGGCAGGCCCGGCCACCATCGGTGTGATGGCCCCCGGCGATTATGAATTCGGTACGAACCAGCTGGAAGTCATGCACGTGGTCGCAGGCAGCCTGGACGTGAAGCTGCCCGGAAGCGAGAACTATCAAACCTTCGGCGCAGGCAGCCAGTTCACCGTGCCTGCGAACAGCACGTTTCAACTGAAGGTTGCCAGCGATACGGCCTACCTTTGCGAGTATCGCTGAACCCAGTCAGCGCGCTCACAGACCGAGCCGCCGGCTGGGTGGATGGACAAGACGCCATCATCCAGCCGGCTCGGCTGTCGCGCCACGCCTGACAGGATGACAGCCTGCTCCACCGCCAAAAGCCTGCCCGACCGCGCCCGGATCGGAGCGTGACTCAGTCCAGCGGGGTGTAGGCTTGATTGACGTGCTTCGACTGGCTCAAGCGAGTCAGCTCACCGATCAACCGCTCCCGCTCGTTGCGACCAGAGTGCTGGAGTTCGCCGTACAGATTAGTCAACGACTCGAGTTGATCCCGGAGTCCGACGTCCGACGCATCTTCGTCGCGCAACGACGCGACCAGGGCGCGGCATTCCTCATCCAGCGTCGCTATCGCAGCCCAATCCCCTGCGGCCAACGCATCGCGAAGCTTTCCGGTGAGTGTGGCAAACGCCTGAGTGCGTGACGGCATGATTGTCCTCGAATAACGCAGATTCATCGCGGCTTGGCTCGACGGACCCAAGCCGGATTGAGGAGACCCGCTTACGCCTTTGGCGCAATCTGATCCCAGGCCAACTTGATCTCGCCGAGCAGCTTGCCGACTTCGTTCAGTTTGTCGATGTCGTTATGCCGGCTCGCCTCGAACAGGCGCATCGTCATGTACTCGTACAGGCGATCGAGGTTTTCCGCCAGCTCACCACCGACACTCTTATCGAGTGCATCGCGCAGGCCACCGATAATGTTGATGGCCTTGCCGACCAGCGCCCCCTTCTCAGCGAAGGCATTACGCTCCATGGCGCCTTTTGCCTGCGCGATGCGGTCCAGGCCGCCCTGCATCAGCATCTGGATCAAGCGATGCGGGTCGGCCTCGTTGACCTGAACCTTGACGCCCACCTGCTGATACTGCTTCATTGCTGCCATAGCGTACATTTGGATAAGCCCCCTGCCACATCAATTTGCATGTACAGCTTATCGGTCGCAGACGCACAAGCTTGATAGCCGCCCGAGAAAATTGCTTAAAAAAGAATGCCGTCTCAGCGACGGCTTCAGGTCGATAACAAACCGCACTCGGCAAGCAGGCTTGGGCTTCAACGTCTGTTCGCCTAGCGAAGCTCAGCCCCTCGGCATGTGCCGGGTCGCGCGTCCCACCACGCAACCCTGCGGCGGAGTCGCTGCCGTCCCGGAAGAACCGGGGCGAAGCTTATAGCGGTCCGAGTGAGCCCGGCGGCGCTTGATGTGACAGGCACGCCTCGCGGCGAAGCCTTTCTGGAAGGCCTGGGCCCGATTCGGTCAAGCGGGGTTATTTTTTTGAATTACCTGCCGCCCATGGCAGATTCTCCAGCGAAGCCAGCAAGCTCGAGGAGGTATTCGATAGCTGACCGACCAGCAAATCCATCGCGTTGAACTGCTTGAAAAGCCGCTCTTGCAGCGAGGTAATACGACGGTTCAAATCTTCTTTCTGATCATCGATCTTCGAGATGGTCTCGGTCATCGCCTTGTTGCGCTGTTCGAGAATGCCGCCGGTTTCGGTGTAGGGCTTGAGCTTCGCGTCCAGACGGCTAGCAAGGCCTTTTTCACCAGTGAACAATGCCGACAGCTCGGTGAAGTTGCTGTCCATTGCCTTGCCCAGCTTGGCATCGTCGATCTTCAGCGTGCCGTCCTTCTGCGTGGTGATGCCGAGATCGGTCAATGCGCGCAGTGCGCCATCTCCCTGCACATTCACCAATTCATTACGAATGGTATTGAGCAAGGTGCGGGCCGTAGCATCCCCTACCAGCGCACCGGTTACCGGAGCCTTGTCGTCGCCCACGGACGTTACTTTGGTTTGCGCATTAATAACGCCGATCAGCTTGTTATAGCTATCGACAAAGGACTGGATCTGCTTTTTAACGCCCGCCTTGTCTTCCGCAACACTGATAGTAAGTGGTTCGTTAGCGGCAGTTTTGGCCTTTAGATCGAGCGTAACGCCATCGATGGCGCCCTCGACCTTGTTGGTTTCACTCACGATCTGCAGACCATCAATAGACAGCCTGGCGCTTTGGGCCGTGGCCAGCGTGCGTGCGCCCCCATCGACACTCGAGGTACCGTCGAAAGCCAGTTTCGAGAGGCTGACTTGACCAGCCGGTACCGAGGCTTCGTCAGATGCAGCCACGGTAATATCCCGTCCGTCACCGCTCTTGCTGCTACTGAGCACCAGCCGCGAGCCATGCTCGTCCGTCACGATGGTGGCACTGACGCCCATCTCTTTGCCGGCCGCGTTGATGGCATCACGCATACCCGCCAGGGTGTTGTTACTCTCGTCCACCGTAACGGAAAACGATTCTTTTGAAGGCGTCTCGCCCGGCACGCCCAGAGAGATCTCCAGCGTTCCGCTGGCAAAAATCGCCGGCGCGTCGGCGCTGCTCTTGACCGCAGCGAGGGCCACCTTGCTGCTGGTTGCCAGCTTTTCGACCTCGACCTGATAACTACCGGCGCCGGCACTGGTACTGGCGCTGACGTCAACCAGATCCGCCTTGCTGGATGCAGCCGAACGGGCCTGGAACAGCTCCGGCTTGTTCAATACGCCAAGCGCCGTCTGGAAGTCGCTGATGGCGCTTTTCAAAGCACCAACGGCAGTAATTTGGGTGGTGGTTTTCTTTTCGAGATTGGCAAGCTGCGTCTCTTTGGGCGCACGCTCAGCCGCGACCATGCTGGACACGATACTGTCGATGTCAATACCGGAACCAATACCTGTTACGCCAGCCATAGCCCTACCTCGTCAAAAAATTATTAGCCGGAAAGCACGATACAAAAATCGTACCGTCAGGCTTTGGCTTCAAACAACAAACTACGCATTTCATCCAGTCGCTCGGTAAGGCGAAGAATTTCCTCCGACGGTATCTGCCGAACGATGTTGCCTGTTTCCCCATCGACCACACGAACCACCACGTCGCCGGTGGAATCGTCGACGCTGAAGCTCAGATCCCGTTGGATATTCTGCATCTGCGACCGAAGCTTTTCGACCAGGTCAGCGGTGCTTTCCTGCTCTTTCGCTTTTGCTGGCGCTGTCGATGGATGAGGCCTATCGGACGCAGAAAACCCAGCCTCCGTAAGGAGGCCGGGTGGCGATCCAGCTGTCATCTGCGATTGCGGCGCGGTTCCGCCAGCCACTTTTCCGACGTCCATTGATTCACCTCTCATGAATCAATGAGGGTAGAGCACGGCGCTACCCTCATGATTATGCCTCTGCTTACTACTGCAGCAAACTCAGAACTGCCTGCGGCAGCTGCTTGGCCTGGGCGAGGATCGCAGTACCAGCCTGCTGAAGGATCTGGTTTTTGCTCAGGTTGGCAGTTTCAGCGGCGAAGTCAGTGTCCTGGATACGGCCGCGGGAAGCAGATACGTTTTCAGCAATATTTTGCAGATTCGCAATGGTGTTTTCAAAGCGGTTCTGAACGGCACCGAAGGCAGAGCGATTATCATCAATTGTCTGCAGCGCAGTGTCGATCAATCCAATCGCAGTTTGCGATCCGTCAGCGGTAGAAATATCGACAGCATCAACAGCCAGCCCAGCGGCGTCGAAATCCGTGGTGAAATCAATCGAGATAGTTTCGTTCGCATTTGCGCCAACCTGAAAATCAACTGCTTCTGTGAGACTACCATCCAGCAGCTTCTGAGTACCGAACGAAGTAGTATCAGAGATACGGGTCAACTCTAATAATAGTCCATCGACCTCCAGTTGTAGTGAAGCGCGGTCTTCGGCACTGTTACTACCGTTAGCGGATTGAATCGATAGCTCGCGCATCCGCTGCAGAATATTGGTGGACTGCTGCAAAGCCCCTTCAGCTGTTTGCGCCATCGAGATGCCGTCATTGGCGTTACGCGCCGCGACGTTCAAACCATTAATCTGACTAGTCAGGCGATTGGAAATCTGCAAGCCGGCCGCATCATCCTTGGCACTATTGATGCGGCTACCGGTGGACAGGCGCTGCATGGAGGTAGTAAGGGCGTTGGACGAGCTGTTCAGGTTGCGCTGAGTGTTGAGCGACGCAATGTTTGTATTGACTGTAAGAGCCATGATGTGCCTCCAAGGGCGCTAGTTACTAGGGTTGCCTGAGCTTGCGACTCCGGGCCGGCTTTTGCCCAGGCACCCATTGAGTTCGCATTCGATTAGCTTATCGGCGCCGTTTCGGTGAGCTTTAGGAGGCAGTCGAAAATATTTTGCAAGCCCCGGGATCAACCTGTACGACACCGGCGAACCCGCAACCGGGCAGGTCCGCCTGCAGAGGTTTTCGGACAGGAGGAAGGATTCTTTAGCAAAAAGATCCTGGACGGGTGGCGACCGGGCGAACGCGGCAAAGATCGAGTGCGGCCGGCGCGAAGCCTTTGCCTTGGCCGCGCCTACTCGTCGCAGAGTTTCAGCAAATGCAACGGCCGCTCGAGCAGAGCGTATCCCACGACCCGCGCAACGCCGCCGCTTTCGTGGGAGGGCCGCCCCGGCGCGAAGCCTTTGCCTTGACCGCGCCTACTCGTCGCAGAGTTTCAGCGAATGCAACGGCCGCTCGAGCAGAGCGCATCCCACGACCCACGCAACGCTGCCGCTTTTGTGGGAGGGCCGCCCCGGCGCGAAGCGTTTGCCTTGGCCGCGCCTACTCGTCGCAGAGTTTGCCTTGTGGCCACGCCTGCTCAGCGCGGAGTGACCACGCCGGAAAAGGTCGCGGCCGAGCGCTGACATACAACCGATGGGGTGGCGAACGCCTGGCGCATTGGCGTCGCACCCGCCCTGCGCCGACTCCTTCGCCGCACCGCCGGCTCAGAATCAGTTCTCGAGCGCCGCGAGCCGTTGCAGGAAGGACGCCTCGTCATCAACCGCGACGCCCAGTTCGTTGGCCTTCGTCAGTTTCGAACCGGCACCCGGCCCCGCGACCACGACGCTGGTCTTGGCCGAGACAGAACCCGACACCTTGGCACCCAGCGCCTCCAGTCGTGCCTTCGCCTCGTCGCGGCTCATGCTCTCCAATGTGCCGGTCAGCACCCAGGTCTGGCCCGCAAGCGGAAGGCTTTGCGCCGACCTCCGTTCGCTCTGCCAATGCATGCCGAACTCACGCAGCTGGGCTTCAATGGCACGGGCGCGTTCGGCGCGGGTCGGGTCGTCGAAATAATCGCGCAGGGCCCGCGCGGCCTTCTCGTTGAGCCGCTCGACCTGACGCAGATCGAGCCAGTCGGCGTCGATGATGGCGTCGAGGCTGCCAAAGCGATCGGCGAGGCGCTGGGCGCCCGTCGCCGCGATGAAGGGAATGTTGAGCCTGTCGAGCAATCCGGCCAGCGTTGCGCAGGCGGCGAACTCGGGATGCACGCCGCCCTCCTCCTGCAACTGCACGCCCCGCTCGCGCAGTTGTTCGATGACTCGCTGATTATGCTCATCCTCGAAGAAACTGTGGATCTCGTGGGCGACTTCCAACCCGATGTCTGGCAGATAGACGAGCACGTCGGGCAACGCCCGGCTGATGCGATCGAGCGAACCCAATGCCCGTGCCAACAACTTGGCGGTGCCCTCGCCAACATCCGGAATACCCAGCGCATAGATGAAGCGTGCCAGCGACGGCGCACGGCTGGCATCGATGGATTTGATCAGGTTACGGCTCGATATCTCGGCAAAACCTTCCAGTGCCAGCACCTGTTCATACGTCAGGCAATAGAGATCGGCCGGAGAGTTGACCAGGCCGGTGTCGACCAGCTGTTCGACGATTTTGTCGCCCAGGCCGTCGATGTCCATGGCTCTGCGGGAAACGAAATGGATGATCGCCTGTTTGAGCTGCGCCTGACAGGCCAGACGCCCGACACATCGATAGATCGAGCCTTCGCTGATCGACTCCCGGCCCTTGCTGCGTTTGATCAGTTGGGTACGCTCGACCGCCGAGCCGCAGACCGGGCATTGCTCGGGCACATGGACTTCACGCGCATCCTCGGGACGACGCTCGGGGATCACGCCGAGAATCTGTGGAATGACGTCGCCTGCGCGGCGCACGATGACCGTATCGCCGATCATCACACCCAGACGGGCGACTTCATCCATGTTATGCAGCGTAGCGTTGGAGACTGTCACGCCAGCGACCTGTACGGGCTTCAGCCGCGCGACCGGCGTGATGGCGCCCGTTCGGCCAACCTGAAACTCCACGTCCAGCAGTTCGGTGACTTCTTCGCGCGCCGGGAACTTGTGCGCGATGGCCCAGCGCGGTTCGCGCGCGCGAAAACCCAGCTCACGCTGCTGAGCGGTCGAGTTGACCTTGAACACCACGCCGTCGATCTCGTAGGGCAAGGCATCGCGCTTCTCGCCGATGGCGTGATAGTAGTCGCGGCATTGCTGCACGCCCCTGGCCAGCCTGAGCTCCCGGCTGATCGGCAATCCCCAGCTTTTCAGCGCTTCGAGTATGCCGACGTGGGTACCCGGCAACTCGCCGTCGCTACGCCCTACGCCGTAGGCACACAGTTCCAGTGGCCGGCTTGCGGTGATCTTCGAATCCAGTTGCCGCAGGCTACCGGCCGCGGCGTTGCGAGGATTGGCAAAAGGCTTGGCGCCCGCCTCCAGCTGACGCGCGTTGAGTGCCTCGAACCCCGCCTTGGGCATGTAGATTTCACCCCGGACCTCCAGTACCGCAGGCCAGCCGCTACCGTGCAGCTTCAAAGGGATATTTCGGATCGTACGTACATTGGCGCTGATGTCTTCGCCGGTGCTGCCGTCGCCACGCGTGGCGCCACGCACCAACTTGCCATTCTCGTAGAGCAGGCTCACGGCGAGGCCATCGAGCTTCGGCTCGCAGCTGTATTCCAACTCAACGCCGCCACCGAGAAGGTCGCCTCCCGGCAGGTCCAGCCCTTCGCGGGCGCGCCGGTCGAAATCGATCAGGTCCTGCTCTTCGAATGCGTTACCCAGGCTCAGCATCGGCACTTCATGGCGGACCTGCCCGAAGGCCGCCAGCGCCTCGCCGCCGACGCGCTGGGTAGGCGAGTCCGGGGTTACCAGCTCAGGGTGCTCGGTTTCCAGCGCCTTGAGCTCCTTGAACAGGCGGTCATATTCCGCATCCGGCACGTCAGGCTCGTCGAGTACGTAGTAGCGGTAGTTGTGGGCGTCGATTTCACTGCGCAACTCGGCGATGCGCTCTGCGGCGGTCTGGGCGGAAGGCATAGGATGTAGCCGTAGCTGTGGCAATGCTGATCAGACAGTATCAGCGCGCCTTGGTTGATCGGAAGCTGCGCGATTCTAGCCGATTACGGCATCGACGGCAGGCCTGCGTTCGCCGCGGGGCGCGCCTCCCACGGGGTTGAGTGAGGGTTTGGGTTTTGCGGCATGCCCATCGGTGGTGCTTTTCTGTGGGAGGCCCGACCTCGGGGCGAAGCTTTGGGGTTCTGGCAGGCCTGTGGCTGCATTCGCCGCGGGGCGCGCCTTCCACGGGGTTGAGTGAGGGTTTGGGTTTTGCGGTACGCCAGTCGGCGGTGCTTTTCTGTGGGAGGCCCGACCTCGGGGCGAAGCTTTGGGGTTCTGGCAGGCCTGTGGCTGCGTTCGCCGCGGGGCGCGCCTCCCACAGGGTTGGGTGAGGGTTTGGGTTTTGCGGTATGCCCGTCGCCGGTGCTTTCTGTGGGAGGCCCGACCTCGGGGCGAAGCTTTGGGCAATCTGCTCGCAAAAAAAAACCGCTCCTGGGAGCGGTTTCGTGATCAGCGTTTGATTGTCATCTGGCGACGCTCGTACTCGACGATACGCTGACGGTAGTGCTCGATGGTCTGCGCGGTCAGCACGCTGCGCTGGTCGTCTTTCAGCTCGCCGTTGAGTTCCTGCGACAGCTTGCGGGCGGCAGCGACCATCACGTCGAACGCCTGCTTGGGATGGCGCGGTCCGGGCAGGCCGAGGAAGAAACTCACGGCCGGCGTCGTGAAGTGATCGATATCATCCAGGTCGAACGTGCCGGGTTTGACCGCGTTGGCCATCGAGAACAAGACTTCGCCGTTGCCCGCCATGCTTTCGTGGCGGTGAAAAATGTCCATCTCGCCGAACCGCAGGCCGCTTTCCAGAATGTTCTGCAGCAGCGCCGGTCCACGGAAGCCATGCGGGTCGCGGGAAATCACGTTGATGACCAGCACGGCAAAGCAGATCTTCGCCATGATCGGCAGCCATTGTTCGTGCCGTTGCTGCATTGCGACGAACAACACGGCCTGGCTGAAGAGGATCAGGGCGAAAAAGCGGCGGACGGCCGCATCGGGCTGAACGGACCACAGAATCGAAGCGCCCGCCCACACGAGCAACAGCAATAGCGGCCAGGCC
>Ga0114898_1001353_pt1 | contig 14780 bp, 16 predicted proteins | sample Malvired_Geostar_FD_83496 | JGI IMG/M metagenome (GOLD analysis project Ga0114898, IMG submission 83496) | Marine viral communities from the Global Malaspina Expedition - Malaspina viral metaG DeepMed_Geostar | ecosystem: Environmental > Aquatic > Marine > Oceanic | place: Mediterranean Sea... | reverse complement strand
TTTGTAGCGGAGCAGGTTGGCCCGCGCGGGCCAACCCGGCAGTCATCAGCCCAGCAGGCCCATGGCCATGCCCGGCATCTGGCCGGCTTGCTTGAGCATGGAAATGCCGGACTGCAGCAGCATGCTGTTCTTGGTCATGGTGGCCGATTCGGCGGCGAAGTCGGCATCCATGATGCGGCCCTTGGCCATCTCGGTGTTGTCCTTCATGTTGGCCAGGTTGTTGTTGGTGTGGTTCAGGCGGTTGATGTTGGCGCCGAGGGTGGCGCGCATCTCACCAATCTTGTTCAGTGCAGTTTCCGCCAGAGTGATAGCGCCGTTGGCGCCGGTTTGGGTTTCCAGCTTGGCATCGGCCGTACCCGGAGTGGTGAATTGAGTGTTGAGATTGGTCAAAGCAGTGGTGGCGGCGCCAAGCTGGGTGACGGCGTTGAGCGACAGAGTTTCAGCAGCGCTCGCGCCGATCTGAAAAACCATCGGACCTGCACCGAACTTACCAGACGTGCCGTCGACACCGAACAGTTTCTCGCCTGCGTACTTGGTATTGCTGACGATGTTGTTCAGCTCCTTGCCCAGCTCATTGAACTCGGCGGACAGCGACTTGCGGTCGTCAACGCTGTTGGTGTCGTTCGCGGCCTGGGTAGCCAGGTCTTTCATGCGCTGGACGATGTCGGTCATTTCGCTGAACGCGCCTTCGGCGGTCTGCAGCAGGGAGACGGCGTCGTTGGTGTTGCGCATGGCTACGCCCATGCCGCGGCTCTGGGCGTTCAGGCGGGTGGCGATCTGCAGACCGGCGGCGTCGTCAGCGGCGCTGTTGATGCGCAGGCCGGTGCCCAGGCGCTGCTGGTTGGTGCCCAGGGCATTGTTGGTCTTGCCGAGGTTGGTCTGAGTAACCAGCGAGGAGTAGTTGGTATGGATGGACAGGGCCATGATGAATTCCTTCGTGCTAAGTGGGCTGTAGGAGCTGGCTTGACTGCCTGCTGAAGGGGTAAGGCGACAGCCCTGCACGAAGGATTAAATCCTGGCGCCAAAAAATTCTACTTGCCCTCCAGGCAATTTCCCACGCCCTCACACGGCGCATTTCACCCAGCGCGCGCCGGTTAGAACGTACTGCTTACCACGCCTTCCTCCACCACCTGAGCGTCGATCACCTTGCCGCTGCGTACGTTGCGCACGCGGATCACCTCGCCCGGCTGTCCGTCCGCCAGCGCCTCGCCACTGGTGGAGGCTTCTATGCCGTCGTTGCTGGCGATGATCTTCACCGGCTGGCCGCGTTTGACTGCCAGCGGTTGTGCCAGAAGTGATGGGGTAAGTGTCTGCCCGGCGCGGATGCGCCGCTTGGCGGTCATGCCCTGTACCTCTTCCAGACGGTGGAAGTAGCCGCGCTGGGCCCGCGCGATGTCGATCGGTTCGAGCCTGAGGTCGGAGCCGGCAATGGTCTGGCCGCGCTCGATGATGCCCTGGGTATGCACCGTCGGCAGCCACACGCCGGCCTGGCTGGTGAGCTCCAGGGTCCAACCGTTTTCACCCGGGCAGCGCACGGCCAGCCGTTGACGCTCCAGCAGCGATGGACTGTTGCCCGCGGGGCGAACCTGCAGCGGCTGGTCACAGCGGGGCAGCCGCGCGGCGCTGGCCGGCAGGCTGGTGTCGTGCGTCAGGCGTGCGCCCTGCCAGCCCTGGCGCTTGGCCTCACGCTGCAGTCGTTCGTTCAGGTGTCGATCGACCGCCTCGATGATCTGCCGGTCGCTGCCGTTCTGCCCGAAGGTAAGCAACGGCATGAGCAGCAGGAGCAGCGCCGTCGAGGCGGAAGCAACTTTTCCGCCTGGCCTGCGCGAACGTCTCCCAAGCGGAAGGTGACGGCCCGTCGAGTGCTTTGCGCTTGGGATTTCTTCTATAAAAAACAAAGAGTTACCTGCTTTATCGCGGCGCGGCACGAATGCTGCAGACGCTCATTCGATCGAACACACCGCTCATGCTTCAAGGGTATCGGCGAATGAGTATACGGATTGAAGACGCACTCGGCGTTCACGAACGCGCGCTGGGCTTGCGCATGCAGCGCAGCGAGATTCTCGCCGCGAACCTGGCCAACGAGGACACCCCGGGCTTTCAGGCCCGCGATATCGACTTCGGCGCCGAGATGCAGCGCCTGGACGATGGTGCCTCGTCGCGCCTGAGCATCGCCGGCAACGATCCGCGCATGCTCTAACGCGTACCGACCCAGGCTTCGCAGGATGGCAACACCGTCGAGCTGTCGGTCGAGCAGGCGCAGTTCTCGCGCAATTCCATGGATTTCCAGACCAGCCTGACCTTCATCACCATGAAATTCCGTGGCCTGAAGCAGGCCATCGAGGGCCGCTGATGTCATTCGATTCCATCTACCGCATCGCCGGTTCGTCGATGAACGCGCAGACCGTGCGGCTCAACACGGTGGCCAGCAACCTGGCCAACACCGATTCGGCGGCCGCCAACCCGGCGGACGTCTACCAGGCGCGCAAACCGATGTTCGCCGCGGTGTACGAGAACAACTCGCTGACCCGCGGCGTCGGCCTGGGTGGCGCCCATGTGCAGGTGCTCGACGTGGTCACCTCCGGCGCCGAGCCCAAGCGCCGCTATGAGCCGGGCAATCCGCTGGCCGACGGCGAGGGCTACGTCTACTACCCCGACATCAACGAGATCGAGGAGATGACCGACATGATGTCGGCCACCCGCAGCTTCGAGACCGGTGTCGAGGTGCTCAACCGCGTCAAGAGCATGCAGCAGAGCCTGCTGCGCCTGGGAGAAGTCTGATGAGTAGCGTCAATTCCGCACTGGACGCCAGCCTGGCCGGCAACAGCATCGATCAGGTCAAGCGCGCGGTGAACGTCAGCGACGCGACCACGATGGAGAACAACTTCATCAGCCTGATGGTCGCGCAGATCAAGTATCAGGACCCGACCAAGCCGGTCGACAGCACCGAGTTTCTCAACCAGTTCTCGGCGATGTCCCAGGTCAAGAGCATGGAGAACATGACCAGCCTGGCGCAGAACAACCTGGTGCTGATGGACAACCTGCAGACCCTCACCGCCGCCGGCCTGGTCGGCCAGCAGGTGCGGGTGGCGACCGAAACCCTGCAGCTCGACGGCCAGCCGCTGCAGGGGCAGTTCACCCTGGCGCACGCCTCCAACCGCACGGCGCTGGTGCTGACCGATTCCAACGGCCAGAAGACCACCGTCGAGCTCGGTGCCCGCGCGCCCGGCCAGGTGCCGTTCGACATCGACCCGCAGCACCTCGGCCTGCCGGCCGGGCAGTACAGCGTGGTGATCGAGTCGGATAACGGCGAGTACCCGCAGGTGGAAGTCGCCGGTCTGGTCGGCAACGTGCGCGTCAGCGCCGAAGGCCCGGTGCTGCAGATCGACGGCGTCGGCTCGGTGCCGTTCTACAACATTCTCGAGTTCGGCGCCGGCAACGCCTGACGCCCGAACCTCCATCCAGCAGAGTCGAGACGCAATCATGAGCTTCAACATCGCCCTGACCGGCCTGTCCGCCGTCAACGAACAACTGAACACCATCGGCAACAACATCGCCAACTCCGGCACCGTCGGCTTCAAGTCCTCGCGCACCGATTTCGGCAGCCTCTACGCCGAGACGCAGGCCATGGGCGTGGAGGTGATCGGCACCACCCAGAGCATCAGCCAGGGCGGCGCGCTGACCACCACCAATCGCACCCTGGACCTGGCGATTTCCGGTGGCGGCTTCTTCGTCACCCGCGCCAGCAATGGCGACGTCGGCTACACCCGCGCCGGCATCTTCGGCACCGACAAGGACAGCTACATCACCAACAGCCTCGGTCAGCGCCTGCAGGGCTATCCGGCCGATGCCACCGGCAATCTGCAGACCGGCATCGTCGGTGACCTGCAGCTGCGCTCCGGCGGCATTCCTGCCCGCGCCAGCGACGCGCTGAGCTTCGTTGCCAACCTGGATGCCGACCAGCAGGTACCAGCCGTGGCCTTCGATCCGCTGGCGGCGGACAGCTACAACTCCACCTACACCACCAAGCTGTTCGACTCCCAGGGCAAGGAACACACCCTGACCCAGTACTTCGTCAAGACGGCGGACAACAGCTGGAATGCCCATTACTACGTCGACGGCACCGCGTTGGCCGGTGGCCCGCAGGCGCTGACCTTCGACAGTGCCGGCGTGCTCGCCGCGCCGATCGGCACGGTCGCCCTGGCGGCGACGCTGACCGGCGGTGTGGCGCCGTTGGCCATCGATCTGGACTACAGCGGCACCAGCCAGTACGGCTCGGAATTCAGCGTCACCACCAATCGCGCCACCGGTTATGCGGCAGGCGAACAGACCGGCATGAGCGTGGAGAAGGACGGCAAGGTCTACGCCAGCTACTCCAATGGCGAGCGCATGCTGCAGGGCCAGGTGGTACTGGCCAGCTTCGTCAACGCCGAAGGCCTGAAGAACATCAGCGGCACTGCCTGGACCGAGACCGCCGCCTCCGGTGCGGCGATGCTCGGCGCCCCGGGCGTCGGCCAGTACGGCACCCTGGCTTCCGGCGCGCTGGAGAGCTCCAACGTCGACCTTACCCAGCAGCTGGTTGGCCGGATGGAAGGGCAGCGTAACTACCAGGCCAACACCCAGGTCATTTCCACCAACAAGGAACTGACCCAGGTCCTGTTCAACGCACTCTGAGGCTGACCCATGGATCGCTTGGGATACACCGCGATGACGGCCGCCAGCCGCACGATGATGTCGCTGCAGGTGCGCTCGAACAACCTGGCCAACGTCAACACCCCCGGCTTTCGTGCCGACCTCGAACGCGCCCAGGCCGTGGCGGTGGAAGGCTACGGTTACGACAGCCGGCACATGGCGCTGATCGAGAACAACGGCGTCAGCCTGGCGGCCGGGCCGATGGTGGCCACCGGTCGCGAGCTGGACTTCGCGGTCAAGGGTAACGGCCTGATAGTGCTGGAAGACGCCGAAGGCGAGGCCTACACCCGCCAGGGCAGCATGCAGGTGGACGCCGAAGGGCGCCTGACGCTCAACGGTCGTGCGGTACTCGGCGAGGGCGGCCCCATCGTCCTGCCCGAGCACGACCGCCTGGAGATCGGCAATGACGGCACCGTGTCGATCATGGCACCCGGCGACTGGATGATGGCCGAGGTCGACCGCATCCGCCTGGTCGACGTGCCGGCGGCGAATCTGATGAAGAACCAGGCCGGCCTGCTGGTGACCCGCGACGGCGAGCCGGCGCAGCCCAGCGAGGACGTGCGGCTGGCCAGCGGCTTTCTCGAGTCGAGCAACGTCTCGGCGATCGACGAGCTGGCCTCGACCATGAGCCTGAACCGCCTGTTCGAAACCCAGGTGAAGATGATGAAAGCCGCCGAGGACCTTTCCGACGCCGGCAACCGAATGATCCGCGGCAGCTGATCGGGAGAAAACGCATGAATTCCGCACTTTGGGTCAGCAAGACCGGCCTGGCCGCCCAGGACAAGGCCATGTCCACCGTTGCCAACAACCTGGCCAACGTCAACACCAACGGCTTCAAGAGCGACCGCGCAGTCTTCGAGGACCTGTTCTACGTCATCGAGAAACAGCCAGGCGCCCAGGCCGACGAGATCAACACCGTGCCGTCCGGCATCCAGCTGGGCAGCGGCGTGCGCGTCGCCGGCACGCAGAAGGTGTTCACCGAGGGCAGCATCCAGACCACCGGCCAGCCGATGGACCTGGCCATCGTCGGCCGCGGCTTCTTCCAGGTCGAGGCGCCCAACGGCGACATCTTCTACACCGAGAACGGTCAGTTTCAGCTCAATGCCGAAGGCATGATGGTCAACGCCCAGGGCCTGCCGCTGAACCCGGCGATCGAAGTGCCCGAAGGCAGCACCGGCTTCACCGTCGGCAGCGACGGCATCGTCACTGCGGTGCTGGCCGGCGACACCCTGCCATCCGAGCTCGGGCAGATCACCCTGGTCAACTTCACCAACCCCGGCGGGCTGGAAGCGCTGGGTGGCAACCTCTATCGCGAAACCGTCGCCAGCGGCGAGCCGGTGGAAGGCGTGCCGGGCGAGGAAGGCCTCGGCCAACTCAAGCAGGGCGTGCTGGAAGGCTCCAACGTGCAGGTGGTGGAGGCCATGGTGGCGATGATCGCCATCCAGCGCGCCTACGAGGCCAACGCCAAGGTTCTCGATGCCGCCAGCGGCATGCAGCAGTTCCTCAACCAGACCGTGTGATGCCGATGAAGCCGATCGCCCTTCTGCTCGCCGCGCTGCTGCTCGGCGGCTGCGCCAGTTTCGACGAGATGCTGCCGGACGAGGATTCCAGCGAGTACGAGCCGCTGGAACTCGACTACAGCCTGCCACCGACCACTGGCGGCGGTCTGTTCCGCTCCGGCTACGGTGGCTCGCTGGTGAGCGACAAGCGCGCAGTGCGGATCGGCGACATCCTCACCATCGTGCTGGACGAATCGACCCAGTCGAGCAAGAGCGCCGGCACCAGCTTCGGCAAGCAGTCCAGCGTCGGCGTCGGCGTGCCCACCGTACTCGGCAAGACCTACCCGGATGTCGAGACCTCGGCCTCGGCCGAGCGCGACTTCAGCGGCTCGGCCAAGAGTTCGCAGCAGAACACCCTGCGTGGCTCGATCGCCGTCACCGTGCACCGCGTGCTGCCCAACGGCACGCTGCTGGTCAAGGGCGAGAAGGCGCTGCGGCTGAATCAGGGCGACGAGTACATCCGTCTCGCCGGCCTGGTGCGCATGGACGACATCAACCGCTTCAACCAGGTGTCCTCGCAGAACGTCGCCAATGCGCGCATCTCCTACGCCGGCCGTGGCGTGCTCAACGACAGCAACTCCGCCGGATGGCTGACGCGCTTCTTCGCCCACCCGCTGTTCCCCCTCTAAGTGGAAGTTTTCCCGATGCGTGTGAAGCTGTTTCTCGCCGCCGTCGCACTGTGCTGGCAGTTGCCGGTGCAGGCCGTGCCGCTGATGGATCTGGTGGATATCGAAGGCATCCGTGGCAACCAGCTGATCGGCTACGGTCTGGTGGTCGGCCTGGATGGCACCGGTGACAAGAACCAGGTGAAGTTCACCAGCCAGTCGGTGGCCAACATGATCAAGCAGTTCGGCGTGAACCTGCCGCCGAACGTCGACCCGAAGCTGAAGAACGTCGCTGCGGTGACCGTTACCGCCACGCTGCCGCCGTCCTACAGCCCGGGGCAGAGCATCGATGTCACCGTGTCCTCGCTGGGTGATGCCAAGAGCCTGCGCGGCGGCCAGCTACTGATGACCCCGCTGCAGGGCGTCGACGGTGAAATCTACGCCGTGGCCCAGGGCGCGCTGGTGGTCGGCGGGGTGAATGCCGAGGGCGCCAGCGGCTCCAAGGTGGCGATCAACACCTCCAACAGCGGCCTGATCCCCAACGGCGCGACGGTGGAACGGATGATTCCCACCGACTTCACCGAGCGCCCGGACGTGATGCTCAATGTGCGCCAGCCGAGCTTCCAGACCGTCACTCGGGTGGTCGATGCGGTGGATGCCTATTTCGGCAAGGGCACCGCCACCGCGCTCAATGCCACCAAGGTTTCGATTCGTGCGCCGGTCACCAGCACCCAGCGCATGAGCTTCATGGCCATGCTCGAACGCCTGGATGTGGAAGAAGGTCGTGTGCGGCCGAAGGTGGTGTTCAACAGCCGCACCGGTACCGTGGTGGTCGGCGAGGGCGTGCGCGTGAAGGCCGCCGCGGTGGCCCATGGCTCGCTCACCGTGACCATCAGCGAGAGGCCCCAGGTCAGCCAGCCCGGCCCCTTCTCCCAGGGTCAGACCGCAGTGGTGCCGCAATCGGACGTGTCGGTCGAACAGGATCGCAAGGCCATGTTCAAGTGGCCGGAAGGCGCCAGCCTGGAAAGCATCATCAACACCATCAACAGTCTGGGCGCGACCCCGGATGACGTGATGAGCATCCTCCAGTCGCTGGAACGCGCCGGCGCACTGAACGCCGAACTGATCGTGATGTAAGGCCGCCCATGAGCATCGTTTCCCTACCGCACCACCTCAATGCCATGCGCGCGCGCCACGATGGTCCGAGCGCCGCGCGCCGCCAGCAGCTGGAAATGGTTTCCGAGCAGTTCGAGGCCATGTTCCTGCAGCAGATCCTCAAGCAGATGCGCAAGGCCGGCGACGTGCTCTCGGCCGGTAACCCGATGCGCAGCCGCGAGCTGGACACCATGCGCGACTTTTACGACGAAGTGCTGGCCGAAACCCTGGCCGGCAAGCGCCAGACCGGCATCGCCGACATGCTGGTGCAGCAGCTCTCCGGCGGCCGCGACGGCACCGCGCCGGCACCGGCGGCACTCGGCCTGGCCAGTGTCGGGCAGGGCGGCCAGCATGCCCTGCGCGGCACCTGGCAGCGCGGCGTCGAAGCGCTGGACAGCGCCTGGTCGGCGGGCAAGGCCGGCTTTCGTGCGCTGGTCGACAGCGTCATCAAGCACGAGTCCAGCGGCAACGTCGCCGCCGTCTCGCCCAAGGGCGCTCGCGGGCTGATGCAGCTGATGCCCGGCACCGCCCGCGACATGGCCGCCGAACTCGGCCTGCCATTCGACGAGGCGCGCCTGACCCGCGATGCCGAGTACAACAAGCGCCTCGGCAGCGCCTACCTGAACAAGATGCTCGAGCGCTACGACGGCCATGAGGCGCTGGCGCTGGCCGCCTACAACGCCGGCCCCGGCAAGGTCGACGAGTGGTTGAAGCAGCATGGTGATCCGCGCCGCGGCGAGATCGATGCGGCGAACTGGATCCAGAAGATTCCCTACCAGGAAACCCGCGACTACACGCGCAACATCCTCAAGGACCTGCAGGCCGCCAACAGCCAGCCGCGCGAGACGCAGTCCGCGCTACAGTCGGCCGGCCGGTCGCCGGCGGCACAAGCCAGCCTGGGCACCGCCGAGCGACTGTCCCGCGGGCAAATGCTGGCCACGCTGGAGGGTAAGCGCATCGGCACGCAACAGCCGGCATCCGTTGCGCTTAATGAGCCGCCCGCGACAGTCGCCTTGAATAGACAACCACCGGTCGTCGCGCGCCATCTCTCCGTGGCGTTCGCCCAACCGATCCGCATCGATTCGAAGGAAGTGCTGTCGTGAGTGTCTTGAGTCAGATTGGCTACAGCGGCGTCCGCGCCTCGCAGATCGCCCTAACCGCGACCGGGCAGAATATCGCCAACGTCAACACGCCCGGCTTCAGCCGCCTCGGCCCGGAACTGCATTCGGTCAGCGGGCAGACCGCCACCAGCATCGGCGGTGGCGTGCAGGTCAGCAGCATTCGCCGGCTGTCCAACGATTTCCAGAACCAGCAGCTCTGGCGCGCCAGCACCGACAAGAACTACTACGGCACCAGCCAGCAGTACCTTTCGGCGCTGGAAGGCCTGATCCACAGCGAAGGCTCAAGCGTCAGTGTCGGCCTGGACAATTTCTTCGCCGCGCTCAGCGAGGCCAGCTCCACGCCGGAATCCATTCCCCTGCGTCAGCAGATCATCGGCGAGGCCAAGCAGCTGGCGCAGCGCTTCAACGGCCTGAACAGCAACATCGGCACTCAGCTCAACGCCCTGCAGGGCCAGCGCGTGGCAATGGTCGCGGAGATCAACGGGCTGTCCGACAACATCGCCGAGCTGAACGTGGAAATCCTCAAGATGGAGTCGGCCGGGCGCGATACCGCCACGCTGCGCGACTACCGCGAAAACCTGATCAAGGACCTCAGCCAGTACGCCGGCATCCGTGTGCAGGAGGTCGCCGACGGCACGCTGACCGTGTCCCTGGCCAACGGCCAGCCGCTGGTCGCCGGTGGCAGCGCGGGGCAACTGACGGTCGAGCAGAACCTGGCCGGCGAACAGGAGCTGGCCCTGGTGTTCGCCAAGACCACCTTTCCGCTGGTGCAGGATGGCCTCGGCGGCTCGCTCGGCGCGCTCTACGACATGGAGTACGGCGCGCTGCGGCCGGCCCAGGACGACCTGCACGACATGGCTGCGGCCCTGGCGCAGAGCGTCAACGACACCCTGGCTGGCGGCTTCGATCTGAATGGCGATCCCGGCCAGCCGCTGTTCGTCTACGCCCCCGGCAGCACCAGCGGCATGCTTGCGGTGACGGCGCTGGCTCCGGAACAGCTGGCCTTCTCCTCCGCCGGGCAGAGCGGCACGGGCGAGGTCGGCAATAACGAGAACCTGCTGGCGCTGCTGGAGCTCAAGTCGGCCAAGGTCAACGTGGCCGGCAGCGATGTCCCCCTCAACGACGCCTATGCTGGCCTGGTCGGCCGCGTCGGCAGTGCCAGCCGGCAGAACCAGGCCGACCTCGCCGCTGCCACCGTCGTCGCCGAGCAGGCCCAGGCCCAGCGCGACAGCGTCAGCGCGGTGAACCTGGACGAGGAAGCGGTCAACCTGATGGCCTACGAGCAGGCCTATCAGGCCAACATGAAGGTCATCAGCACCTCCAACGACCTGTTCAACGCCGTACTGGCAATGTTCTGAGCCGACTGACGAGAAGACACCATGCGCATTTCCAACGCCCAGATCACCGCCACCATGCACGGTTCGCTGAACAACAGCTCCGAGAAACTCGGCAAGCTGATGCAACAGATGGCCAGCGGCGAGCGCATGCTGGTGCCATCCGACGACCCGATCTCGGCGGTCCGCGTGCTGCGCATCCAGCGCGAGGAAGCCAGCCTGACGCAGTACCGCACCAACATCGCCAACGTCTCCGGCAACCTGTCCAAGCAGGAAGCCAATCTCAAGGCGGCTTCCGACAGCATGCTGAGCATCCGTGACCTGTTGCTGTGGGCGGCCAACGGCAGCAACACCGACGAGGACCTGTCGGCCATCGCCAACGAGCTGGAAACCCTCGAAGGCACCGTGCTCAGCTTCGCCAACGTGCGCGACGAGGAGGGCCGCTACCTGTTCTCCGGCACCCGCTCCAACCAGCCGGCGATCGCCCTGGTTGGCGGTGTCTACGTCATGCAGGGTAACGACCAGCATCGCCAGGCCGCGGTGGCCAACGGCGTGCTGGTGGAAGAGAACGTCACAGCTGCGCAGATATTCGGCGCCGGCGTCGGCATGCTCAACGAACTGCGCAGCCTGGTGCAGACGCTCAAGGACCCGGCGCTGGATTCGAGCGACCCGGCCGTCCGCGCGCAGATCGCGGCGAGCATGGACAGCCTCGACGCCACCCACGGCAGACTGCTCGGCGCGGTCACCGATCTCGGCGGGCGGCAGAACACCCTGACCCTGCTCGGCAGCAGCAACGAGGACGTCTCGCTGGTGAACCAGAAGATCGATGGCGAACTGTCGCGACTGGATTACGCCGGCGCCAGCATCGACCTGAACAACTACCAGCTGTCCTTGCAGGCCACCCAGAAAACCTACATGAAGATCAACGGCCTGACCCTGTTCGGCATGCTCTGAGGCGAGGAAGCCTGATGAAGATTGGCAAGCCGCTACCGGCTGTTTCCGCGATCAACCCCCAGGAGCGTCGCCAGACGCTGCTGCCGGAAACCCCGGCGGCGACGCAACGGACATCGGTGCTGGCCGATGCCGCGCATGCGGAGGTGGCGAGCAAGAAGAGCACCAGCTTCAGCCTGCAGCTCAACCAGCAGCTGTCCTCGATGCAGTCGGCGGAAAGCTACCTGAACGACCTTCATGGCCGCCTTTCCCAGCTCAAGCTCAGCCTCAGCCGCGAGATCAGCTCGCCGACCTCCGGTTCTGGGGCGGATAGCATCCGCCATGCCCTGCAGGACGTGGAGCAGCTGCTGCGTGAACGCAGCAAGCGCTCGGCCAACTCGCTGGATGCCACACTCAAGCTGCGCCTGAGCGAGCCGGTGCGCAGCCGCTTCAGCCTGCAGGGGCTCGATTCCCTCGAAGCCATCCGCCAGTCCGGCCGCGAAACGCTGTTGTTCAGCGGCGGCCGCCAGCTGGCCGAACCGGTGGCGGTGGTGCTCGACGATGACATGAGCGACGAGCAGATCCTGCGCCGCTTCAACGGCAGCCTGGGCCAGTCCGGCATTCGCGCCGAACTCGACGACAGCGGCCGGTTGCGCTTTTCCGCCCGCGAGAGCGACTGGCAGCAGCTCAAGGATCAGCTGGCGGTGCAGGGCGAGGACAAGCTGTTCGCCAAAGGTCGTTACCAGCGCGTGCAGAGCGAGGAAGATCAGCTGCTGAAGTTTCCCGAGGAGCCATCGCTGGACTCGCTGCGCGAACTGCGGCGCATGCTCGATACCGTGGTGGCGGGGCTGGAAAAGGTCACTGCGCTGCGCGAGCAACTGGGTCAGCGCCAGCGTGAGATCCGCGAGTTTCTCGCGCGCCAGGCCGATGCCGACGAGCAGCAGTGGGCCAGTGATTTTTCCCACTCGGTGTTCAACCTGATGCAGCGCAGCCCGTCCAGCTATGCCGCCGTCACCCAGACAGTGGTGGCGCAGGCCAACATCAGCCGCTTCGCGGTGGTCAGCCTGCTGTCCTGAGCGGCGCGCTTCAGTTCGGCGCGAGCAGCTTGATATCCGACGGCCGTCCGAGCGTCAGGGTTTGCAGCGTTTCGCCCAGCAGGCCACTGTCCGGGTCGCGGCGCAGCAGCACCAGGCTGTCGCTCAGCTGATTGGCGATCAGCATGAAACGCCCATCCGGCGTGATGGCGAATTCCCGTGGTTCGCGACCTTCGCTCGGGCGGCGCTGGATTTCGCGCAGCGTGCCGTCGGCTTCGATGGCGAAGGCGATGATGTGGTTGTAGTCGCCGCGGTCGCTGACATAGAGGAAGCGGCCATCGGCCGATGCGTGGATCGCGCCGGGTGAATGACGCACTTCGCTATCGGCCTCTTTGAGGTCCAGCAGCTGCCGGCGGGTCAGGGTGCCGTCGGTGTAGTCGAAGCCCGCCACCTGGGCGCTCAGCTCCAGGGCGAGATAGGCGTGTTTGCCATTGGGGTGGAACACCAGATGGCGCGGGCCACTGCCCGCGGGCAGCTCGATGCTGGCGGGCTCATCCGGCCGCAGCGGGCGTTCGGCATGGCTCGGGTCGTAGCGGTAGACGAACACCCGGTCGGCGCCCAGGTCGCTGACCAGAAGGCGCGTGCCGTCCGGACTGGGCACCGCCGAATGCACATGGGCCGAGCGCTGGCGTTCGGGATGCACACCGCTGGCCTGGTGCGCGGCGATCTGCGTGACCGGCAAGGGCCGGCCATCCTCGGCCAGCGGCAGGACCGCCAGGCTGCCGCCGGGGTTGGGGCGCGAACCGTAGTTGCTGACGAACAGGTAGCGACCGTCGTGACTGAGGCTGGCATGGGTGGGTTCGTCGCCGAGGGTGATGGCCTGGCCGATGGGCTGGTAGTCGCCCTTGGCGTCGCGCTGCCAGGCGCCGACGCGGCCGACCGGGTCGGCATGGGCCGGGCCGTTCTCGTGGGTGGCATAGAGCCGCCCGCGTCGCTCGTCCAGCACCAGCCAGGACGGGTTGTCGCCGGCCAGTGTCTGCAGGGGGTCGGGTTCGAGCCGCCCCTGCGCGGGATCGAAGCGCAGGCGCAGGATGCCTGGGCTGTCGCTGTCGTGCGTGTAGCTGCCGATCAGAATATGCATGTCGTCGTTCCCGGCCTGGGCGCCCTGGGTCAGTAGTGCGCCGGCCAGCAGAGCCAGTGCGAGTCGGAGGCGCATGGGCGGTTTGCCTTTTGTCGATGAAGTCATGCGACTATGACCGCCGTCGTGGCGTGATGCTCCCGCCGTGCGGTGGCGCGAACAATACCTGACCACCAGGGTCTGATATGCACCCGGGTGGATGCCGGCCTTTCCAGAATCCAGGACGTCTCATGGACCATTTGCTCCCCGTTCAGCTAGTCGAATTGCAGAGCATCGCCACCGATCTGGCCGAGAATCGCATCGCCCCGCTGGCGGCCGAGGTCGACGCCGAATGCCGCTGGCCGGCCGACTCCATGCAGGCGCTCGCCGAAGCCGGCCTGCTCGGCCTGCAGGTGCCGGTCGAGCTGGGCGGCCGCGGGCAGGGGCTGCTGGGGCTTTGCGTGCTCACCGAAAGCATCGCGCGGGCCTGCCCGTCGTCGGCGCTGTGCTACGGCATGCATTGCGTGGCCACTGCGGTGATCGCCGCCAAGGCCACCGAGCATCAGCGCGAGCACTATCTGCGGGAGATCGCCGCGGGGCGGCACATCACCACCCTGGCACTGTCCGAGCAGGGCACCGGCGCGCATTTCTACCTGCCGGAAACCCGGCTGGATGCCGACGGCGACGAGTTCGTCATCGACGGCACCAAGCAGTTCGTCACCAACGGCGGGCATGCCGATTCCTACGTGGTTTCCACCGTGGCGGCGGACGCCGAAGCCGGCGATTTCAGCTGCCTGATCGTCGACAAGGATGGCGCCGGCATGCACTGGCTCGACGCCTGGGACGGCTTCGGCATGCGCGGCAACTCGTCCCGGCCGCTGCGCCTGGAACAGGTGCGGGTGCCGGCGCGCAACCTGCTCGGCGAGCCGGGCGATCAGGTCTGGTACGTGTTCGAAGTGGTGGCGCCGTTCTTCCTCATGGCCATGGCCGGCACCTACCTGGGCATCGCCCAGGCTGCGCTGGACGAGGCGGGCCTGCACCTGCACTCGCGTCGCTACAGTCATTCCGGCGAGTCCCTGCGCGACGTGGAGACGCTGCAGGTCCGCTATGGCGAACTCTGGACCGATCTGGTGAAAACCCGCGCGCTGGTGCGTGAGGCCGCACGCCGTGGCGATGCCGCGCACCCCGAGGCGCTGCCGTACATTCTGGCGTGCAAGACCGAAGCGGCGGAGA
>Ga0114898_1001352_pt1 | contig 14784 bp, 12 predicted proteins | sample Malvired_Geostar_FD_83496 | JGI IMG/M metagenome (GOLD analysis project Ga0114898, IMG submission 83496) | Marine viral communities from the Global Malaspina Expedition - Malaspina viral metaG DeepMed_Geostar | ecosystem: Environmental > Aquatic > Marine > Oceanic | place: Mediterranean Sea... | reverse complement strand
GGGGGTGGGCTGGCCGGTCAGGAACAGCGACTGCTCGTAATCGGCGGAATTGCGGTAATGCGCGAGGTTCATGCCGGCGAGGTCGGCCAGCGGCGGCTTCTCCACGGCGGGTGACAGGCTGCGCGATCCCACGAAGCTGAAGGGAATGAAATCGAGCGGCGTCCCGGCGCGGGTCGGGCGGTGCTCCTGGGATATCTCGTAACTGCCGGTCTGGCGCGACTTGCGCCGCCACAGCCGCACACGATACTGCCCGGCGGCATCGAGCAGCAGTTCGCGGCAGTGTTCCATATCCTCGCGCAGCACCAGCCTTGTGAGGCGCTGGCGGCCCTGCAGCGGGGCCGTCTCCCAGTTCAGGATCGATTCGGCGGGGTAGGCGGCGAGATAGGGCGCGCCCTCGGCATCGGCAGGGCGGTCCGCCAGCAGCCCGGCGCGGCCGGTCAGCAGCGCCTCGCGCGTGACCGACTGGGCCAGACCCTCGAACGGCCCGCCATCGGCGGCGATGCTGTCGAGCTGCCGCGCCAGCGAATCGGGCGCCTCGACCACCGGCGGGTGCCGGAAGATGGCGCCGGCCAGCCCGTTCAGCGTGCGCTCGGTGGCACCGTACCAGACGGCGCGGGCGAGATAGGCGCGGTAGGCGCGCTCACTCTGCCCGCCGGGGCGCGGCAGGTAGTCCTGGCGCCGCGCCTTCACCGCATCCTCGCCGGCGGCGCAGTCGCGTATCCTGGCCCAGAGTGGCGCGGCCGCCAGATGCTCGGGATGCGGATCGGTGATCGGCATGGGCGTCCTTTCGGGTGGGGCGTTTCATTGATTTCTGACCGCCTGTACCAAGCACAAACCGTCACCCCCGGCCTTGTGCCGGGGGGCCATGTTTCCGCTCGCTGGATCATCGGTCGGGCAGGCTGAACCCTGGACCCCCGCAACAAGTGCGGGGGTGACGGACGGAGTGAGTTGAAACGGTGGTGCGTTCCCCCTCAATAAAACCCCTCCAGTTCCGCGGAGCCGGCGAGGCCGGGGCGGAGCATCAGGTCGGAGAGTGCCCAGACCAGCGCGTCGAGCCGGTCGGGGGAACCACTTCCCTGATAGCCCTCACGCGCGAAGGCGGCCATTTGCGCCTCCAGCAGTGCCAGGCCGGGCAGGTGTTTCACCCGGCCCTGCTCGTAGAGTGCTGCCACCGGCTCGGCGCGGATGCGCTTGCCGTGGCTGGCCGTCACCAGCGAGACCGGCACGCCGGGATCGACGGTGGCGATGACATGGCCGACCATGGCGCCGCCGAAATTGCGCTCGGCGATCAGCCGGTCGGCGCGGAATTCCCGGTACGCCGCGACGGCGGCACGGCCCCATTCGGCGGGGCTCATCCGGCCTGACCGGTCGGCCAGTACATGGGCGATGCCCTTGGCGTCGCGTCCGGCGACGAGGATGCCGGTCTCGTCCGAGGTGTCGCCCTTGCCCGAACCACCAGCACTTCCCGACGGATCGACCGCGACGACGATGCGCACCAGTTCGGGCGCGGCTGCTTCCTGTGCGGCTTCCAGCAGGGATGCCGGCCACAGCGCGCCCGGCACATCCTCCAGCAGCACGCCGTCGATTTCCTGCCGGCCCAGCCGCGTGCCGTCATAGCGGCGCAGCACTTCGGCCAGGAAACCGGGGGCGAGGTTGGCTTCATTGTCGCGGGTCGAACCGCGCGTCACCACCGTTGCCGGATCGGTCAGGATCGGCTTCAGCCAGGGGCGTGGGCGCGGCGTGGTGGTGGCGACACAGCGCGGGTCGGCCCCCAGTCGCAGCGCGAACATCAGATTGTCCCAGGCCGAGGGATGGCGCCATTTCGCCAGCTCGTCGGCCCAGGCGGCATCGAATTGCGGGCCGCGCAGCTGTTCCGGGTCGTCGGCGCTGAAGGCGGTGGCGATGGCGCCGTTCGGCCAGGTGAGGCGGCGCAGCGAGGGCTGCCAGAGCGGCCGGTTCCAGGGTGGCGATATCGCCAGCAACCCGCTTTCCCCCTCCACCATCACCTGCCTAGCATCGGCCAGCGTCTCGCCGACCAGCGCGATGCGTTTCACCCGGCCGGTATCGACACGGGCACGCACCCATTCCGCCCCGGCGCGGGTCTTGCCGAAGCCGCGCCCGGCGAGGATCAGCCAGATCCGCCAGCGCCCGGCGGGCGGCAATTGCGCGGCGCGCGCCCAGAACCGCCAGTCATGCAGCAGGCGGATCGCCTCATCCCCGCTCAGCCCGGTCAGGATCGTCCGCCGGGTCTCGGCCGGCAGCGAGGCGATCGAATCGGCGTTCCAGCGCGGCGCGGGCGGCCTGCTCGGCATCGTCACTGTCTCCCTCGGGGACGGTCGGGGCTTCGTTATTTCGTTCCCGGAAGCGTTCGGGCCGGTGCGCGCGCAGCAGGAACATCAGCAGCGCGTCGGAATAGCGCTTCACCGTGCCGGCGACCTGGCCCTGGTGGAAATGCGGGTGCTCCACACCCTCGACGGCGCGGCGGCGGGCTTCCGCCTCCAGCGCGTCCACGGCGGCGTCCAGCGCTTCCTGCCAGTGGCGGTGGAAAGCGGCATCGGCGCTGCGCCACTGATAGGCGGTGCGGCGGTCAAGCCTTGCCAGCCGGCAGGCCGCCGACACATTGCCGGTATCGGCCAGATGGCCGAGAAAGCGCCGCATCCGGCGCCGCACGGTTGGGCTCGGTTCAGGCATCGGGGCTCTCGCGGGGGTGGTAAGGAAACCCTCTCCCGCAAGGGGAGAGGGAGAAAAAGAGCATGCGGCAAACGCAAAAACGCCCGCCTTTTGGGGCGGGCGCTTGAACTCTCAGCGTGTCACGATTAATGCCGGATTTTCGAAAGTCCGGAAACCCATCGGTACTAACTTTATAAAAAAAATCGCCGGCTCTGGGGGCGGCCCGGCAGACCGGCGGCGGGGAGGGCTAATCGGCGAACAGCACCAGCGAATAATCGCCGACTTCCTTGAAGCCCAGCGAGACATAGGCGCGCAGCGCCGGCCAGTTGGACCGCCCGGTGAACAGCACGGCGCGGCGCACGCCGTTCTCATGCGCGGCCTGCAGCGCGCCGGCCACGCAATAGCGCGCGAAGCCGTTGGAGCGCAGCAGCGGCGGGGTCCACACGCCGCCGATCTGCACCATGTCGGCGGTCACCGCGTTGAAGGCGGCATAGGCGACCGGCTTGTCCTCGCACAGCAGCACCCAATTGTGGTTGTCCTGGGTGAAGCGGAGAATTTCCTCCTTCGCCTGGCGGCGCAGCGCCGGCGTGTCCTCGGCGCCGAGCTGGTCGATGGCATAGGCGACGCGCCATTCGATCAGCAGGTTCATCTCGCTTTCCAGCGGCTGCCGGCAGGTCACCACGCCGCGCTTCAGCGGGTCCGGCACCTGCAGCTTGGCAAGATCGACGGCGTACATCCGCTCGTCGCTGTCGAGCCGCGTCTGGCGTCCGTCCATGCCGAGCGCCGCGCGGGCCGAGACGACCTGCGCGCGCGGCCCGGCGAAGCCGCGCACCGGCCTGCCGCCGGCCTCCACGGCTGCCTGGGCCAGCTTCGCGGAATCCAGTTCGGGATCGTGCGAGGGCACCTGCAGCACCACCAGCCCGTTCCAGTACTGCGCCACCACGCCGCGAATCTCGCCATGCTCGTTGCGGGCCACGGCATAGGCGCCCTGGAACGGCTGGTCGCCATTCACCAGGCCGGACCGCGCGAGGTTGGCGCGTAGGAACATGGAGCTGTCGGCATGCTTCGCGAGGAAGCCATCAATGGCCGCCGCCATGCTGGCCGAAGCATCCGTCTTTTCCGAAGCTGCGTAGGTGTCGATCTCTATGACCATAGGGACTCGTCCGTTGGCTGCTTGCGTTTTGTCCTGGGGACAATTCGAGGCTGCAATAATTGGCAATCTAAGCGCCCGCACACCAGCATGGACACGCGCTTCCTTACAGGAGGCAGGTATTCCGCCAGTGCAACGCCTTCGATTTATCCTTAGGGAATATCGGGTTATTACGTTAATGCGCCGGTGATGGCAAGGCGTTCATTTGCCGTTCAGCCGCCGGGCGATCTCGTCCAGCAGCCGGTCATGGGCCCGTTTCAGCGTCACATGGCTGCGCCCGTCCAGATCCTCCAGCCGCCGCCAGGGTACGCCCATCGCCCGCGCCCAGAGCAGCCGGCGGCCCTCATTCTCAACCCGGAACAGCCAGGCCAGCGTCTCGTCCATCCGGCTGATCGCCTCGGGCGTTGGCGCGGCGGGGCGGGTGCGCGCTGCCTCGTAGCCATAGGCGGTGGATGCCGACTGCACCACATCCGGCCAGGCGGTGAGGCGCGCCCTGATCCGTGCCGAGGGCAGACGGCGCAGCGTGTCGGCGGCTTCCGCAAGGCGGGCCTTCACCAGCTCGGTCGTCCAGGGCGTTTCGGTCATGGGTGGCTCCTTTCGATATCAGGTCTCCCCTCACCCTGCTGCGACTAACTCACTACGTTCGTAAGTCTCCGCATCCCTCTCCCCTTTCGGGGCGAGGGGTTTCCTTTTTTCCCCTCCCTCGCCCCCTTTTGGGGGAGAGGGTTGTGCAGCCTTGGCGAGGCGCAGCCGAGCCTAGGCGGAGCTGGGTGAGGGGGAGTTTTCATTGCAACGCGGCTCCTACCGGCAGGCGCGTTCGATCAGCGGGGCGACGCCGGGATAGCGGATCGGCGCCTGGCCGGCGCTGGCCCGCACAAGGTTGGCGGCGGCGACGATGCGGCGCAAATCGGCCGGCCGGCCGTCGAGCAGGAAGGCGCCCCGGCGCAGCACGGCGGTGCGGCCATCCAGCGTGCGGAAGGCCAGCTTCAGCGGCGGCGGCACCTCGCCCGCCCCCTGGGCCTCCGTCTCCTCCTCGGCCTCGGCGCGGGCGGCAAGGTCGCGGCGCAGCGCCTGCAGCTTCACCCGGTTATTGTGGCGCAGCCGGCGGGCCTGCTGTTCGCTGAGACCGTAATCGGCGGCCAGCTCCGCATCGCTGGCACCCTCGGCGGCCTCGGCCAGCAGCCGGTCCCGCGTGACGGGATCGAGCAGCGGCTTTCCCTTGCCACCCCCAACCGCGCCGCGCCGCACGACCACGGTGATGCGCTGCGCTTGACCGGGAGGGTGGATCGTATAGGCTTTCATATTCATGTTTTGTTCTCTTTACGGATGTAAAGTGCCTGTGGGTTCGACTGTTGGAGTCAGGCTAAGCCGAGTCGCCGATCCGATTCAAGAGGCGGTTTCTTACTTGATAGGAAAAATCCGTCTGGTATGCTGGCGGCCATGAAGCTCGACCCGGTGCGCCGTACCCTTATCCAGCTGATCGCGCTGCGCGATCCGCCGACCGACCTGAAAAAGGCGTCGCTGGCGATTGGCCGCAATCACGCCTATCTGCAGCAATTCATCCAGCGCGGCACGCCGCGCCGCCTGCCGGAGGAGGTGCGCCACGCGCTGGCCGCCTATCTGGGGGTCGCCGAATCCACCCTGCGCGATCCGGAGGAAGGCGAGGCGGAGGCCGTGCCGATGCCCGCCTTCGATCTGTCCCGCTTCGAGTTGCCGGGCGTTGCGGCGATCCCGGAGGTGAATGTGCGCGCTGCCGCCGGCGCCGGCGCGCTGGTCGAGGCGGAGGAGGATGGCGCGCGCTGGCATTTTCCGCTGGCCTGGCTGCGGCACGAGCTGAAGGCCCGGCCCGCCGACCTGCGCATCGTCACCATCGACGGCGATTCGATGGAGCCGGTGCTGATGAGCGGCGACAAGGTGCTGATCGATCTGTCGCGCACCGTGCCGTCGCCGCCCGGCATCTTCGTGCTGCATGACGGCATGGGCCTGCTGGCCAAGCAGCTGGAGCGGCTACCGAACACCGAGCGCCTGTCGATCCGCTCCGCCAACCCGCGTTACGATTCCTACGAACGCCCGGCCGAGGAAGTCACCATCATCGGCCGCGTGGTCTGGTTCGCCCGGCGGCTGTAGGGGGTGAAGAGACATTTCAAAGAAACCCCTCGCCCCGGAAGGGGAGGCAGCAATCCCCCTTGACGAGTTCATATGTACACGAACAAACTTTGACCTCGCCGTTCGCCGGCGAAAGGATGTAGCGTTTCGCCGCCGGCCCCGTTACCGGGCGTCGTCTCCGGCACGATCTGAACAGGAAGACCGCATGCCCGATTCCACGTCCCCATCCGCACCTCAATCTGTATCAGCCGCCGGCCCGAAAGGCGCCCCGAAAGGCGCCCCGAAAGGCGCCCCGAAAGGCGCACTGGTCGGCATCGATGTCGGCGGCACCTTCACCGACCTGATCCTGATCGATCCGGAGAAGGGCCTGCGCATCGCCAAGGTGCCGACCACGGTGCAGAACCAGGCCTTCGGCGTCATGGCGGCGCTGGAGAAGGCCGGGGCGGACCTCGCCAGCCTCGCCTCGATCGTGCATGGCACGACGACGACGACCAACGCGCTGCTGGAACGCAAGATCGCCAAATGCGGGCTGATCACCACCAAGGGCTTCCGCGACGTGCTGGAGCTGGGCCGCCGCACACGGCCGAAGCCCTATGGCCTCATCGGCAGTTTCGAGCCGCTGATCGCGCGCGAGAACCGCCTCGAAGTGGAGGAACGCATGGATGCGCAAGGCCATGTGCTGACGAAGCTGGACGAGGAGGGCGTGCGCGCCGCCGCAAAGGTGTTGCTCGACCAGGGCGTCGAGGCGGTGGTGGTGCATTTCCTGCACGCCTACGCCAACCCGGCGCATGAACGCCGCGCGGCGGAGATTTTGCGCGAGATCTGGCCGAATCCCTACATCACCGTCGGCAGCGATATCCTGTCGGAGTTCCGCGAGTATGAGCGCGGCACCACGGCCTCGGTGAATGCCGCCATCCAGCCGGTGCTGGACCGCTATATCCGCCGGCTGACCGACGAGCTGTCGGCGCAGGGCTATGCCCGCGACCTGCTGGTCATGCAGGGCAATGGCGGTACCGTCTCGGCCCGCATCGTGTCGGATGCGGCGGTGAACACGGTGATGTCCGGCCCGGCCTCGGGCGTCATGGCGGCGGCCTATACGGCGCGGGGGGCGGGCCATCCCAACCTCATCACCTACGATATGGGCGGCACCAGTTCCGATGTCGGGCTGATCCTGAACGGCGTGCCGGCGGTCAGCGCCGAGCTGGAGCTGGAATACGCCATCCCGATCCATGTGCCGATGGTCGATGTCCATACCATCGGCGCCGGCGGCGGCTCGCTGGCCCGCATCGACGAGGCCGGCCTGCTGCAGGTCGGTCCCGAGAGTGCCGGCGCCAATCCGGGGCCGATCTGCTATGGCCGGGGCGGCACGCGGCCAACCATCACCGACGCCAATCTGGTGCTGGGACGGCTGAATCCGAAAGGGCTGCTGGCGGTCGATTCGCCGGTCTCCATCGAGGATGTGAAAGGCGCCATCGCCAGCCATGTCGGCGCGCCGCTGGGGCTGGATAATGACGCGGCGGCGGCGGCCATCCTGGCCATCGGCAATATGAAGATGGCCAATGCCATCCGCATGGTCTCGCTGGCGCGCGGGCATGATCCGCGCGATTTCGCGCTGTTCGCCTTCGGCGGGGCCGGGCCGCTGCACGCGGTGGCGCTGGCGCGTGAGCTGGCGATCCCGACCGTGCTGATCCCGGCGCGGCCCGGCATCACCAACGCGCTGGGCTGCGTGGTGGCCGATCTGCGCCATGACTATGTGAACACGGTGAACGCGCCGCTGGAAGCGGTCGATATGGCGCAGGTGCAGGCGCTCCTGGAGGAGCAGGTGGCGGCGGGGCGCGAGATCATCGCCCGCGAAGGCACCGAGGTCGAAGAAATCACTGTGCTGCACGATGCCGACATGCAGTTCCAGGGCCAGACCCATATCCTGACGATCCAGGTGCCGGGCCCCGATGTCAGCCGGGAATATCTGGCCGAGGCTTTTGCCAAGGCGTACTGGGAGCGCTTCGAGGTCGAGCTGCCGGAAATCCGCCCGGTGCTGGTCAATCTGCACACCGCCGTCATCGGCCGCCGCCCGGCGGTGCCGCTGACCGCGCTGGTCGAGCTGGAGCGGCAGGAGAAGACGGTCGAGGCCGCCATCGAGGACCGGCGCGCCGTCTGGTTCGCCGAGGGCGGCTGGCAGGACACGCCGATCTATCGCCGCGCCGGTCTGCCGCTGGGCGGTGACTTCGCCGGCCCGGCCATCGTCGAGCAGCTGGACACCACCATCGTCATCGAGCCGGGCTGTACCGTGCGGGTGGATGATTTCGGCAATCTGCTGGTCACGGTGCCGCCCGCATGATGAAAACCCTCAGCCCGGTCAGCTGGGCGGCGCTGGCCTTCATCGTGTTGGCCAGCGGGGCGCTGGTCGCGACCCTGATCTCGCCGCCGCCGGACCCGTCCGAGCATCCGATGGCGCCGCGCTTCAAGGGGCTGCATCAGGCCTTCGAGGCGGCGAAGCGCTGCGGCGGTCTGGAAATGACGCCTGCGGTGGCGAACCGCATCGGCGCAGCCATCGATGAAGCGGTGCAGGGCGCGCCCGGCACCGGCAGCCGGCTGGTATTGATCTCCGACGCACGCGCGGAAATCGCCGCCGCCGGCTGTGATTCAGATCTTGCCCGCAAGGCGCTGGCGCAGTTCGAGGCCGAGTTGAAACCGGCGCTGGAGTAGGGTGATGATGGAAGCGGGAACGGCAGGGGCACAGGAGCAACAGGCATGAGCACGCAAATCGCGACACCGACACCGGCGGCGGAGGCCGTTGCCCTCGATCCGGTCACGCTGACCGTCCTCCAGGCCGGGTTGCAGCAGGTCTGCAACGAGATGGATCTGGCGTTCCAGCGCGCCGCCTTCTCGCCGGTTATCTCGGAGACGCTGGACCGCTCCGACGGCATCTACCGGCGCGAGACCGGCGAGCTGATCGCCCAGGGCGATACCGGCCTGCCGGTCTTCGTCGGCACCATGCAGTTCTCGACCCAGGCGGTCATCGCGCGCGCCCGCAACCCGCAGCCGGGCGACGTCTATATCGTCAACGACCCCTATATGGGCGGCACGCATCTGATGGATGTGAAGTTCGTGCGCCCCTTCTTCTACAAGGGGCAGCTCTGGGCCTGGCTGGCCAATACCGGGCACTGGCCGGATTTCGGCGGCATGGTGCCGGGCGGCTTCTCCGCCAAGGCGACCGAGGTCGAGCAGGAAGGCCTGCGCCTGCCGCCGGTGAAGCTGTTCAAGCAGGGCGTGATCGACGAGGAAATTCTCTCCATCATCTTCTCCAACATCCGCATCGCCGACCAGCGTATCGGCGATGTGAAGGCGCAGGCCGCCGCCCTGATGGTCGGTGACCGCCGGCTGACCGCGCTGCTCGACCGCTATGGCGCCGATGTGGTGGATGCCGCCATCGTCGAGCTGAAATCCCGCGCCGAACAGCAGATGCGCGCGAAGATCGCCACCATCCCGGACGGCACCTATGAAGGCACCGCCTATGTCGATTCGGATGGCGTGGTGGACGAGCCGCTGAAGATCGCCATGTCGGTGCGGAAAGCAGGCACCGACCTGTATTTCGACATGGCGGGCTCCTCGCCGCCCTGCCAGGGACCGATGAACAGCGTGCTGGCGACGACCAAATCCTCGATCTACCTGGCGATGAAGCACATCTTCCCGGATGTGCCGATCAATGCCGGCACTTTCGCGCCGCTGAACATCACCGATCCCGACGGCACCTTCCTCTACGCCAAATATCCGCGGCCGGTCTCCGGCTGTGCTGCCGAGGTCTCGCAGCGCATCGCCGAGGCCGTGTTCGACGCCATCGCCCAGGCAATCCCCGACCAGCTGTTCGGCGCGCCAGCCGGCACCAGCGGCAATTTCGCGCTGGGCGGCCATGACCCGGCGACGGGCCTGAATTACGTGCTGTATCTGATTTCCGGCGGCGGCTATGGCGGCAGCCTGGAAATCGACGGGCTGTCCAACGGCTGCTCGACCATCGGCATCTCCAAGACCACGCCGCTGGAGGTGGTGGAACAGCGCTACCCGATCCTGTTCGAGGAATATTCGCTGGCCGAGGGCTCCGGCGGGGCCGGCACGCATCGCGGCGGCTTCGGCATCAACTACAAGGTCCGCATCGCGCGCGGCCAGGCGCGCGCCAGCTTCGTCATGGATCATGGCCGCACCGGCCCGAACGGCGCGCAAGGCGGCGAGGAAGGCGGGCGCAACAGCGTGCGCATCCGCTATGCCGATGGCCGGGTCTATGATCCGCCGCATCTCAGCAAGGACCAGGATATCCGCATATCGGAAGGCGACAGTGTCGAGGTCACGACGCCGGGTGGCGGCGGCTATGGCAGCCCGATGCAGCGCGATCCGGAGGATGTCGCGCATGATGTCCAGCGCGGCTATTACACCAGCGCCGAGGCCGAACGCCGCTTCGCCGTGGCGCTCACATCCGCCGGTGCGGTGGACGAGACCGGCACGGCGGCGCTGCGCGCGGCGAAGTAGGGGGCACCTACTCCGGCGTTCCCGCCTTGGTCAGCGCCTTCACCGCGCCGTGCAGCGTGCGCAGCTCCTGCTCGGTGGGGGCGGCGCGCTGAAACACATTGCGCAAATTGCGCGTCACCGTATGGCGCAGATGCGGTTCGGTCATGAAGCCGCCGCGTTCCAGATGGGCGACCAGCCGGTCCATGAAATTCTCGAACTCCGCCTTCGGGGCGGGCATATCGGCGCCGCCGGCCAGATAGCGGCCCGGCGTGTCGTCGCCGGCCTGATACCATTCATAGGCCAGCAGCAGCACCGCCTGCGCCAGATTCAGCGAGGTGAAGTCGGGGTTCAGCGGCACGGTCAGCACGGTGTCGGCGGCGGCGACCTCGTCATTCTCCAGCCCGGCGCGCTCCGGCCCGAACAGCACGCCGCAACGCCTGTTATCGGCAATCAGGTCGCGCAGCTCGGTTCCGGCCTGCCGGGCGGTGACGATGGGCTTGGCCTGTGCCCGGCTGCGCGCCGTGGTGGCATAGACATGGTTCAGATCGGCAATCGCCGCGCCGACGCTGTCATAGAGTTTGGCATCGTCGAGCACCCGGTCGGCGCCGGAGGCGGCAGCCCAGGCGGCCTCGTTCGGCCAGCCGTCTCGCGGGCGCACCAGCCGCATCTCGGTCAGCCCGCCATTCAGCATGGCGCGCGCGGCCATGCCGATATTCTCGCCCAGCTGCGGGCGCACCAGGATGATGACGGGGATGGTCATGGCGGTCCGGCCGGTCACGCCGCCGGGCGGATGCCGTCGCGCATCAGCTTGTAGGTGATGCTGTCGGACAGCGCATCGACCGAGGCGTCGAGGATGTTCGGCGAGACGCCGACCGTGGTCCAGCGCGTGCCGTCCTCATCCTCGGATTCGATCATCACCCGGGTGATCGCGCGGGTGCCGTCATTCGGCGTCAGGATGCGCACCTTGTAGTCCACCAGCTGCAGCTTCTCGAGGCCGGGATAGGCGGTAACCAGCGCCTTGCGCAGCGCATTATCGAAGGCGTTCACCGGGCCGTTGCCCAGCGCCACCTCGTGCCTTGGGTCGTTGCCGATCAGCACGGTGACGGTCGCCTCCGCCTCGGTCACCAGCTGGCCGCGCGCGTTGAAGCGGCGTTCGTCCATCACGCGGAACCGCTGCAGATCGAAGAATTCCGGCACATGCTCCAGCGTGCGCCGGGCCAGCAGCTCGAAGCTGGCTTCCGCGCCGTCATAGGCATAGCCCTCGAATTCGCGCTCCTTCACGATCTCGACCAGCCGGTTCACCTTCGGATCCTTCGGATCGACCTCGAAGCCGATCTCGCGGAAGCGCGCCAGGATGTTCGACCGGCCGGCCTGATCCGACACCACGACATGGCGGGCATTGCCGACCAGCACCGGGTCGATATGCTCGTAGGAACGCGGATCCTTCTCGATGGCCGAGACATGCAGCCCGCCCTTGTGGGCAAAGGCCGAGTCGCCGACATAGGGTTGCTGCCGGTTGGGCTGGCGGTTCAGCCGCTCGTCCAGCATGCGCGAGGTCTCGCGCAGATGCTTCAGCCCGTCCTCGCCGATGCCGACATCGAAGCCCATCTTCACGGTCAGGCTGGGAATCAGCGAGACCAGATTGGCGTTGCCGCAGCGCTCGCCCAGCCCGTTCAGCGTGCCCTGCACCTGGCGCACGCCGGCACGCACCGCGGCCAGGCTGTTGGCCACCGCGTTCTCGGTGTCGTTATGGCAATGGATGCCGAGTCGGTCGCCCGGCACATGCTTCGCCACCTCGGTGACGATGGCTTCGATTTCGTGCGGCAGGGTGCCGCCATTGGTGTCGCACAGCACGATCCAGCGCGCTCCGGCATCATAAGCCGTCTTCGCGCAGGCCAGCGCGAAGTCGGGGTTCGCCTTGTAGCCGTCGAAGAAATGCTCGCAGTCGAACATGACTTCCCCGACCCGCTCGCCGGCCAGCTTCAGGCTGTCGGCGATCATCTCCAGATTTTCCTCCAGCGTGCAGTTCAGCGCCGTGGAGACGTGGAAATCCCAGGTCTTGCCGACCAGGCAGACCGATTTCGCGCCGCTGTTCAGCACCGCCATCAGGCCGGGATCATTGTCGGCACTGCGGCCCGGCCGGCGGGTCATGCCGAAGGCGGACAGGCGCGCGCGCGACAGCTTCGGCGGGGCGGCGAAGAAGGCGTCGTCGGTCGGGTTGGCGCCGGGCCAGCCGCCCTCCACATAGTCGATGCCGAGACGGTCAAGCGCGCGGGCAATCGCAATCTTGTCCGGCACGGAGAAATCCACGCCTTGCGTCTGCCCGCCATCGCGGAGCGTGGAGTCGTAAAGATAGACCCGCTCCTTGGTCATGATCCGTCCATTCGTTTCCGGTAATCGAAGAGGGGCGCGAGCATGCCGGATGCGGCACCCCAGTGCAAGCAGATGGAGTGCAAGCAGATGGAGCGCAAGCGGCGGGATGGCGCAGGGGGCGGGTGGGGGGATGGCTGGCGCATTGGCGGTTGCCATCGCTCTTTGCGTCACCCCCGGTCTTGTGCCGGGGGTCCAGGGTGCAGCCCGCACGGGCGGCAGGGAGCACGCCGAGGCCTGGATTCCCGCAACAAGTGCGGGAATGACGGCCTGAGTGGATTGGCAGCTTGCGCTGTAATTCCTTTGAAAGCCCCCCTACTGGAACACCGCTTCCAGCTTCCAGCCCTCCGGGTCGGCGATGAAGGCGGCATAGTAGGTCGGGCTGTAGTTCAGCCGCAGGCCGGGCGCGCCGAGGTCATGGCCACCCTGCGCCAGTGCCGCCTTGTGGAAGGCGTTCACCGCTTCGCGGCTGTCCGCCTGGAAGGCCAGATGGAAGCCGTCGCCGGGCGGGTGCGCGCCGGGCCGCAGGAACAGCGCCAGCCGGTCATTCCCGCCGGGCGGGCCGTAGCCGGCGCCGCGTTCGTTCTGCCACAGCCGCACATGGCCCAGCGCTGCCATGACCGGATCGTAGAAAGCGATGGCGCGGTCGAGATCGGTGACGCCGAAGGAGAGGTGACCCAGCATGACGGCAGGCTCCGGTCAGGGTTCGAACTGTTCCTTCAGGATGCGCTCTTCCAGATTGTGCTCGGCGTCGAACAGCAGCCGCACGCCGACCGAGCGGTCCTCAAGGATGGTGACATGCAGCACGTCGCGCACCTCGGTATGGTCGGCAACGGCGCTGACCGGGCGCTTGTCGGCCTCCAGCACGGTGAAGGTGACGGTCGCACCCTGCGGCAGCAGCGCGCCGCGCCAGCGCCGGGGGCGGAAGGCGCTGATCGGCGTCAGCGCCAGCAGATTGGCGCCAATCGGGATGATCGGGCCATGCGCCGACAGATTGTAGGCGGTGCTGCCCGCCGGGGTGGCCAGCAGCACGCCGTCGCACATCAGCTCGGCGACGCGGGTGACGCCATCGACATCGACCCTGATCTTCGCCGCCTGCCGGGTCTGGCGCAGCAGCGAGACCTCGTTGATTGCCAGCGCCTCATGCACCTTGCCGTCGGCGGTGGCGGCGCTCATCCGCAGCGGGTGAAGCGTCACTTCCTGCGCGCGGGCGATGCGGTCCGCCAGCTCCTCCTCGGCATATTCATTCATCAGGAAGCCGACGCTGCCCCGGTTCATGCCGTAGATCGGGATGCCGCGGTCGCGGAAGCGGTGTAGCGTCTCCAGCATGAAGCCGTCGCCGCCCAGCGCCACGACGAGATCGGCCCGCTCCGGCGCGATCTGGCCATAGCGGTCGGTCAGCGCGCGCAGGGCGGTCTGCGCCTCCGCCCCCTCGGCGGCGACGAAGCACAGCTTGCCCCTCACATTTCCGGCGGCGATGCCGGCGGGCGGCAGGTCGGGATTGGGCTTTGGCAGATCGTTCGGCATGGCATGGCCTGTGACGGAAACGGTATCGGTGCGGAGTATAGCCTTGAAAATGGCGATGAGTCGCCGCTTTCGCTTGCGATTTTCAGCAAGGTTTCCTAGGTGGCGAAGGTGGCTTTATTGCGCTGGAGAGGTTCTCATGATCCCGGTCATCGACATCGCGCCGATCTTCGGCCCCGCCGGCCCGGCGCGTGACAAGGCCGATGCCGCCATCATCGAGGCGGCGACGGTGCATGGCTTCATGACCGTGACCGGCCTGCCCGGTGGCGTGCCGCTGGGGGAGGAGGCGCGGGCTAGCATGATGCGCTTCTTCACGCTGGACCAGAACGCGCGCATGCGGCTCGCCCGGCAGAAATACGCGCCAGGCAATGCCAATATCTATCGCGGCTATTTCCCGCTGAAAGAAGGCGACCCGACCTACAAGGAAGGCATCGATCTGGGGCCGGACATCGCCGACCCCACAG
>Ga0114898_1001351_pt1 | contig 14786 bp, 10 predicted proteins | sample Malvired_Geostar_FD_83496 | JGI IMG/M metagenome (GOLD analysis project Ga0114898, IMG submission 83496) | Marine viral communities from the Global Malaspina Expedition - Malaspina viral metaG DeepMed_Geostar | ecosystem: Environmental > Aquatic > Marine > Oceanic | place: Mediterranean Sea... | reverse complement strand
GAGATATTTCGCCTACGGTTTGACCCGGATGCGATAGCAAAATCCCCCCCGCTTCCCGTGGGTGTGGAGTGTGTCTTTAATGATGTTTTTGGCGAGCTAGCTAAGAATGGAAAGCTGAAGATTGCTCTACACCCATGGTTCAAGCGTTGGTGCCTCTTTGAGTTTGTGTTTGATCCGCAGATTGGGCAGCCGGGGTGGCACTGCGCGCAAATCTTTCATGACTTCGATACGCAAAAAGACGGCTATCTGCCTGCGGATCTGAACTATGAAGACAAGCGAGCAGAAGAGCTACGCGGCAGACTAGGGGACTATGTGCCGCCAAACAGGCGCGACCTCGAATGGGTAAAAGCACACTGTGACAAGCAGCGTGTGTCGCCCGAAGAGATGTATAAGTTTGTGCTCTCACGCAGAGAGGACGCACGCAGAGCAAGCGAGTGCGAGGACGAAGCATTCCTGCACGACTTTCATTCTCACCACTTCAACCTCATACGAGATATGGCCAACATTGAGGAAGGCTGCGCAAGCAAGTCCATGCAGTGTAACCAGACCTCACATGACGAACTAGACAGACGCAAATGGGAACGCGAGCGGTCTCACATCATAGAATTTGAGGGCACTAAGCATCGAGTCAAGAAAGGCTCGCGCCACGAGCAATGGCTGTTCGACAAGATGGCCGCTAAAAAGCAGGCTGCAGAGGAAGAGCATAAAAAGCTCATCGAGCACACCTACATTGTTGAGCAGCAGCTAGACAAACGCGCAATGCTGCGCGAAGCCAATCGTCTAAGCCTTGGTATGTCTGACGCAAAGAGCGGGCACAACGGGAAGACGATGTAATGGCAGCAGAGCGGAAGGGCGCAGAGACACTGACGGAGTTACGCTCGCGGGTGTTGCGCGAGGTTGGCGATCCGGATGGTGATCGCTGGAATGCCGACACACTCTACACCGACGTAGATGAGGCCATTAACGATCAGCTGGTAGAGATGGCCAACCAGATGGTGGCAGACTTCCCTGGCGAGGCACTACTGCGCACGACATTCTCTTACGCAGAGGCAAACGCACCGGTAGAGCTTCCGGCTGCAGTGGGCGCAGAAGCTATCTATAAGGTGGAGGACGTTTCCTCTATTAACCTGCCCATTAACATCGAGTACGTATCCCCCCTCGCCGTAGAGGACTTCAACCCAGGCGAGGTCTTTGGCAGTTACTACAAGTTTCGCTACACCCTGCTAGGGCCAAGTGGCACCGATGTGGATGCTCATCGAATACAACTCTTCCCCAAGGCTTCGGGCACGATGACGCTAAGGGTGAGCTATATTGAATCACCGTTTATTATAAGTGTTACGACGGACGAAGCACCCATGTCTCCTAGGTGGACAGAGCTAATCGCGCTAGGCGCGGCACTCAAGCTACTCCGCAGGGACGCGGAAGCGACCGACATTCAACTCATGGCACATCAAAGACTTTGGGGCGCGTTTGTAACGCAAAGCCAAAGACAGCGTGGGCCGAAACGAATCAGAAGAAGAAGGCGAGGTATGTAATGCCACAAGTATGCTACGACTCAGATAGGCCGTTCGTGTTTTCCTACGGCGGAAAACCGTACATCATCCCCCCCAATCACGGCGGCAAGTGGAAGCTAGTCACCGAGAAGCGCAAAGACAAGCGCGGGCGAATGAGGTCGATTACCGTTGCCAAGAAAGTGGGCGACAGTACACGCACCTATATTGACATTCCTGATGAGGCGTGGCGGCAGTTGCAAAATGACAGCACGCACCTAGAAAGGCACAAGGGCAGGGTGAGGGTGCTGCAGGACGTGCAGTCTCAGCTAGAGGCGGAGATGGAAGACATCAAAGCAGCCAAGGCGAAGCTCGAAGAGGACCAACGGCAGTTTGCGGACAGGCTTTCGATTGCCATGGCTTCAGAGCCCAAGACGAACAAGAAGAAGACTTCAGCGAGGGCTTAATGGATGCGCGGTTACGTCTCTGTCCCGGTGCCCTCCTTAGACGGCGGCATCAACAGGTTTGAGCGAGAGGCGCTACCCAACCAGGCGGCATCTGGCGAAGATGTCATCAATCTAGACGGCGAACTGCAAAGGCGGGAGTCGTTCACTACAATTGCAGCCGGCGTGCCTCACCATTTTCCAAAGGGTGCGGTGTTCGTTGCCACCGACAATGGCAGCGGGGGAAGTTTTGCGGACGCAAGAGACGGCACGGGCAACTTCTCGAGCACAAATATACGCAGGTTTTTTATTGGCGCGTATGAGAAGTTTGATGGCATTGAGTGGGGTCCGGTCACGTCTTATCCCAACAACACCCCCGTTGGCGGCAACCCGGCGGTGTTGCGTGTCTGGTACTCGATAGATGACGAAGGACTCGACTGGGCCGAGGCACCACACTTCAAGGACACAACGTCTATTCGCTGTGGCAATTACATGTCCACGCTTTGCAAAGACGGTCAGATAACCTTTCATGCGGATAAGCTCGCCGACTGGGCCACAGCCGCGCCGGGTGATATCGATGATGCCAGCTCGCTCACATCCGATGAGTTGTACTGGATCCGTCTCGACGTCTGGGATCTGGACACGGGCGCGAGCACCTATATTGCTGACGGTATTGAGAACGTGCTTCTCTTGGTTCAGCCGGGTATTAGGGTCTTTGAACTCAACCCCGTCAACGGCATATTTCCACTGCGCCTTGGTGACCAGAACCTCACCGTAGTCTGCAATGATCGTCAGGCTTCTGGCGGCGCAACCAAGCGCAGGCCGCATGAGCTTGGTGCTCAGGTGGGCGTGGTGAGCAACGAAAATGAGCCCACTCGAGTGCAGCGTCTCGTCGAGGACGAAGGCACTGGCGTGTATGGATTCGTAACCTGGCCGTTATTTACAGACAGCGGCACCACGGCAGGCAGCGCCTCGGGCAACACCATCGGCACGACCAATCGGCTCACAAAGAGTAACACGGACTACGACTGGCTGTTTGATCCGGGTAGTACACAGGAGCCCATCTTTGGTCAGTTTCGCGGCGCAACCGTCGCCGAGGCACTGCAGGCGCAGACGACATACTCTGCAACTACGGTAAAGTTTCTAAAGACCATTGTACGTGGCGGCTATAAAGAGTTTGAGCACTGCAGACTAAGGGTGACGGCGACGACAGCGAGCGGCAACACCGTAGGCCATGAGCGCGAGATAGTGAAGTCCACAGAGGACGGCACCTATACGTACATCACGGTTTATGATGCCTTCCCGGCTACACCGGACGTGAACGACCGCTTTGCCATTATCCGCCCACACACGCGCGCCATTATCGACGGTGAGGACTATGAAGTGCATGAGCACGACATCGCCGCGGGCGATGATGAGATTCGCCTGGTCAACGGTGGCGGCACGAGCGGAAAATACGCACGCTCACCCTCTGCGGGCATCACAAACGAATTTGTGCATTGGGAGCTTGCGCGGGAACTTCGCTGGACGATGTCTGCAGGCTTCAAGTATTCGGGTGTATACAACAAGCTAAACCGCACGCTCGTGTTCACCAACGGCAAAGGGGCGTTGCTCGAGTATGACGGCAGGCGGGTGCGCAAAATGCCTGCAGACACGCAGAGCAAGTACGCTGAACTGGTGGCTGCGGCGATTCGAGAGAAGGGTGATGACGAGGAAAGCGTGTTAACGGCAGAGGTCGGTAACCAGCTATTCACCAGTCCACCCAAGGGGCGATACGTTTGCGACTACAAGGGTCACATCATGATCGCCGACCCGGACACAAACATCATCTGGTATAGCTGGCTGGCGCTGCCCTACATATGGCCTCTGGGCAACAGCATCAAGATCTTCGACTCACACAACAACCGCATCAGCGGCATGACCACGCTCAACGACAAGCTGGTGGTTTTTACGGCAACCCAGATCTTCGAGCTTGGCCCGTTCAACGCAGACGGCAAGCTGTTTATGCGTCCCGCGAGTCAGGGCATAGGCTTTGTATCCCACTGGTCTGCGCAGCGGATCTCAATGGGTGGACAGACTATCCTACTGGGCGTGGCTTCAGATGGTGTGTATGCATACAACGGTGTCGAGCCGGTTGCGGTGCTGGATGACTGGAATCGAGTACTCGAGAAAGGCGTAAACCAGAGCAAGCTGCATCATGCGGTGGCTGCGGTATCCCAGAGCAAGAATCGATATTATGTCGCCGTACCTTCTGCCGGTAGCGACAAGAACGACAAGATCTTGGTCTTCGACTACTTTCGCAAAGCCTGGTGGGTGTGGTCGGCCCCCTTTGGTGTCTCGTTCATGGCGACTGACTTTGATGAGGGCGGCAGAGAACGGGTATTGTTTGGGACTAACGACGGTCATATCCAGGTACTGACTGAGGGTGAGACGGACGACGGCGAAACCATCACCGGCACTGTACGCGGTGCATCGGCTGCCCCTTTTGGCGAGCGCGAAGGCAGTCTCGTAGCAGCCATGGTGGACGTAGGCGATCTTGGCTCGTCAAAGACACTCACCGTAAGCAGCTACCTGGACAAGGGCGAGACCGCTAAACTCGCAAAGACTCTCGACGTAGACGCAAAGCAAGCCACGTTCGACGCAGCTTATTGGCAGGAAAACGGCGCACAAGCGGACCCCAACTGGGCCGACGGCAGGTTTGTTGAGAAGCGCATCAACCAGCCCAGTGGCACCAGGGGCAACAAGTTTCAGCTTGAACTCAGTGGCACCAGCCGGTGGAAAGCGCGCGGCATGACGTTTTTGGCGCGTATTCTCGAGCGACGGGGGCGCTAATGCAAGCCGTCACCCTTGAACGACGGATCCGGGATCTCGAGCGCACGACGTTCAAGAAGAATTTCCTTTGTGTACATGAGACGGAAACCGTGCCCCCGGTGGGCGTTGGAGGCACCTACGTCACCACGCACGAATTCGAGTCATATCGCATTTTCGTGTGTCCACTCCGCCTGCATGGACATTTAAGCGTATTCCGTGCTTCAGCGGTCATCTCGAGCACGCTAGCGGACGGCACCGCGGTAGATTCGGGGATGGCTATCTATCGATACAATAATTCGCCGCATACCTTCGACGACCCTATTTTGGCATCAGAGCCCTATTCGCTCACCCGGATTGCCTTTTTGGGCTCAACGATCACCTTGTCGCCCGAAGGCAACCCGCGCACGAGGTTCAACGCAGATCTGATTAAAGGGGTCACCCTAGACCCGAGGCGCGGTGTTTATTTCATCGCCTATACAACCAGCGAATACGGGCGCTGGCTATGCCCAGGCTACTCAATTGGTCAGACGGCGCGCAGGAATGGACGCCAAACTGAGTATGTGGCCGAGAGTGCTGTAGATTTCCCAAGAGAACTGACGGTAAACGCCGATGCCGCACCTGTGCCGTGGATTGCCTTGCGCAGTTCACTGGGTGTGAGGTTATATGGAGATGTCGCCGATTATGGATGAGGTATTAGCATGACAGTCGTAACACACACCTTTTCAACCGGGCTGATAAAGTCCGCTGAAGTAAACACAAATTTCTCGGACCTGACCACGGCGCTGGATAACATCACCACCGCTAACCTGCATGACAGCGCGGGCATTGTCTCGTCGCAGCTTGCCGACCGCTATGCGCTCTCTCCTTGGTCAATCACTGTGCTGCCATTTTCCTTTGTGCAGAATATGGCCACGAGCGGTGCGTCCGCTATGTGGGAGTGCCACACCGCAGATGTAGAGTTGTTTCGCACAACCACTAGGGTGCAAAGCTCAAAGAAGGCCTATATCGCCTTTATCGAGGTCTACTGCCTTGAGAAAAACAGGGACGGGGGCGTAATCGACCCGCAGATCACCATCAAGTTGGACGACATTGTCATTGGTGGCGGCGTGCGGGTGCTCGACGAAGATCAGCTCAACGACGACAACGGGTTTCACTACATCTATAATTCCAACCCTATCGCAAATCCGCTTATACCTATCGCCAACAACCAGACCCTCAAGATTCTGCTAAGCGGCAATGCGGGCACCCCGAAGATCCGCGGGCTCACAGTCACGTTCTGGATCAAAGAAGAGCTAGCCTCATAGGAGCATTGTTATGGTAATGAACACAGGTGGCGGATTACGCCGACGACTCTACACAACACCGAAAGCACTCGAGACGGTGACGGCGAAGAATCGCGCGCCATCCCCCTTTGACCAGCCACAGTCGCGTTCTCGTCCTGCAGGCGGGCAGTCCGCTGGTGAAGGTGCGTTTCGCAGGGAGACTGTACAGCAACCGGCTGGCTGGAGGGCCCCGACTGAGGGCCGTCTGCGTACAGCAATAGAAGAAAGACAGCCCACATGGAGAAATCCCGCACCACTAATCTCTCCCGCTGACGCACCGGGCGCAATCTCCGCAGCACAACCCTCTGCACCCCCTAGAGCGGGGGTTTGGCGTGGTGGCGAAGGACCGTCCACGCGCGCAGGTTGGCTGCGCAGCGAAGGCTTTGATCCAATAGGACAGACGGGCTGGATGGGCTGGGGTGGTGAACTAGATCCGCCTACCGCCCAGGGTGCGCATACCGCACAGGGTGCGCCTTTTGTGGCACCACAGGCGAACGTCACCTATGGGGTCGCGGAGGGGTTGCGCCAAGCGCGCAGTCTCGCAGACCAAGTTGCCTTTGAGCAGTCGGAAGCCGGGAGGTCTTACCAACACAGCCCTTTATCCCTGGGTGAGGAAGGTGGCGCGCCACCCCCAGCCCATGGGCGCGAGCTAGAGCCTCTGCCGGAAGATGATCCGCTGCGCGATCCCGTCTATTCTGAGCCAAGTGGCGCGGGGCAAGGAGAGGCGGACTACCGTCGACTCTTTGATGAGAAGTCGGGGCTTGTGGACAAATACGCCGACCACACAGCTGCCGCCGTCGCTGCGGGTCAGCTAACCTGGGATGAGGCATATCGACTGCTAAACGAATACAACTACACCATCTCGCCTGACGGCAAGCTCGTTGTGGCACAAGGCCACCTAGACCCAGGCGGGCTTGCGGGCACGACCGCTCAAGATGCGCGTGCCGCCCTCTTCGGCGATCGCCCCGGGGAGGGATATGCAAGACAAGAGGCTGACTGGCTGGCTGCGCGCCGCGCAGAGATTGAAAACTTCTTCCGCGATCTCAACCTCTCGGGACAAGAGAGAGCCCACCACGGCGAAGGGGTGCGTGGCGGAGTGGACGGGGGGCACGCTGATATGGGCGAGCAGTACAGCACCCTCAGTCAGTTTGGTTACTACATCGACGCGGACGGCGAAAAGGTACAGGTTGTCGACAGAGAAGATCTGGAGCACACCAAGGAGCAGAGGCCCGGCGACTTTCCCAGCACCGAGGCAGCCTCTGGCGACTACGGATACCCGCCAGGATCGTGGGAAGACGAAGTTATGCGCGCCATCTTTGAGAACCCGCTGCCAACACACAGTGATGAAGACATCGCTGATCGAAGGCGCAGCATACGAGAGGCCAACACTGGCGTGTATCAGGAGGCGCTCAGGGCCGCGGGCTATCAGAATCTAATGATGGGTGGCTCACCAGAGATGATGATGGGCGTGCAGGCAGACACGATGCGCAGGGTAGGCACAGCCAGTGCGCAGCAAGAGCTTGCGGAAGAGGTGCGCCTGCGAACAGACAATTTTAACACCCAGTTCGCAGAGGCAACCCGACGACAGTCCGCCCTTCAGGACATCGCACTCAAGCACCTAGGCACAGAGTTGGGAGAAATCGCGCACAAGCGAATGAAGGATCTGTCATTATATCAGGCAAATCTACAGAAAAACTACGCGGCGTGGGCCGAGGATAATCTGGGGCCAGAGTGGTATGAGGCTGTTGCCGCATACATAGGAAAGGGGCTCATTGATATCGGGATAGAGTCGGCAAAGGGAATTAGCGCAGAAGCAGGAGCAGAGCTTGTTGGCGCGGTCCTGTAGCAGGGGCAAGGGAGATAAGACATGGGCAGTCGAGGTGGCATACTAGGGTCGTTTCTAACCGGGACGGCAAGCGGGTTTGCGGGTGGCGCAGGTGACGTGGTCGCCGCGCACTGGCAGGCCAAGAAGAAGGCAAAGAAAGAAGGCGTACGCAAAGCAGAGCGGCAGGAGATTTTAGATATTCAGCAGAGGGTGCGCGAGTCTGCGGCAGAAAGCCAGAAGATGAGCCATCTTCTTCAGTCCACCCCTGCAGAGTACAGGGCGGGTGTTCTCAGCAAGGGTGTTGACTGGGCCTCATCACCTGAAGGGCAAGCAACCATTAAGGGGCAGTGGGGCAAGCAGAAACAAGAAGCTCTCGACCTCATGAAGACGAAGCACAGGCAGGCCAGAGAGCTTGCGCTCATCGCCGCCAGGAGCAGAGGCGGCGCATCAAGTCTAAGCCAAAGAGGCCCATATGCCGCACTTCAGAACGCGCTCAGGGAAGGGATCGCAAACACCAAAACGAATGCGCAGGCGGTAAAAGATGCGCGTGAGGTAGTAGCAAAAGCATACCCAGGGCCCGAACAGATTGCCGCCCAAAAGATTCTGGACGGAGCCATCAATCAATGGCGGCAGAGTGATCGTGTGAGCAAACTGCTTTCCCGCATCAACGTGAACTTGACCAGCCACAAAATCCCCCCCACATACGCGCAGGCGGAAGCTGCTGCCGAGGCGTATGTCGCCAGCATGGGCCTGGCAGTCACGAAGGAGAATGTTGATCGGGCTTTGCTGACCCTGGATCTTGATAGATTCACCCCGCAGCAGACGCAGTGGCAGGGGGCTTTCGGACAGAGCGGCATCCCTTACCGGGAACCTAGGTAATGCCAACGCCGCCAGACTATAAGGGGCCAGCGGAAAGGCGTGCCCTGGCTCAGTCTTCAGGGCCTGGGCCTTCTCCCGCCCGACCCAGCACGCCAGCCTATGAGCCAGCTCAAGGCGCAGACACGGCTTACAATCAGTTACTCGAGAAGCTGACCCCGGAAGTTGAAGAGGCGTTCCGCTACATTCAGCCGCAGGGCCTAAGAGAAACCATGCGCTCCATTGGGGATCTCGACGAGCCCCTCCGTCGGCAGGAGCGGCGCAAGATGCAGCGCGCAGTGCGTACCACGCGCGACTTTGTCAGCGCCACGAACAAGCTCATCGCCACCGCAAGGCGTGAGGGCAGACCGGACCTGGCCGAGAAGATGGTGCAAGCAAGACAAAAAGCGTTGCGCGGTGAAGCCAGTCCAATGGAGACACTCAAAGCGGGTGGTGAGATGCTGTTCAAGGCACTCGACTATCCGCACAAGAAGATCGTGCGCTCATGGACAACACCCAAGCGCGAGGGCGACAAACCAGGCAAAGACGTAGGCGCACAAGAGTGGGTGAAGCGCATACGGGAAGAGTCAGACAAAGGGGAGTTTCTTCCTAGCCTGCTTGTTGGTGTCGCAGACTGGGGCGCGGGCAAGACTGCGGGATCTGTGCTGGGCGCAGGCGTGGCTGGGGCGGGTGCTCTTGCGGAGCTGGTGACGGGCGGGGAGCCAACCGCGGAAAACTTCTGGCAAACCGTCAAGGAGACGCAAGAAGACGTGGCTGACCTGGCCATCCTCATTGGCACCGACCCCCTTTCAATGCTGTCCATGGGCACCTTCGGCAGTGCAAAGAACGCTATGGGTGCAACAATGCGTGCCACAGCGAAAAGCCTGGGCAAGAGCAAAGCTGCAAACCTCGCCGAGAAGGTGGGCAAAATTGCTGCAGAAAAAGCAGGCACACCCAAAGTCTTTGATGACGTGGTTGCAGCCTTTGCCGATGCGGGACTTTCCGCCGATGACGCAATGAACATCTTCGGCAAGCAGGGTGAGTTCTTTGGGCGTGCGCAGTTACGCCTCCACGCGCCCATGGTTTCCAAGCTAGGTGTCGATCTGCCGCAGCTTACCGGAAAAGAATTCATGCTCGGGAAGGCCGCACAAAAGGGATACCGGCGAGGCATCAAGGAGCCGCTCGAGAAGCTAACCGGCAGCAAGTTGCGTGAACTCTACGACCCTACAAAGATGCTCACCCGGCAAGCTAGGCGTGGTGCGAAAGGCTACGCAGTCGAAATGGAAAAGAGGTTCTTGGACCGCTATGAGGTCATCTCAAAGGGCGCACCTGCCAGCGCGGAAAGACGTGAATGGATAATCAAGAATGTCATCGACCCCTACGCACCCATTGACCCATCCACCAACACCAAGATGGCGAAGCTGGTGCCTGGAGAGGTCATTAAGGACGACACCCTGCTCACTAAACTCGCGCCCGCAGAACAAAAGTGGGTGCGTGAGATGGACACCTTGTTTGAGGATATCCACAAAGCCGGCGTAGAGAGCGGGTACTTCAATAAGAATCAAATTGCGTGGAACCAGTGGACTGGGCGCTACTTCCCAAGAGACTACCGCCGTGAGTGGGGCCTGCTAGACGACCTTCCGGCTGCAAAAGCACCACGCCTCATGGACCCCAAGCACCCACGATCTAGAAAGGGCGCAGGACTTGAGCTTGGCTTGAGACCAGAGCAAATTGCAGAAAAACTGGAGACTGTAGGGGCGGACTTCCAAAGGGAACTCAAGAAAAAGCTGAAGGCCGTAGAGACTGAACTCAAGGCGGAAGGCAAGAGCGCAAAGCAGATTGCTGTAATCAAGCAGGGCCTCACCGAGAAGGGGGCAAAACAGCTTGCCGCAATCAAGCAGGGTCTCGTCGAGAAGATGGCGCAGGTTGAGCGCATCAAAGGCGTAGCAGACCCGCATCGTGCCGTGCCTGATTACATACAGCGTGCATCCCGCGGATCTGGTGCGGCGCAGCTAGAAGAGAAAATGCTGCAAGCCTTTGGCAAGCCCGCTGGCGGAAAGACCGTTACGGGCGGGTTTGGCGACTACACAGCGATCGGCGAAACCGGCATGATGATGCCCAATGACCTAGCAAACATCATGTATGGTGCCTTTGACAGCTCTTACCATACTTTTCGCAATTGGATGTCTCGAGTACCCGGCGGCAAGACCCCGGCAGCACGAGCGACCATGAAGGTGTTTGAAGGCTATGCGAGGCTGACAAACTTCTGGAAGCGCAACGTCCTCGTAACCAGGCCCGGATACCACACCCTAAATGCGTGGAACGATGGCCTACAAATGGTCGTAGACGGCAACCTCAACGCTGCGGGTTGGGTGAGACGCGCCAACCGTATTCTTACTGGCAAGGGCAGTCTCAAGACACCCTACAAGACCATGAATGCCGAGGAAGTTAAGCGGCTGGCCTTAGAGTATAACTTGCCCATATTGGACAGCACCGGGCTGGCGAGACTCGAGCAGGTTGGTCCGGGGGCTGCGCAGTATAAACGCTTTCAGCGTGCAACACAAAAAGAGTTGCGCAAGGCGGAAAAGGCTGTACGCAAAAAGCACGGCAAGCTGACCGCTGACGAACTTGAGAGCGCGGTAGCCAAAGAACTCAAAGGCCAAACGCCTATGACTGCGGCGCAGAGGAAGGCGCTGCGCAAAGAAACCTTGTTGCGCGAACCGCTAGAGTTCAGCAAAGAATATACCGGGCTGCCCGGGCTGCCCGCCAAGTCGGGCGAGTGGGTTGCCAAGCAGTGGGAAGCGCACGCCAAGCTCGGCCATTTTATGTGGCGACTGAGCAAAGGCGACTCGCCCTCGATCGCTGCCAAGCGCGCATACGATGTCTTGCTCGACTACGCAGACCCTGGACGCAGTGTGCAGATTGCGCGCTGGCTGTTCCCGTTTGCAACCTGGATGATGACTGCACCAAAGATGACGGCACGGCTGGCGGCGACTCGTCCCGGCGCAGTGTCTGCAGTGCATAGATTCTTTGAACTGCAGCAGCCAGAGGAAGGCGGCGCAGAGCCGGGAAGCTATGTCTCCATGCGTGCGCCGTATTACCAACTCGGCACTGCAGGCAAAAAGATCCTGGGCGCAGCAAGGGAAACTATTCGCAAAGGCATTGCGCCCATCACGGGTGAGGATCCATCTAAGATCCCAGGCACTGGCGTAGGCCCAGGCATGAGCGCGCTACACATGCCCAGAGAGCCGTTTGGCGAGTCTTGGACTATGCCCCTAGAGACGACCGGCCTGTCCTCACTCCTGCAGGGCAGGGGTCTCAGGATGCGCCCAGAGTCACTACTGGGGTCCATGGCCCCGCTACCAAAGATGATGGGAGAGCATCTATACGGCAAAGAAGCCATCACCGGAAAAGCGATAGGTCCCTGGTCACCACTCGGTATGTTTCCCTCTAAGATGCCCGCGGTGCCCGCGTTTTTGCGCACTTCTCCGCAGCCCATGAAGAAAGGGCAGAGAGTAGAGGAAGCCCCATGGGTTACGCGAGACGTATTACCTATGGTTATGCCGCCCGCTGGAATCCTGCTTGGCAACATGTTCCTGTATGGCGCGGGCGGGGGTGAGCAGGGTGGCGCACCGATCTCGACAATTGGGCGCTATAGGCAGTATACTCCGCCAGGAGAGGCGGGCAATTTGTACGCACAGCAGATTCTCAATATGTGGACGGGGGCACCGATGTATACGGTGTCGCCCATGGACATGCCCTACGAACAATCACGCGACCTGCGAAATGTGCATGGCGCGGTTCGGCAAGCATTTATGGACGCAGAAAGAATGCGTCAGGCGCGAGAGCGATGAGAGGTAGAGAAGATGGCAACAAACACACAGGCTGGCACCCAACAGGGGTTTGGCACAATACTCAGTAAGACCGGCCTTACAAACGGTGATACCGAGATTTCCCAACGGTTTGTCGACTCCAGGGGCTCACTAAAAACCATATTCACGGTGCAATCCACCGTAGGCGGCACCTTCTTCGTTGAGAAGCTGTTGCGCGGCGGGAGCTGGACGAAGGTTGTGGCCACCAAGGGCACGCACACCGCGAGTTCCGACGAAGCAAGCGTGTATTTTGTTGACGAGTTTCCACTGGGCGTTTCTCGGCTGAGCTTCGAGATCGCTGATGCGGGAGCCGGTGGCGCAAGCACGATAGAAGTAGAAGCTAGAAGCATACCGAGGTAGATGACATGCCAATCACTAAATTAAGCGTTGATACCGACTTTGATGACCAGACCATTAAAAACGTCACCGAGATTCAACTCAAAACAATCGTCTCTGATGACGATACCAGCGTTAGCCTGGGCCTAGGCACCGACGTAGGCGACAACTTTATCGTCGCTACTGATGCTCTTGTTGTCCTGGGAGAGACAGCGAAACGCGGCTATGTTGGTGTTGGCACGGCAAGCCCAGACGGGGCGCTTCATGTGATGAAAGCAAGCGCCGGAAGCGTTACGGCGAGCGGCGACGGAAACGCGCTTGTGGTCGAAAATAGCGACGTTGCCGGAATGAGCCTGCTATCGCCCGGGGACGGGGTGATCTATTTCGGTGATGTAGCGGACAATGACATAGGGCGAATCGTTTACAAGCATAGCAACGACTCTATGAATATCTGGACAAACAACGCAGCGAGATTGACGATTGACAGCTCAGGTAATGTGGGTGTTGGAGATACCGATCCTGGAACGCAGCTTCAGATATCTGCCGACGAGCCCCGCGTAACACTGAAGAACACCGTAGCCCAAAATGGCGATGGCGAGTGCGAGAGCAAGATTTTATTCGAGGATCACTCTGATACGACACTGGCGGCAATTGAAGGGAGCCACGACGGAACAGGCGATGACACGCTCGGCCAGTGCATCATATCGGTGAACGACGGCGGCATGAGTGGCCTCGTCCCTGTGGTGACGATTGGCCCTGCTAGTCTGGCCCTTGGGTCTTCGAGTACGATTGAGATCGGTTCGAGTTCGGTGAGTCAGGCGGAGCTTGGGATAATTGACGGAGCCACATTATCCACTACAGAGCTGAACTATGTGGATGGTGTTACGAGTGCAATCCAGATCCAGCTAGACGGCAAATCGCCCACCGCTGGACACTCCAGTATCGCAACCGTTGGCACAGTTGGCACCGGCACTTGGCAGGGTACGGCGGTAGCTTCGGCATATCTTGACGCGGACACCGCACATCTAAGCGGTGCCCAAACATTTACCGGAGTTAAGACATTTGACGCCGGTCTTTCGTTTGATTCTACTCCGGCCGATGAAACCTGCTCAGGTATAACAGCTACATTCACAGCGGGCGAAGCTCTTGTTCGTGGCGATTGCGTTTACTTCAAGGCCTCTGACAGTAAAATGTGGAAAGCAGTTGCTACAGCTACAGCTACGGCGCGGTGTGTTGCGGTCGCCGCTGCCAATATCGCTCAAGATGATCCGGGCTTATTTCTGCTACAAGGATTTGTGCAGGACAACGGGAGCTTCCCAACCTGGACCGTTGGGGGCGCTATTTATACTCCAGAAGGGTCCGGGGGGGTCCCCACGCAAACAGCACCTTCTACAGACGGTGATTTTGTGCAGGTGATCGGCTGGGCAACCGGTGTTAACACAGTCTACTTCCAGCCTGATAGCACCGTAATCGAGATCGCTTAGGTGCCAAACATCGAAGAGATCAATGGTGTTGCTGGCGGCAGTGTAGAGGCAGTCAACGGTGTTGCGAATGCAAGCATCGAAGAGATTAACGGTGCTGCCTTAGCTGCTGCCGAAGCCACACCGACCGCAAGTGGAGATCTTGAGCACTGGTGGAAAATGAACGGCGCTTCTACGTCGACGGAAGCCGATGCGGGTGGCGCAACCACAACTCGTGCACTTGCTTGCACCGACGTTACGATTGCGGCGAACGGGAATAAAGCAGGGAATCAATCCGTCAAGGTCTTTGACGGCACTTCTGGCGTGGGCATCGCGCAAATGACCGCGACAATGGCGCAGTCTCCAATGTCG
>Ga0114898_1001347_pt1 | contig 14807 bp, 13 predicted proteins | sample Malvired_Geostar_FD_83496 | JGI IMG/M metagenome (GOLD analysis project Ga0114898, IMG submission 83496) | Marine viral communities from the Global Malaspina Expedition - Malaspina viral metaG DeepMed_Geostar | ecosystem: Environmental > Aquatic > Marine > Oceanic | place: Mediterranean Sea... | reverse complement strand
GAGCGGTACAAGCCGCGACGGCTGATCGTCTATTCGCGTGACGAGCTGAAGCAGTTCGAGATGCACCAGTCGTTCAACGCCCCCTGCATGCGCTATTTCCTCGGCGACGTGCGGGACCGCGATCGCCTGATCCAGGCCATGCGGGACGTGGATTTCGTCATCCACGCAGCGGCCATGAAACAGGTGCCGGCGGCCGAGTACAATCCGACCGAGTGCATCCGCACCAACATCCACGGCGCCGAGAACGTCATCCATGCGGCCCTGGCCAACGACGTGACGCAGGTCATGGCCCTGTCCACCGACAAGGCCGCCAATCCGATCAACCTGTACGGCGCCACCAAGCTGGCGTCTGACAAGCTGTTCGTGGCGGCGAACAACATGGCGGGCAGCCATCGAACCAGCTTCGGCGTGGTGCGCTACGGCAATGTGGTCGGCTCGCGCGGATCGGTGGTGCCGTTCTTCGACAAGCTGATGAAGGAGGGGGCCGCGTCGCTGCCCATCACCGACCCGCGCATGACGCGGTTCTGGATCTCGCTCCAGCAGGGCGTGGACTTCGTGCTGAAGAATTTCCAGCGGATGCACGGCGGCGAGATTTTCGTGCCCAAGATTCCCTCGGTCCGCGTGGTTGACCTGGCCACAGCCATGGCGCCGAATCTGGAGCAGCATGTCATCGGAATCCGTCCCGGCGAGAAGCTGCACGAGATCATGTGCCCGGCGGACGACAGCCATCTGACCATCGAGTTTGACGACCACTACGTCATTTCGCCGACCATCCGGTTCCACCGCGGCGACATCGACTACGCCGTCAATCGACTGGGCGAGAAGGGCACGCCGGTGGAGCAGGGCTTCGAGTACAACTCGGGATCGAACGACGTCTTCCTGACCCCGGATGAAATCGTGGAGTTCAATCGCGCCGCCCTGGCGCGGGGCGCCTGAACGTCCTCGTTCGACGGCCTGACCGGAGCGGCGGCGCCGCTCCGGGGGGCGGGCCTCAGGCGGCAGGCTTGATGAACTCGATGTGGTACAGGGACGACGGGTTGAAGATGTTCCCGATGGCGGCGAAGTCGTGCTCCCGCCGGACGACGCGGATTTTCTTGTTGCGGTAGGCCTGGCTGATGATGCTGGTCAGGTTGATGTTGTAGTCCAGCCGCCAGGACCACCAGGCCGCGTTCTCAAGCTGGCGCCGGGCGCTGAACACGTCCTGGGCGTTCAGCTTGCCCAGGTCCTCGAAGAAGCTGTCGTCCTTCTTCTTGCGACGCGTGACGAGGATCGGATCGCGCTGCCAGCCCGTGGGCTCGATGTGCACGAGCGTCACCTTTGCGTCGAGCTGGTGCAGCATGTCGTAGAGCTTCGGGTCGATCAGGTCGACCTGCTCGATGGAGTGGCGTGTGAACACCAGCACGTGGCCGGTCGCGTCCTTCAGGAAGGATATGTCGGGCTTGCGGTAGTCGAAGCTGTGGGCGTGATAGTCGATGGCGCCGTCGTGGGCGGCCAGCCGTCTGGCCGCTTCCTGACCCTCGTCGGTGTACTCGGCGCCATGGTAGGCGATGGTCCTGGAGCGCGTCCGGCCAAGGCCCACGTAGAGCTGGAACAGGTTGACGGACCAGCCGCTGCCCAGTTCGACGATTGCGGTGGTGTCCGGTCGAACACATCCCAGCAGGTAGCGGATCGGGCTGATGGTGGATGTGGAATAGCGCCCGGCGATGACATCCGGATAGTGGAAGGTGTCGTCATAGGACCGGTCGATGGCGCCCAGGATCGCGGCGCCCAGCGGCTGTACGAGCTCGCGGGTGCGGTAGAAGTGGTTGGGGTCCTTGCGGCCGATGTCCAGTTCGCGCAGGTCCGCCAGGAACGTGGCCAGCTGATCGTCGGGGCGATGGGTGACGAACTCGTCGATCCGGTCAGCGATCTTCTGCCATGCGGTGCCCTGGCTCTTCTTGGTTCTGCCTCTGGACGCCGCTGGCGCCGCCGCGGGTTTGACCTTCGGCTCCGGCCCGGTGTCGGTTGTTACAGTCAAGATCATCTCCAGGTGCGATGGCGCAGCGAGGGCGGCGGGCTGCAACGACCCCGATCCGGAAGCGGATCGAGCGCGCCCAGCATGGTCGGCAGGCCGAATGAAAGCTGTATTTTAGTCCTTCCTCACCCGTCAAGGACGGGCGGGTCGGCGAACCTTGATCCGTTCGATTCGCCTCGCAAAGCGGCTGTTTACCTTGTATGTCGCCTTGCTTTTTTCAATCTCCAGGGAGGGGGTCATGTCGCATTTCGTCGAGCTCACCCATGAAAACGGCTCCAAGCTTTCCGTGAACGTCGATCTGGTCGTTTCCTTCGCTCCACTGGGCGGTGACGATCTTCGCGGCGCCGTGATCAGCTTCGGCTACAGCGCGGGCGAGAAGAACGCGACACGGAACGTGCGGGTGGTCGAAACCTACGATGAAGTGGCGGCGAAGTTCGCGAGAGTCCGCTGAGCGCGCCGCCGATGACCGTCGACGCAGCCTGTTGCAAGGGCGCGTGCCGCGTGCATCCTGACCGAAACACGCGGGGCGATGTCGAATGGTGCTGACGGACCGTTTCCGGGATGATCTGAAACAGGCGCATGACGCCGCCATGTCCAGTTTGCGGACCATCCACGCGCTGTTCGTCCGCGAGTCGCGAACGCGCTATGGCCGTCGATCGGCGGGCTACGTCTGGGCGCTGATCTCGCCCATGCTGCTGCTCATCGTCATGATGGCGGTGTTCACCGCCATCGCGCGTCCGGCGGGCGCGGGAGACAGCCTGGTCGTGTTCTTCCTGTCGGCGATCCTGCCGATCTTCCTGGTGCGGGGCGGCATCACCCGGGGCGGGAACGCCATTCGCGGCAACCGCGTCCTGATGCAGTACCCCCAGGTCAATGCATTCGAGGTGATCACATCGCGGGTCGTGCTCGAATCCCTGACCTATTTCATCGTGCTGATCCTGTTCGCCCTGATCATGTACGCCTTCCTCGGCCTGCCGCTCACCGCCTGGATCGACCGTCCGCTGCCGATGCTGGAAGCGGGCGCGACCCTGCTGCTGCTGTGTTACGGCGCCAGCTTCCTCAGTTCACAGATCGGCCGCGCCTTTGATCCGTGGAACGAGCTGACAGGGCCGCTGGGCCGGATTTTGCTGCTCACCTCGGGGCTCTGGTACACCATGGGGAGCCTGCCGCCGGAGTTCCTCCAGTACGTGCAGTACAATCCGCTGGCCCACGTCATCGAATGGATTCGCGACGCCTCGATCACCGACTTCCAGAGCGATCTGTACAATCCGTGGTACCCGATATCGCTGGGCGCGATCTTCCTGTTCCTCGGCCTGTTCATCGACTGGCTCTACCGCATCAGCGGCTATGACCTGCAGCCCTGAGCCCGCGCCATGATCGAACTCATTGATGTCGAGAAATCGTACCGCACCCGCTTCGGCAAGCAGCAGGTGATCCGGCCGACGAACCTGTCGTTCTACCGGGGATCGTCGACGGCGGTTCTGGGGCTGAACGGCGCGGGCAAGTCGACCCTGCTTCGCCTGATTTCCGGCGTGGAGCGGCCTGACCGGGGGACGGTGAAGCGCTCCGTGACCGTGTCGTCGCCGCTGGGTCTCACCGGCGCATTCCACGCCTCCATGACCGGGGCCGAGAACCTCAAATTTGTCTGCCGGATCTATCGCCGGGATGTGGAGGAGGTCACGGACTTCGTCCGGGATTTCGCCGAGCTGGGCGCCTATTTCCATGAACCGATCGAGAACTATTCCTCCGGCATGAAGTCGCGGCTGTCCTTCGCGCTGAGTCTTGCGGTGGACTTTCAGGTCTATGTGATCGATGAAGGACTGAGTGTGGGCGACGCAGCCTTCCGCAACAAGGCGCAGGAGGCGTTTGCGGAGCGGCGGGCGCGCTCGGACATCATCTTGACGTCGCACAGCATGTCGACCATCCGCGAATTCTGCTCACGGGCGGTGGTGATGGACCGGGGACAGGCGATGCCGTTCGAGAGCCTGGACGCGGCGGAGGACTATTACATGGAAATCGTGGCCAGAGGGCGCGCCGCATGACAACCCTAGACGTTCCGGCCACAAACGGTCTGGACAAGGCCCGGCGCCGACGGATGATCCTGGCCCGTTCCGCCATCATCCTGATCCTGGGGCCGACGATTCTCTACGCCCTGTATCTGATCCTGCTGGCGCCGGCCCAGTATCAGACCACGACGTCGTTCGCCGTGCGGGGCGCGGATGCGGCGCCGCTGGACACCCTGGGCGCCCTGGGCATCTCGGCGCCCACAGCCAACACGCTCGATACCCGGATCGTCGAGGAGTACATCCGCTCCAACGCCATGGTGGAGGACCTGCGCGAGCGGTACGGGTTCGACGAAGCCTACTCCCGGTTTTCGCTGGATCCCCTTTCCATCCTCCCGCAGGACGCCACGCGGGAGCGCGCCACCCGCTTCTGGCGCGACAAGGTGCGGGTGCGTCACGACCCGGCCTCCCAGTCGGCGCACGTGGAGGTCAGCGCCTACACCCCGGACGACTCCCTGCGTCTCAGCCAGGGCGTGCTGACCCTCAGCGAGGAGCTGGTCAATCGCATGGCGGATCGGGCCATGACCGACCTGATCGACGCCGCGGAGCGCGAGATCGAACGCAAGCGCGAGGCGTATGAGGAGGCCCGGGACCGCCTCGCCGAATATCAGGGCCAACGCTTTTCGGGCGTGGATGTGGCGACCCCGGCCCAGCAGGCCATGGCGCTGGTCGGCAGCCTGGACACCCAGCTGGCCCAGAAGCGCACGGAACTGGCCACCATGAGCCAGACCTATCAGCCCGACGCGCCCCAGCTGACCGGCCTGCGCCGGGAGATCGCCGCCCTGGAGGCCGAGCGGGCCCGCGCCGTGCAGCGCGCCATGGCGACGCCCGGTGAACAGGCTTCCGGCCGTCAGATCGAGGCTCAGGCCGTGCTGATGGACTACGAGTTCGCCCAGCAGGCCTATACGACGGCGCTGCAGGCCGCCGAGAGCGTGCGCCGCCAGTCCATCAACGACCGCAAATACGTGGTCGCCTATGTGCCGCCGCGCGAACCGGAGCAGTCCAACTGGTGGCGGCGGCTGGGCAATGTCTTCGCTGTGCTGATCGGTTCGGCCCTGTTGTGGGGCGTCGGCGCTCTCATCTATTCGATCATTCGGGATCACATGGAATGACCGGTTCTCGCTTGCTGAAGATCGCGGCTCTCGCCTTCGCCCTGACGGTCCAGGCGGGAGCGGCCGCAGCCCAGACCGGTGCGGCGGCGCCCACCCGGACCGCGCCCGAGCAGGCCGCGCCGCAGGGGCCCGAGGCTCTGGTGATCCAGGAGCGCCGGGGCGTCCGCCCGCCGCCGCTGGGCGCCGACATGTTCGCCGGAGAGGCGCCGGAGACGTCCACCGATGTGGTGGACCCGGGCTATGTCCTGCAGCCGGGGGACACGGTGCAGGTGACCCTCTGGGGCATGGTCGAGGGGACCCACGACCTGACCATCGACGCCCAGGGCAATGTCGTGGTCCCGGGCGTCGGGCCCGTCCGCCTGGCGGGTGTCGCCGCCTCCCAGGCGCCGATCGTGGTGGAGCAGGCCAGCCGCCGCATCTACAACGAGGGCGTCCAGGTCTATGCGACGCCCACCGCCACCGCCTCCACCCGGGTTCTGGTCACCGGTCCCGTCGATCAGCCGGGGTCCTTCGCCGGCGCCTCTGACGACGCCCTCATCGTCTATCTGCAGCGCGCCGGCGGGATCGATCCCGTACGCGGCAGCTACCGACGCATCCGGGTGCTGCGCAACGGCGAGGTGATGGCCCGCGCCGACCTCTATGACTTCCTGCGTGAAGGCATTCTCCCGCGGGTCAGTTTCCGCACGGGAGACGCCATCGTGGTGGAGGAGCAGGGCTCCATCGTCTCGGTCAGCGGCGACGTGCGCGCCCCCTTCACCTTCGAGCTGGCGGGCCTGACCGGCCAGGGCGGCGAGTTGATGCAGTTCGCCCGGCCGCAGCCCGGCGCGACCCACGCCGCCGTGGTCGGCGTGCGCGACGGCCAGCCCATCAGCGCCTACATTCCGCTGGACCAGTTTTCCGCCTTCACCCTGATGGACGGCGACCGGGTCCAGTTCGAGTCCGACAGCCGGCCGGCCAATGTGCTGGTGCGGGTCGAGGGCGCCCACGGCGGTCCGTCCGTCTTCACGGAAACGCGCGGGACCACGGTGGCCGAGGTCCTGGCGCAGGTGGCGATCGACGCCGACGCCGACATGGAGGCCATCCACCTGCGCCGGCAGAGCGTGCGCGAGGCCCAGCGCCAGACCCTGAACGAGGGCCTGGAGCGGCTGGAGCGCACCGTGCTGCTGTCGCCCGCGCGATCGCCGGCCGAGGCCCAGTCCCGGGCCGTGTCCCTGGCCTTCGTGACCGAGTACATCGAGCGGGCGCGTCTGGTTGAGCCGCTGGGCATCCTTGCCCTGTCCGATCAGGATCTGAACCAGGTGCGGGTGGAGACCGGCGACGTGATCGTCATTCCGCGCCGCTCGCAGGTGGTGACCATCGCCGGCGAGGTGAACGCGCCCCAGTCGATCCTGGCCCAGTCCGGCCAGCCGGTGTCGAGTTATGTGCGCGCCGCAGGCGGCTTCACCCAGCGCGCCGACCGCCGCAATGTGCTGGTGTTCCGTCAGGACGGACAGCTGCGCGAGGGCGGGCGCGCCATGCCGGGCGACCGCATCCTGGTCATGTCGAAGCCGGACTCCACCCTGCTGCCGTTCCTGCGCGACCTGACGCAGACCATCTTCCAGATGGCGGGCGTTCTGGTGGCCGTGGACCGCTTCAGCGACTGAGGCGCCGGCGGGCGGACGCCGCCCGCCTCAGCCCTTCCGCGCCTTGCCCGCCCGGCGCTGGTCGCCGAAGGCGCGCAGGTCGTCCAGCTCCCGGGACTCCCAGGGGCGGATCAGGTGCAGGTGCAGTTCGGCCGTCAGCCGCTCGTCGTCCGACGCGTGCGGCAGGCGTTCAACCGCCTCGCCCTGGTCGACGGGACGGCGCCACGTCCGGCGGCGGTCGACGATCTCGAACCCCGCACCCAGCAGAACGGCCGTCCAGGCCGTCGGCGTCATGAAGCCGTAGCCGGGCGCGTCCGGCCCGCCCCGCCCGTCTCCACAGCGGACACGCACCAGCATCTCGCCGCCCGGGCGCAGCCAGCCGTAGAAGGCGCCCAGCGAGGCTTCGAGCCGGTCGAGCGGGACGAATCCGTCCAGCTCCCGCGCCAGGATGAGGTCCGCCGTCCCTTCGTCCACTTCGCCGGCGGCGTCGCGCCCGACCCGCAGATCAAGACCGGCCACGTCGCGCGGACGCCAGGCGGGGACGCCGCCCTCGCCGTCCCAGAAGGCGCGGCGTTCGAACCCCAGGGCGGAGCGGGCCCGTCCGGTCGTCAGCAGGGCCCCCGCAAGACGCCCGTCGCCGCAGCCCAGCTCGATCACATCCGCGTCCTCCACGACAGGGGAGAACGGCGCGAACAGCGCGTTCCACAGCGCGACCGCGTCCTCCCACGCGGCCTGGTCAGAGGGGCTACGCACCTCGGACTGCGGCAGGACCGCCTGCCGCCCCTTGCGAAGAACCCTGCGGGCGCGTTCCACCAGACTCATGCGCGCTCCTCCCGCTTGCGGATGATCAGGTGAAGGCGTCCTGTCATGAGCTCGTCGCGGTCGTAGATCTCGAGACGCCCGGCGTGGCGATCAAGCACGTTGGCGGGAACGCCCTGGGCGCCGAACCCTTGCGCCGCATGGACGTCCAGATCCAGGCTCCGGAACAGCAGCATCCATGAGGCCGCCGGCAGCAGTGCGCGCGGCGTTTCGTCCAGGTCGCCCCGCCAGGACAGGTGGGGGAACAGGACGGCGTCGACGCCTCCTCCGGCATCCGGTGCGCCCAGGGTGTCGACGGCCAGGGCCAGGACGCCCCGCGGCGCGAGAAGCGCCGCCGCGTGGACGAGATCGTCGCGGATGCGCCCGAGACTGCCGGCGTCAAGCCCGCCTCCCGCCAGGATCAGATCGAAGGCGCCGGGGCGCGTCGCAGCCAACCCGGCCAGGGTTTCCGGCGTGACGTCGAAGGGGACGCGCGGAGGCGCGGGTTCGGCGTGCATGACGGTGAGGGCCTCGGGCTCCAGCAGTTCGCGAGCCGCCCGGGCCAGGTTCAGCCCCGGCGATCCGAACGCCAGAACCGACGCCGCCCGGCCCGGCGCACCCAGGGCCTTCCACGTTCGCACCGTCTTCCGGGCCAGAACGAGAGTGCTCATGCGGGGTCCGCCTTCAGGGCCTGGAGGAAGGCGGCGTCATAGCGCCGGATCGCGGATCGACGCAGCCTGCGAGGGCCGCGCCGTTGCTCGATGAGGGGTTCGAACGCGCCGCCGCTTTCCGTCCATCCCCGCAGGTGTTCGGGGGTGAACAACGACCGGGGAGCCGGGGTTGGCAAGCCTGCGCGACCGAGGCCGGCGATGAGCGCGGTCGCCATCTCCACCTTGATCTCGTCCCGGTCCGCGAGAACCGGGAAGCCGTTCGGCGCACGGGTCCATCCGGCCTCGGCCCATGCCGGCAGTCTGTCGGCGAGCGCCTTGTTCCAGTCTTCCGCCAGGACGCGGGAACTCAGCGTCGACCGCCGCAGCAGGCTCAGGGCGTCGAGGCGGGCGACAATGGGCGCGTTCCCGCCGGCCTCGGCCATGGCGGTCGCCAGGGCGGCGGCCGAGTCGGCGGCCATCGCATCGGCGGCGCCCAGGGTGTGGCGCACCACGCGGTCCTTGCCGTGGGCCGGCGTCGAGAGGGCCATGGCGGCGGGGATGACGGCGAGATCGTCGTAGGCGGCGAAGGGCCGTGTTCGCCAGCGCATCCACGCCGCCAGACCCGCGTTCTCGCCGCGGTCGCTGAGCACGGCCCTCACGCCGAGACGCCGGGCCTCCGCCAGGGTGTCGTCGTTCAGAGTTCCCGACGCGAAGGCGAGGACGGCGGGAGCCTGCCCCATGATGGTTTCGTAGCGGGTGAGCGCGAGGGCGGTGGCGGCCACGTCGTCCATGTCCGCCAGGACCTGGGACAGCCCGCGCCAGGGCTCTGGATTGACCAGCAGCCCCAGGCCGTGTCCGCGCTCCGCCAGGGTGTGGCCCAGCTGCGCGACCTGATCGTCCCCCAGGGCTTCGCCGGCCAGGATGTCGACCAGGAACAGCCCCTTCAGGGCGCTCGCCTCCAGGGCGAGGGCGATGCTCTCGACCGCTCCGGTCCCGTCGCCGGCCCACCACTGGCGCGCCGCGACATCCTGCGGATCGGCGACGGGCGACAGGTCGGGCCGGGCGCTGACATCCACGGCGATGACCAGAACCGGTCCCGTGGCGCGACTCTCCCCGGCGAGCCGTTCGGGAAGCCCCGGAGCGTGCCGCGGGGACGCGCCGAGCGTCTGCCGCGCCTTGCTCTGCGGCAAGGCGACCGGCCGCTCCGCACGGCGATCCGCCGCCGCCAGCATGGCGAACGTGACAGGCAGGCTCCCGCAGAGCCTTTTCCACCGTTCCCGAACCCGGGCGAAAATGTCGTACTCGAACGGGCCGTCTCTCAGCTGGCCCGGAGGCAGGAGAAATCTCGGCCTGTCGCGCACCATGTCGATCACGGCGCGGTCTGCGCCAGGCGCCTTCACCACGAGGCGGTACTGGTCGACTCCGGGGAGCGCCCCGGCGAGCAGCAGATCCTCGGCCGGGGTCTCGTCGTCATCGCCCACCCGCGGGATGGGCACGTACGGATACAATTGCTCGAAGCGGGACGCGGGGTCGTCCGAGATCCGCGCCATCACGCGGAACGCCAGCAGATCAGGCAGGAGGCGAAGGTCGGGCGGCAGGCGGCATTCCGGACGAAACCCCTCGTAGATGATGCGGTTCTCACCTGTGTCCTGGTTCCGGACAACGACGCGATAGTGCAGTTTCGGTCCGGCGGCTTTCCAGCGCAGGGCGGGGCTGGCGGCGCGGCGGCGGATGGTCTTCAAGCGGCCGGCTCCCGGGCTGGCGGAGGCTGAGGTCGCTCAGCGTGCGGCATGTTGAAAGCGCACCAAGCCGATATCGACGCACGGGTCATGGGTCAATCCGCCGGGATCCCGTCAGGCCGCCCTCAGCGCCCACTGGCTGTACAGGTCGTCCAGGCTGGCGGCGGCGCGGGACCAGGTGAAGCGTCGCTCCACATCCCGCCGGGCGTTGCGGGCCACGGCCATGGAGCGGTCCGGGGCGCCCATGACCTCGCCCAGCAGGTCGGTGAGCTCGCCGACGTCGCCCTTGTTGAACAGGAAGCCGTTCTCCCGGTGAATCAGGGTTTCGGAAATGGCCGACACATTGGACGCCACCACCGGCAGCTCCATGGCCATGGCTTCGAGCGGCTTGAGCGGCGGCACCAGTTCGGTGACCTGGGCCGGGCGCCGGGGATACACCGCCACGTCCATCAGGGAATACCACCGCGGCGCGTCCTTGTGCGGCACGCGACCCGGCATGATCAGGTGGTCCGACACCCCCAGCACCCGCGCGGCCTCGCGAATCTCGCGGAAGGCCGGCCCGTCGCCCACCAGAAGGGCGCAGACGTCGAGGCCGTCGCTGCGCAGGTGGGACAGGGCGGTGACCAGGTCCACCAGACCTTCATAGCCGGTCATGGAGCCGAGGAAGCCAAGCACACGCCGGTCGTCCAGGCCGATCTCGCTGGCCAGGGCCTGGTCGCGCGCGCGCGGGCTGAACACCTGGGGGTCGACGCTGTTGGGAACGACGATGATCTTGCGCCCGTCGACGCCGCGCGAGATCAGCTCGTTCCTGAGGCCGTTGGAGATCGCCACGACCGAGTCGGCCTCCTGCGCCACCCGGGTTTCCTGTCGTCGCTGGAACTCGAACCGCTCGGAGCCTTCCCAGTGCGGCGTGCGCGCCGCGCTGGTCAGCTCCCACAGGCCTCGAACCTCATAGACGAACGGCAGGCCCGCCTTGCGCGCCGCCATCAGCGCCGGGGCGGCGTTCACATGGTTGGAGGCCGCCTGGACCACCGACGGACGGGCCCTGTGAATCTGCTCCAGAAGGGCCTTTCCGGCTTCTTCGCAATAGCGGTCGAAGGGCGTGGCGTTGGACGGCGGTCCGGCCAGCCGCGAGTAGACCACGCCGTCCACCTCCTGGGGTCCGAGACGGCCGGTGACATGCTGGGCGTCGTTACGGTCTGCGGGGTAGCCGGGCCGCGTCACGGCCTCCACCCGCCACCCCTGGCGGCTGATGGCCTTGATCAGCGAGTGGGTTCGCGCCGCATAGCCGGTCACGTGGTGCGGAAAGGAGCTCGCCGCCACATAGAGCAGGGACCGGTCGTTCGTCGGCTTGACGGGCCGTCGCGGGGGGACCGCCAGTCCTGAACGCTGGATGCGGGCCACGCCCTCCATCATGTCGCGGCGCAACCGCGCGCTGGCGGGGATGGCGCTGTGGCTCTTCTCCAGCTTGCGGTACAGCGCCAGGGGCTCCTCGATCATGCCTGCGTCGTACAGCACCGTGGCCAGCCAGAGCATCCTGTGCGCGCTGGGGTCGTGCTCGATCGTCCTGCGCGCCAGGGCCAGGCTCTTGTCGAAGTCGACCATCTGCAGCGACATGGACAGGTCGGCCACCACCCGCATCGCCAGCTTCGGATCACGGCACTCGGCCAGGGCGGCGTCGACGATCTCGTCCGGCCCCATGTCGAACGCGCGCAGGCTCAGGTCCTGGATCCTGGCCGCCGTCCCGGGATTGAGATGCGGGTCGCGGGCTGACGTCCGCCGCCCGCGCCGTTCCAGCGACTGCCGGCGCAGGCGGGCCAGCCCGGCCGGAAGGTCCGCCAGTCCGCGCCAGGTCCGGGCCCGGATCAGAAGGTTTCCCAGCTGAAAGGAAATGGTCTCCTTGAGCCGTTCGTTTTCGGCCGACAGGGTCATCACCTTGACGCGAAGCTGCGCGGCTTCGGTCGCAAGCTTGATCATCCGTTCGTCAGCGGCCTCTGCGCAGGGAGCGGCCGGAGCGCCGGCTGCCGGTTCAGTCAAACGGTCTGTCTTGGAGGATGCAGAACGATAGATGCTGTCGGGCAAACCGCGCCTCGCAGGAAATTCCCTAATAGGTGGTTTCTGTCACACGGCCGGGGGATTGACCACCGGGCTGCCGCGCCGGATTCCGATTGCGACGGAGGCTGTGCCGCAATGGCAACGCCAGGGGCCCGAAAGCCCCGGCAGGATCAGAGATTTCGAATTGGTTCCCCGGAAAGGGCCGAATTTTCAATCGGCGCCTTCGTGGGCCCGGGGCCCCGCGGTCCGGCCGCTCACGGACGGCCGAACCTCCGCATAGAGGCCCGCGCCCTGACTGCGCGCCGCGTTCCGGTCCTCGGCGCGCCGGTTGCGGCTGAGCGGTTCGTCTGCAGCTGACCGCTTGAAGTCTGGTCTCGCTTCCATCGTCATGGCTTGCCCTCCTCTGACGCCGGATCGTTGCAGCACGACTTGTTGTCGATCAGAAAGTGGGGCGCAAGCATTTATCTCACGCGCTCAAGTCATCGCGAGTCCGGCTATCGTGAAATCATGATTTCAGCAGATGCGCGGCGCGCTGCAGGTCTCCCGGGGTGTCGATGTCCAGCGAACGATGCTCGTCCATGACGTGATAGCGGGTGTCCGGAGCGAGGAATCCGCCCCCGTTCTTCACGTGATCCCATCCCAGAACGTAGACTGCGCCGTTCAGGACAAGGGGTTGTCCGTGTCCGGACGCGCGGGCGAGCACCCCGTCCCTGCCGATCATGAGGAGGTCCGGCTTGGGCGCCGGAGTCACGCTCACGGCGGTGGAGGCGCCCAGCCCCCGGCACAGGTCCAGGGTCTGTTCCACGTCCCCGGCGGTGCGCAGGGGCGAGGTGGGCTGAAGCAGGACCAGATGGGAGAAGACGCCCGGCTCGTCCTGATCCGCCCAGGCCATGGCGTGGCGCACCACGTCCAGCGAGGAGGCCTCGTCCGTCGCCAGCTCGGGGGGGCGCAGGAACGGGACCTCGGCGCCCCCGGCGCGGGCTGCGTCGGCGATGGCGGGGTCGTCGGTGGAGACGACCAGGCGGTCGACGCCCCGCGCCTCCAGCCCGGCGTCGATGGCGCGCTGGAGCAGGCTGCGGCCGTGCAGGTCGGCCAGGTTCTTGCCGGGCAGGCGCTTCGAGCCGCCGCGGGCGGGGATCAGGCCCAGAACGCGGCTTCGGCTCATCGGGCGGCGGCGGCGAACACCGCCTCATAGTCGCTGCGCGCCAGCTCGAAGTCGGGCGGCCGGCCGATGTCGATCCAGTACTCGTGGATGGGGAAGGCGCCCACCGTGTCGCCCCGGTCCGACAGGGCGGCCAGAAGCGTCGGCATGTCGTAGTGGCCGCTGCCCGGCACCTGCTTGAGGCTCTCCGGCCCCAGCACATAGATTCCGGCGTTGGCGAACCAGCGGAAGGTGGGCTTCTCGCGGATGGAGACCAGGCGGTGGCCCTCCGTCTCCACCACGCCGTAGGGCGCCTCGAAGCGGTGCTCGCGCACGCAGACCGTGGCGGCGGCGTCGTGGTCGCCGTGGAAGGCCAGAAGCTGGCCGAAGTCCAGCCGGGTCAGCACATCGCCGTTCATGACGAGGAAGGGCTCCTCGATGGGCTCGTCCAGCAGGGCCAGGGCGCCGGCGGTTCCGCGCGGCTCGGTCTCGCGCAGGTAGGAAATCTCCACATCGAAGGCCGAGCCGTCGCCGAAATGGCCCTCGATCACCTCGGCCAGGTAGTTCACCGCCAGCCGGAAGCGCCCGAAGCCCTGGTCGCGCAGGCGCTCGATGATGGTCTCCAGCAGCGGGCGGCCCGAGATGGTCAGCATGGGCTTGGGCGTGTGCCGCGTCAGGGGGGCCAGGCGCGCGCCGCGTCCCCCCGCCATGATGACCACCAGATTGTCGCGCCGGCCCGCCTCGCCGTAGTGCTCGGGATACAGGCCCACCACGCGACCCGCGCGGTCGACGACGGGGGCCTGGGTCGCGCCGCGCACGTCCAGCTCGGCCTGGATTTCGGCCGGGTTCTGGCCCCGGCGCACGGCCACCGGCTCGGCGTTCATGGCGGTGTCGACGCCCGCCTCCATGGGCGTCATGCGCAGCAGGGCCCGGCGCACGTCGCCGTCGGTCAGGGAGCCCCGCAGCCGCCCCTCGGCGTCGATGACCACCACCAGCTGGCCGCGCACCGCGTCCAGCCGCTCGATGGCCTCGCGCAGGGTGGCCTGATCGGACAGCAGGTAGGGGGCCAGTTCGCGACGGGTCATGAGGGGGGCTCCTCGCCGGGGAAGGATTTCTGTCTGAGGCGGGCGTCGAGGGTCTCGGCGGCCAGCCGGGCGGCGATGCGCGGGCCCGCCCCGCCGTCGCCGTAAGGGTTGGCCATGCCGGTCAGGCTGGACCGGAACGCCGGGTCCAGGGCTCGGATCAGGGCCTGCCGGACGGCGGCGGGGTCGGCGGCCGCGTCGATCACGTTGGCGCCCCGGTCGCGGCCCTTCTGGCGGTCGCCCACATTGACCACCGGCAGGGCGAAGGCGGCGGCCTCGATGACGCCGCTGGACGAGTTGCCCGCCATAACCGCGGCATGGGCGAGGGCCGGAGCATAGAGGGGGCCAAGGCTGGGGATCAGGTGAACGGCCGCCTGTCCCCCGGCCCAGCTGCGGATGCGCGCGGCCTGGCCCGCCCCGCCCGGGTCGGCGTTGACGCCGGTGAACAGGACGGGGCGGCCGGCGTCGGCCAGGGCGGCCAGCAAGGCCTCCAGCCCCGCTGCGCCGCCGTCGGCGGTCAGGGTCTCGGGG
>Ga0114898_1001346_pt1 | contig 14808 bp, 21 predicted proteins | sample Malvired_Geostar_FD_83496 | JGI IMG/M metagenome (GOLD analysis project Ga0114898, IMG submission 83496) | Marine viral communities from the Global Malaspina Expedition - Malaspina viral metaG DeepMed_Geostar | ecosystem: Environmental > Aquatic > Marine > Oceanic | place: Mediterranean Sea... | reverse complement strand
GCCCCCGCCACGAACGAAGCGCCGGCCAATGACGACGGCGACGATCAGCAGGACGCGGCCTGATGGAAGACGTGCGCGTCTCCAACCATCGGCCGATCCTTGGGCTGGATCTGGCGACGCGCACGGGCTTCTGCCACGGCGAGGCGGATGAGTGCCCGATCCTGGGTCACCACAAGCTGCCGTCGACCGGGCCTGATGTCGGGGCGTTCCTTGAGGCCGCCGACGACTGGCTGACCGGCTTCATCACCGCCGTGGCGCCGGGCGTCGTCTGTTTCGAAAGCCCGATACTTCCCCAGCAGACCGCCCTTCACACAACCCGGAAGCTGCACGGGCTGGCTGGCCTTCTCGAGCTGGTCTGCCGCCGCGCCAACGTGGAGTGCGTCGAGGTCCAGCCCAGCATCGTCAAGAAGGTGCTCACGGGCCGAGGCAACGCCAAGAAGCCTGACATGATGGAGGCGGCCCGGGCCATGGGCTTCTCCCCCGCCGTGGATGACGAAGCCGACGCCTTGGGCGTGTGGCTTGCCGTCGTTCGAATGCGCCACCCGGAAGCGGCCGGGCGGCTCGACCCCATCAACTTCACCCGGAGGATCGCGGCATGAACATCGACTGGACAGACGACGAGCTCGCAACCCTGAACAGGCTCTGGAAAGAGGGGAAGAGCGCCAGCGAGATAGCCCGCTCCCTTCGGACCAGAAGCCGCAACAGCGTCATAGGAAAGGTGCACCGCCTCGGGTTGGACAAGGTGACGCGGGAGACGCCTTCAGAGCCGCTTGAGCACCGATTCAAGGGCGTGGAGGCGGTGCGAAAGGTCAGATACCAGAAGGGCGCGAAGCCGCCCATGCAAAGCCCGCATCTTGGCCGACCCGGCCACGTCGTCGGGGACGATGCCGCTATTCAGCGTGTCCGCGACAAGAAGGCCGGCGAAGGCCGCAGCCTGGTGGAGCGCGTCGAGAACGGATGCGGCGTTCACAGCCCCAACGCCCGGCCCTTGCTGGAGGCCACCGGATGCAAATGGCCGATCCAGCGAGACGGGCAAACCCTCTACTGCTGCAACCCCGTCCAAGGGGAGGGGAAGGGGCGCTATTGGTGCGCCGGCCATCTGAGCGCAGGCGTGATGCGCCAGCCCGGCAAGTTCTCCGACAAGGCCATTGAGACGATGGTCAAGCATGACCGAGTTGAGCCCATGGCGGCCGCCGCATGACCCCCGCCCAAGCCGCCACAGCGATGCGCGAGAAGGCTGACGAGATCGCCTTGGCCCGCGCCCGCATGTCCACACAGATGCGCGCCGTCGCCCGCCTCGCCGGGAAGCAGGGCCTGCGCGCCATGTTCGAAGCCGAGTTCGAGAAGATCGACCCCGAGGGCGCGAACGATAACAGCCAGTGGATCGGATAGATGATCAGCCTCACCGCAAAGCAGGCCGAGCTGCTGGCCTTCATCAAGTCCTACATGGCCGAGAACAAGGGTCTGGCCCCCAGCACCGAAGAGATGCGCGAGGCCTGCGGTCTGGCCAGCAAGTCGGGCGTGAATCGACTTCTGAACGGCCTCGAAGAGCGCCGCGTCATTCGTCGCATGCATTTCCGCGCCCGCGCTATCCAGGTGCTGACCCCCGCGTCCACCGCTCGTTCAACGACCGACATTGCTGATCTGGTCTGCACCTTGGCGTTTGCCGCCAAGGCCAACGGTGAAGTGATCACCGTCAAGACCCTTCGACGCATCGTCTTGGAGGCCCTCGGCTGATGACCAACTCCAAGGAAAACTACCTCGTCGCCCGCATCGACAGGAAGCGCGAGGCCCCCTCTGCAAAGGCCGCCCGCCAAGCCGAGTTCTCAGAGATCGACAAGATGGCCGAAGCCCGGGTCAACGTCGCCTTCGCTGAACCCCGCCGCGCCCTGATGTTCCTCCGCTGCCTCGTCGGCCATGCCCTGAAACGCATGATCGCCATAGGGGGCACACCCAACGCCGTCTCCTACTTCGGCGCCATCATCAGCGGGCAGGACTACAAGGCCGTCGTCAGGGATCTGGATTGGGCGGAAGCGCAATGGCAGGGCGTCACGGCGAATGATCGGGAGGGCTCATGACGGAGCCTCTCCCTCCCGGACCCTTCCGCTGCATCCTCGCTGACCCGCCATGGCATCACGCCAGCCGTTCACCGAAGGGACAGACCCGGCGGTCCCCCTCTCATCACTACCCGACCATGAGCCTGGCTGACATCAAGTCCATGCCGGTGTCCGACGTGGCGGCCAAGGACTGCCACCTGTTCCTCTGGACGACAGGGCCGCATCTGCAGCAGGCCTTTCTGGTCATGAACTCATGGGGCTTCCGCTACTCCAGCCTCGCGTTCGTGTGGGTAAAGCGCCGGAAGCAGCCGGACAATGACCATGACGGCGTCCTGTTCATGGACCGCCGCGACCTGTTCACCGGCATGGGCTACACCACGCGCCAGAACGCCGAACTGGTCCTTCTGGGCCGCCGGGGAGCGCCCAAGCGCCTCGACAAGGCCGTCCACCAGATCATCACAGCACCGCGCCAGGAACACAGCCGGAAGCCCCGCGAGGTGCATGCCCGCATTGAGCGCTACTGCGACGGGCCGAGGCTGGAGCTTTTCGCACGGGCGCCAGCCGAAGGCTGGACCGTCTGGGGCAACCAGACCGACAAGTTCGCGGAGGCCGCATGACTGACCCCCGCGAACATGCCGAGGCGATGCCGCACAATCTGGAAAGCGAGCAAGCGCTTCTGGGCGCGCTTCTGGTGGACAGTAACGCCTTCGAGCGCGTCCCCGATCACCTGCGCGGCGAGCACTTCTATGAACCCTTGCACGGGCTGATCTATGACGAGATCGCCAAGGCCGTCATGTCGGGCGGGCGGGCTGAGCCTGCGCTGCTGACGGATGCTCTGGCCCACGTCCCTGCATTCAAGGAAGCGGGCGGGATCGCCTACCTGCTGGACCTGTTCGAAAAGGCTCCCCCGACGTTCTCGGCCGGGGACTATGCCCGGTCGGTCCATGACCACGCCATCCGCCGCGACCTGATCCGCATCGGCGGGGAAATGGCGGCCACCGCGGCCGATCCTTCGGCGTCGGCAAAGGAACATCTGGAAAGGGCCGAGGGAGCCCTGTTCAGCCTCGCGGAGACGGGAGAGCAGGCCAAGGGCGTCTGCACCTTCGCGGAAGCGCTGGAGGGCGCTCTGGCGCAGGCCCAGGCCGCATTCAGCCGGGACGGGAAGCTGACCGGGCTGGCGACCGAACTGGTGGATCTGGGCCAGAAAGTGGGCGGGCTCCACCCGTCTGATCTGCTGATCCTCGCCGGGCGCCCTTCCATGGGCAAGACGGCCCTGGCCACCAACATCGCGTTCAACGCTGCCCGACACTACCGGGGCGAGGTGCAACCGGACGGGACGGTCAAGACCCTGGCCGGCGGGCGCGTGTTCTTCGGGTCGCTGGAGATGAGCGCCGAGCAACTGGCTCTCCGCATCATCGCGGACAGGACCGGCATTTCCAGCGACAGGATCAGGAAGGGGCATGTCAGCCGGGAAGAGATGCAGCGCATGCTGGACGTGCGCGCCGAACTTGGGGCCATCCCCCTGCACATCGACCCCACGGGCGGGATCAACATCGCAAAGCTCTGCGCCCGCGCCCGGCGTCATCACCGCAAGCATGGCATCGACCTGATCGTGATCGACTACCTCCAACTGATCACCACGGACCACCAGAAGGGCGGGAACAGGGTTCAGGAGGTCAGCCAGATCACCGGGGCGCTCAAGGCTCTGGCCAAAGAACTGAACGTGCCGGTGATCGCCCTGTCGCAGCTGTCGCGTCAGGTGGAAACCCGAGACGACAAGCGGCCCCAGCTTTCGGACCTCCGGGAGTCCGGCTCCATCGAACAGGACGCCGACGTGGTGATGTTCGTCTATCGCGAGGCCTATTACCTCGGGCGCGCGGAGCCGACCGAAGGCACAGAGAAACACCTGAAATGGCAGGAAGACATGGAGCGGGCGCACGGCCAGGCCGAGGTCATCATCGGGAAGCAGCGTCATGGCCCCATCGGGACCGTCAAGCTCAGCTTCGACGAGGACACCACCCGCTTCGGCAACTTGGCGCGTGAACAGGACTATCAGGCCGCAGGGCCGCGCTATTCGTTCGGGGGTGAGGGATGAGCCGCCGCCCCTGGTATAAGCGATACGGCGGGGATTTCGTCCTCGGGACCATGGCGCTCTCCCTTGAAGAGAAGGGGGCCTACAGTCTGTGTCTGGACCTGATCTATGACCGGGGTGGCCCGATCCCCGACGACGCCCGCTGGCTGGCGGGCATGTGCGGCGTTTCTCTGCGGAAGTGGAGCGCCCTGCGCGAGCGCCTGATCTCGACCGGAAAACTCATCTGCGAGCACGGACACCTGACCAATGGTCGGGCGGAGCGGGAGATGGCCGAAGCCGCAGAAAGCAGCCGTGAACACGCCGAAAACGGCGCGAAAGGCGGTCGAAAACGCGCTGAAAACGCCGCGAAACAGGAACGAAATGTTCGCGAAATCGAGCGCGACCGACCGAAAAACAATCACTTAGGTCAAGCCGAGCTTAAGCCTAACCAGATACCAGAACCAGAAAAAGATCCCCCTGTAGTCCCCCCGAGGGGGACGAAGAGCCCGAAGGTCACGAAGGATCAGCTCAAGGCGGTCTGGGAAGCCTGCCCGTTGATCGCCCGACAGCGTTCAAGCCAGGCCGATGTGGAGAGCTCGCTGAACGCTGCCCTACGGCGCGGACACCAGCCGGAAGCCGTCCTCGCCGGTCTGCTGGCCGCCTATCGGTCGGACACCTACTCCGGCGACAAGGCCAAGGGTGTTCACCGGCTGATCGACAAGGACCGCTGGGCCAGCTTCATCGAGCCGGGTGGCGATGCGGCCGATGTGCCTACGCCAGCCACCTACGACGGCCCGCCTGAACTCCGCGCAGAAGTGGCGCGCCGCCTCGGTGAGCCCTACGCGGTGTCCTACATCGACCGCTGCCGATGGGATGGCGGAACCCGGACCCTTCACGCCGCAAACAGCTTCGCGCAGGCCAAGCTGGCGAAGGACCTGGACGACCTGTGCCGGGCATGGAAGTTCAGCGTCTCCCTGCCGTCGGCCAACGACCGCCAAGACCTGTTCGGAAAAGAGGTGGCGGCATGAGGGTGCTGATCGCTTGCGAGTTCAGCGGGACGGTGCGCCGGGCGTTCGAGGCTCGAGGCCACGATGCCTGGTCCTGCGACCTGCTGCCCGCAGAGGACGGCTCGAACCGCCACATTACCGGGGATGCCCGCGATGTCCTGAACGACGGCTGGGATCTGCTGATGGTGGCGCACCCGCCCTGCACCCGGCTCTGCAACAGCGGCGTCCGGTGGCTGTCCACCCCGCCGCCGGGCAAGACGGCCGATCAGATGCGCGCCGAGCTGGAGGAGGGCGCGGCCCTGTTCTCGGCCTTCTGGAACGCGCCGATTGATCGGGTCTGCATCGAAAACCCTGTCATGCACCGCCACGCCAAGGCGCTGATCGAGAACTACGAGCCGCCGGCGCAATCGGTCCAGCCGTGGCAGTTCGGGCATGGTGAGACGAAGCGTACATGCTTCTGGCTTCGGAACCTGCCGCCCCTGACGCCCACGGACATTGTGGAAGGCAGGGAGGCCCGTGTTCACCGGATGCCGCCCGGGCCTGATCGCTGGAAGGAGCGGTCCAGGTTCTTCTCCGGGATTGCCGAGGCCATGGCGGACCAGTGGGGAAGCCTCGACGGACTGACGCCGATTCAACGTGACCTGTTCTGGAAGGACGCCGCGTAATGCCGATCCGCCCCTGCCAGAAAGCCCGGTATCCGAAGGACTGGAAAGCGATCAGCCTAGAGGTGCGCGAGCGCGCCGGATGGCGGTGCGAGGGATCGCCCGGATTCTACCCGGACTGTCGAGCGGCCCATGGGGAGCCGCATCCTGTGACGGGGTCGAAGGTGGTGCTGACTGTCGCTCACCTCGACCACCAGCCGGAGAACAGCGGAGAACCGGGCGACCGCCCCAACCTCATGGCCATGTGCCAGCGCTGCCATCTGACATACGACGCCAAGCACCACGCTCATAACGCCGGGATCACCCGCTGGCGCAAGGCGGGGCAGCCAGACCTATTCGCCGCCAACACCCCATCTCCCACCCCGAAGGAAGACGCCGCATGACCAAGGCCAAGAACCGCCGCCAGAGGAAGGCCAGCCGTCACTACGGCAAGCCCTCGCTTCCCCGGGTTATCGGGGCGAACGACAACATCCATGCGGCGAATGACGATGACGTGGTGATCCGCGGCGTCCGGCTGGACAAGGACCGGATGAAGCTGCTTCGCCAGTCGGAGGCCAAGTCCGACTTGAGCCTGCCCTTGAGCGTCAGGCGTGACGGCGCCAAGGCGATGGCGGACCTGCTGGCGTGGGTTGACGGGGAACTGGACAAGGCCCGGCGTCAGGCTGACGACACCGAGGCCAAGGCGGTTGCGGCCCGGCACGGGGTCAAGGTCATCGCCCCGGAGAGCGACGGCCCCCTGAAGGTGACGCGGGACGGTCTGGAGACCATGGCCAGCGCCGAAGCCATCGACCGGACCCAGCATCTGGCGGGCCAGAAATACCGGGTGGACTACGAGCGCATCGACCCGGAGGGCGGACTGACCCCGCTTCCTGTCGACCAGTCCCGCAAGATCGTCCACGGCGGGGACGGCTGGGCTCAGAAGGTCCGGGAGAGCCAGGATCGCATCTGGCGCATCCACCTGATGCTCGCCGGGGTGGATTTCAGCCTATCAGCCCAGAGGGAGCCTGACAGCGGCCGGTCGGCCATGCCCACGCTTCCCGCCAATCACCCGGCCCGTCAGGCCATCTTTGCCCTTGATGAGATCGCGGGGAAGGGGAGGAACCTGCGCGACCTGTCGTCCAGCGGGTCGGTGCGCGCCCGGTTGTCGAAGGCCTTGATCGCCGGGCTGGACTGTGCGGCTATCGTGTACGAGCTGGAGTAGGTGGATGACGACGCGAAATGACCAAACACTGGCCGAGGCCGTAGACGATCTGAAACGGGCATTGGCTGACACCGCCGCGTGGCGGATGCTGGTCCGCTTCGTTGAGCGTCACCCACGAGTCTCGTTGCTGGCCTTTCCCGTGACCCTCACGGGCCTAGCCGCCTACTACGCCGTGACCGGCCACCATCTGGAAGCCGCCTTCATGGGGGGCGTGATGATCGCTTATCCGTGGATGATGAAGCGGTGACTCGGGCACCACATCTGGCGCCCGTCTTGACACCCGGACCAAAATAAGCGCACACAGGCCATGCGCGAAGCCGCGCCCAACAAAGCCCCGAGCCACCCGGCCGGGGTTTTCGCGTCTCTGGACCCGTCTATGTCTGCGCTACGGCAAAGGGCTAGCTCGGGGGAAGGGTGCGCGACACCGAACCGGAAATCACCATGCGAAAATCCCTGCTGCTCACTGGCGTGAGCCCGCGCGCGTTCTTCCCCTGGAATGACCAGCCCGACCTTGACGATTATGGGATGGGCGACGTCTGGACCCTGCGCTGACCGTGGCCAGACCCAGCAGCTACAGCGAAGACATCGCGGACGAAATCTGCGGGCTGCTGATCGAAGGGCTGAGCCTGCGGAAGATTTGCGATCGGGACGACATGCCGGACAGGCGAACTGTGATGCGGTGGCTCGACGCCCATCCAGATTTTGCCGCCAAGTGCGCGCGCGCGAGAGAGTTGCAGGCCGACCTGATGGACGACCTGATCCTCGACACAGCGGAGAAAACGACGTCGGACAACGCTGCGGCCGCGCGGGTGAAGATCGCCGCCTACCAGTGGCGGGCCGCGAAGCTCGCCCCGAAGAAGTACGGCGACGCCTCGACCCTTCGCCACACCGGTGCCGATGGCGGTCCGGTCCAGTTCGCCAACATGACGGAGGCAGAGATTGACGCTCGCCTCGCCGCTCTTGCCGGAGCATCTGTCCCGGCTTCCCCTTCCGAAGAAGCTTGAGGCCCTCGCTCTTCTGGAGCGCAAGGCCGAGCTGAAACGCCAGAGGGAGGCCGAAGAGGCGAGGGAGGCTGAACGGCTCCGGATTGAGCGGGACTTCTTCGCCATCCGCCAGCGATGCGAGACCCTGGCCGGCTTCGTGAAGGAGGCATGGCGGGTTCTGGAGCCGAACACGCCGCTGGTCTGGAACTGGCACCTCGACGCCATCTGCCAGCACCTCGAGGCGGTGACGGACGGCAGGATCAACCGGCTGGTGGTCAACGTCCCGCCCGGGTCGTCCAAGTCGATGATCGTGTCGGTGCTGTGGCCTGCGTGGGAGTGGGGGCCGCGGGGGATGCGATCCCTGCGCTACCTGACCACCTCGTTCGCAGAGGACAGCGTCAAGCGCGACACCCGGAAGCACCGGGATCTGACCCTGTCTGAGTGGTATCGGTCGCTTTGGCCGGAAGTGGTGCTGGTCCGTACCGGCGAGATGAGCTTCGCCAACGCCGACACCGGCACCCGTGAGGGAACGCCCTTCGGCTCCCTGACCGCCAAGCGCGGCGACCGGCTCATCATCGACGACCCCCATTCGACCAAGACCGCCGAGAGCGACGCCGAACGGACGGCGACGGTGCGCCAGTTCAGGGAAGGCGCGCTGAACCGCCTGAACGATCAGGAGCGGTCGGCCATCGTCGTGGTGATGCAGCGCCTGCACGAACAGGACGTCACCGGGGCGATCCTCAAGCTGGGCCTCGGCTTCGTGGTCCTGATGCTGCCGATGGAGTTCGAGCCGCAGCGGCGGTGCGTCACCTCCATCGGTTTCTCTGACCCCCGGACAGAAGACGGCGAGCTTCTCGACCCCGTCCGCTTCCCCCGCAAGGTGGTGGACGAACTCAAGGGCGGCATGGGCTCCTACGCCTACGCGGGCCAGTACCAGCAGCGCCCGGCGCCCAGAGAGGGCGGTCTGTTCAAGAGGGCATGGCTTCCCGTGGTCGACGCTCTGCCGAACGACATCGTGTCGTGGTGCAGGGCCTGGGACATCGGGGCCACCAAGGGCGGGGGCGACCCCACGGCCGGCGTCAAGGTCGGGCGCTCCAAGGACGGCGTCTTCTACGTCATGGACGTGGTCAGGGGCCAGGAAGGACCGGCGGACGTCGAGCGCACCATCCTCGCCACGGCCTCGATGGACGGAACGGGCGTCACGCTGCGGCTTCCTCAGGATCCCGGCGCTGCGGGCAAGGCCTACGCCCAGACCCTGACCAAGATGCTGGCGGGCTACCCCGTCAAGACCGTGGCCCCGACCGGCGACAAGGTCACCCGCGCCACCCCTGCGGCTGCCCAGGCCGAAGCCGGAAACGTCCGCCTCCTGCGCGGCTCATGGAACGAGGCCTTCATGGACGAGCTCTGCACCTTCCCGGCCGGCGCCCATGACGATCAGGTCGACGCCTTCGCAGACGCGGTGAACGAGCTGGCGCTTGGCTCGCGCTACAGCCTGGACAACGTCTGATGCTGTTCGTTGACCGCCTGTTCAACCTCGTCTCGTCTCTTGGGACGGCGAAGGACAAGGCCACGTCCACCCGCTACTTCGTGCAGGAGATGGACCAGCAGCAGGCGCTGGCGGCCTATCGGTCGGACTGGATCGCTCGCAAGGTCGTGGACATCCCGGCCTTCGACATGATCCGGGAGCGCCGGCACTGGCAGGCCAAGGCGCCGCAGATCGAAGCTCTGGAGGCCACGGAGGCCCGGTTGCAGGTGTGGCCGAAGCTGGCCAAGGCGCTGAAGCTGGCCCGGCTGTACGGCGGTTCGGCCATCATCCTCGGGACGGGTGACACGAACACGGCCGAGCCGCTGGACGTCAACCGCGTGGGCACGGACGGCCTGAGCTTCATCCATGTGGCCAGCCGCTACGAGATCACCGCAGGCCAGATCAACCGGGACGCAGCCTCAGAGCATTGGGGCGAGCCGGTCGACTACACGATGAACACCTCGACCGGCGCCGGGCTCAAGCTGCACCCGTCTCGGGTCATCCCCTTCATCGGGTCGGAAGTGCCGGACCTGACCTTCTCCCACGGCTGGGGCGACTCGATCCTGCAGGTGCTGGACGAGGCGGTGAAGAACGCGGGCCTCGCCGCCGGCGGGATTGCCCAGCTTCTCCAAGAGGCGAAGGTCGACGTCTTCAAGATCCCCAACTTCATGGCGAACGTCGGGGACGAGGCGTACCGGAACAAGGTGCTGGAGCGGGTCGCCCTGGCCCAGCAATCCAAGTCCATCGTCAACGGTCTGCTGATGGACGCCGAGGAAGAGTGGAACCAGAAGCAGATCAGCTTCACCCAGCTGCCGGAAGTGCTGCGGCTGTACCTCCAGATCGCGGCCGGCGCGGCAGACATCCCGGCCACCCGCCTGCTGGGTCAGTCCCCGGACGGCCTGAACGCCACGGGTGAGGGTGACCTCCGCAACTACTACGACCGCCTCGCCTCGGAACAGGAAGTCTACCTGCGGCCGCGGCTGGAGCGCCTGGACGAGGTGCTGATCCGCTCAGCCCTCGGGTCACGTCCCCCTGAAATCCATTTCGCCTTCGCCCCGCTGTGGCAGATCAGCGAGAAGGAAAAGGCGGACATCTTCAAGCTGAAGGCGGACGGCGCCCGCGCCATCGCCGGTAATGGAGGGACGTCGGAGCCCCTGATGCCGATTGAGGCCCTTTCCGACGCGCTGGTGAATTCCTTCATCGAGGACGGTTCTCTGCCGGGGCTGGAATCGGCCATCGACGAATACGGCAAGTTGTCCGAGCAGCCGGAAGACGATGCTGGACAGGAAGAAGCGGCGCTGCCGCCCATCCAGCCCGTGGAGGCGAACGATGCAGCGCCGCGCACCCTCTACGTCCAGCGCAAGCTCCTGAACGCATCAGAACTGATCGCATGGGCCAAGGCTCAGGGCTTTAAGACCACCACCCCGGCCGAGGACATGCACGTCACCGTCGCGTTTAGCCGTGTCGCGGTTGACTGGATGAAGGCCGGGGAGGCCTGGACCGGCGACAAGGACGGCAAGCTGACCGTGAACCCCGGCGGCGCCCGTCTGGTCGAGAAGCTCGGAGACAAAGGCGCGGTCGTCCTGCTGTTCAACTCGTCGGAGCTGTCGTGGCGGCACGAGGCTATCCGCCGGGATGCAGGAGCCTCGTGGGATTTCCCCGAATACCAGCCGCACGTCACCATCACCTACGCCGGCGGCGACCTCGATCTGTCCAGGGTCGAGCCGTACCGCGGCAAGCTCGTGTTCGGCCCGGAGATCTTCGAGGAGATCGACGATGACTGGACGTCTCGGCTGAAGGAAGCCTGACATGGCCGTCGACCAAGTCGCACAACTTCTCTACCGGCTCGCCCGCGATCACATGACGCGCGAGCAGATCGAGGCGGACATCGCCGAGACACGGCCTGAGGTTGCCGTCTTCGCGGACGCTGAGCGCGGACGCTGGGCCGTCGAGCAGTCCCGCCGCCTCTCCCGCGAGACCTGAGGACACCATGATGCAGTTCACGGACGCCGCGCCGATCGCGGGCGTGCGCCTGACCCGTGACGGTTACGCCGTCGCCGAGGTCCGCGCCGCTCGCACCGGGATTCAGCAGTACGCGGGGAGGGAGGTTGGACGCCCTGACCTGGCCGTCGTCAACGTCTACCGCCCGCCCGAGAGCGTGTTCTCGGCCGACAGCATGGCCAGCTACGGCTTCAAGCCGGTGACCATCAACCACCCGGCCCAAGGCGTCACGGCTGACAGCTGGAAGGACTTGGCTGTCGGCGTCGTCGGCGGGGAAGTGGTCCGCGACGGGGGCTTCGTGAAGGTTCCGCTCGCGCTGATGGACGCCGCGGCGATCAAGGCCGTTCAGGACGGCACCCGCGAGATCAGCATGGGCTACGTCTGCGACCTTGCCTTTGAAGACGGCGTGACGCCCGAGGGCGAGCCGTATCAGGCCATCCAGAAGGACATCCGGATCAATCACCTCGCGCTGGTCCCCAAGGGCCGCGCCGGACCCCATTGCCGTGTCGGAGACCAGGGCGCTCCCGAGACCGGCCAAGATCCTGCGCCCATTCACCATGGAGACCGTCACATGACGCTCAAGACCATCACCGTGGACGGCCTCCCGGTCGAAACCACGGACGCCGGCATCGCTGCGATCGAAAAGCTTCGCGGCCTGCTGAACACGGCAGACGCCGCTCTGACGTCTGCCAACACCGCCCATGCGGCCGCAATCGCCGCCAAGGACGCCGAACTGGCCAAGAAGGACGCCGTGATCGACGACCTGAAGGCCAAGGTGCTGGACGACGCCGCCATCGACGCTCTGGTCACCGACCGGGCTGACGTGATCGGCAAGGCCAAGGCCATCGACCCCAAGGTCGTGACCGATGGCAAGTCCATCGCTGAGATCAAGCGCGCCGTTCTTGGCGACGCAGCGAAGGACAAGCCCGACGCCTACGTGGACGCCGCCTTCGATATCAAGACGAAGGACGTCAAGCCCGCCGACCCGCTCCGCAAGGTCATCGCGGACGGCCAAACCGGTGGCGTTGTCGCCGCCTCCATCCGCGACGCCGCGCGCGCCGCCAGCCTGAACTAAGGGAGCCAGACCAATGGCAGTCAATCAGGACACCTACGCCGACAACTTGGCCGCCGGCTATGCGGGCATGGTCGCGAACGGCGAAACCTCCAACCGTATCTCGCGCACCTGCGAAGATTCGGGCGGCATCGGCTTCGGCGTCCCCGTCTATCGGGGCTCCGGCGATCACGGTTGCACCCGCACCCCGGGCGGCCAGTTCCTCGGCATCACCATCGCCCACGAAGCGCTGGGCCTGCTCTCCGGCCAGACGGCGGACGAGTACGCGCAGTACGACGACGTCGCGATCATGACCCAGGGCGTGATCTGGGTCACCGCCGGCGAGGCCGTCACTGACGGCGCGCAGGCCTACGACAGCGACACCGCCATCGTGGACACCTCCACCGACAACACCATCCTCACCGGGTGGTTCTTCGACACGACCGGCGCCAACGGCGCTCTGGTCAAGCTCGCCAAGCGCTAAGGGGCAACGGACATGATCATCAACTTCGCTGACGCGACCGGTGGCCTGTTCACCGACGCCGCGTCCTTCCTCGCCGCTGACGCAAGCCAGCGCGAGCTCGCCTTCCAGCGCTGGGCCACCCATGACGCCGCTCTGGCCGCTACCTTCGGGGACAAGGCCAACGAGTTCTTCGTGGACGCCCAGGTTGGCCGGGCCTTCCTGACGCCGCAGCTCTACCGGATCGAGACGCAGGTCTACATGCGCCGCTATCCGAACGCCGACCTGACCGGGATCATCCCGATCAATACGGACGGCGACATGTGGGACGTCGGGACCGTGTTCTACAGCATGGACGAGGTCGGCAAGGCCGAGTTCCTGAGCGGCAAGGGCTTCGACATGCCCTACGCCTCCACGCTGATGAACCAGAACAGCCGCGGCTTCTACCTGGCCGGCATCGGCTACGAATGGTCCACCCAGGAACTGCAGCGCGCCGCCAAGCTCGGCCGCTCGCTGTCCTCGGACAAGGCCGCCGCTGCTCGCAAGGCCGCGCAGTTCTTCAAGCGGTCGGTGGCCATGACCGGCCGCGCGCCGGGCACCGCCGCATCCGAGAAGGGCTGGACCGGCTTCGTGAACGACGCGAACGTCCCCGCCGCGAACGTGGCGGCAGACGGCACGGGTTCGGCCACGGCATGGTCCACCAAGACCCCGGACCAGATCAGCCGGGACATCTGGGCGGCCGTGAACGCGGTGGAGACCCAGACCGGGGAAACCCACACCGCGACCACGGTGGCCCTGCCGACTGCGAAGCTGCGCTACATTGAGCAGACCCGCATGTCGGACACCGGCTCGACCATCCTGGCCTATATCCGCGGCAACCGGGACGGAGGCGAGAACATCAACTTCGTGCCGATCCGCGAACTGGCCGGCGCCGGTGCTTCGACCACGGATCGCATGGTGGCCTACGACGCCTCCTCGGAGGTCGTGCAGTTCCACCTGCCGGGCGATCATGAGTTCCTGCCGCCGTTCCAGAAGTCGTCCATGACCTATGAGGTCGGCGGCATCATGAACGTCGGCGGGACTGAGGTCCGCCTGCCCAAGGCGATGACCTATCGCGACGGCATCTGAGGCAATCCGGCCCTGCGCTTCGGTGCGGGGCCGGTCCTCTTTTCAAGGAACAGGCACATGAAGTTCACCAACTACACCTCGGGTCCGAAGGGCCTGAACACGGTCAACGGCCTCGTCTATGTCGAACGGGGCCAGACCGTCGATGTTGAGATCAGCGAGGGCGAGGCCGCTTCGGCCAAGCGCACCGGCTGGTTCAGCCGCCCGAAGGCCGATGAGGTCGAGGACGACGGCGAAAAGGGCCTCGCTGACCTGAGCGTCAACGAACTGAAGGCGCTGGCCGAGTCCGAGCAGATCGACCTGGGCGACGCCACCAAGAAGGCCGACATCGTCGCGACCATCGAACTGGCCCGCGAAGCCAAGGCGGCGGGGTAACCCATGGCCGGGTACGGCACAGACGGGGCTTTCGCCACATGGGCAACGGCCAACGGCTACGCCCTGCCTGACGGCGCTCCGTCTGTCGCCGTGCTTCGCCAGCGGGGCAGCGCCTATCTGGACGCCCTGTACGGCGCCAAGGTCAACGCCCCCCGCTTCTCGGGGCAGCCGACTGGAGGGTTCGCCCAGGAGCGCGCATGGCCGCGCACCGGAGCCGAGGCCTATGGGGCGGCGATCCCCTCCGACATCGTCCCGGTCGCCATCGAACAGGCCAGCTATTTCGCGGCCTG
>Ga0114898_1001345_pt1 | contig 14812 bp, 10 predicted proteins | sample Malvired_Geostar_FD_83496 | JGI IMG/M metagenome (GOLD analysis project Ga0114898, IMG submission 83496) | Marine viral communities from the Global Malaspina Expedition - Malaspina viral metaG DeepMed_Geostar | ecosystem: Environmental > Aquatic > Marine > Oceanic | place: Mediterranean Sea... | reverse complement strand
GCCGAGCACCGCCCCGGCATCGGCGCCGGCGAGATCGTAGGCCAGCAGGCCGAGCGCCACCGTGGTCAGGCCGCTGCCGAGCAGGGAGAGTATCTGCGCGGCGAACAGGTGCCGATAGATACGGTTCGCCAGAATGTCGAGCATGTCGCGCCGCCTTCAGAGGTAGCGGGTGATTTCCTTGAACTCGGCAAGATGGTCCTGTGCGTCACCGGCGACCGCGCTGTCCAGGCAATGGTCGATATGATCGCGGATGAGGACGCGCTTGGCCTCGCTGATCGCGCCCTCGACCGCATGAAGCTGCTGGGTGAGGAGGACGCAGGGCCGTCCCTCATCCATCATGGCGATCACGCTGCGCAGATGGCCTTCCGCGCGGCGCAGCCGTTTCAGTATGTCGTCATGGTGATGGTGGGAGCCATGGGCGTTCATCCGTGAAACATATCCCCCCAGGGAGGATTGAAGCAATGGCAAGTCATCAATGCTGTCCTGTCGTCCAGCCGCCTGTCGGGCAACCGGAAATCGAAGGGCCTCCCTGTCTTTTCGGCACGCGCTGGCCCGACTGTTTCTGCCGAAGCCGGCCGCCGGCTCGGTGCCGATTTATGTATGGCTGAGCGCGTGTGCCGGCCTGTCAGCACCCTCTGGATCAACGCTCGTCCTGCCCCGGCCGCAGGAGTTCCGAGAGCAGCGGATTGGGAAACCGGCGCTGCAGGGTAACAGCGAAGAAGGGCTCGCTGATGCCGTCCAGCCGGGCCGCCTCGACCAGAATGCCGGCCTCCAGCTCGTCCCGGACCACGATGGGCGGGATGATCGCCAGCCCGGCATCGGCGCGCGCCAGCAGGCGGATCATCGCCATGTCATCCACCTCCGCGGCAAAGACCGGCGTCACCCCGAGCCGCGAGGCCAAAGCGTCAAAGGCGGCGCGCAGCCCGGTTTCCGGCGTTGGCACGATCAGCGGCTCGGTGGCCAGCAAATCCTTCAGCGGCTGCGCGCGCCTTGCTGTTCCCCCACGGCCTGTTCCCCCACGGCCTGTTCCCCCACGGCCTGTTCCCCCACGGCCTGTTCCCAGGCGGGCCGGCGTGCCGATCAGGCCCACGGGCTGCTCGTCCAACCGGTGCACCAGCCACGGGCTGGCGGCATCCCGCGCCGGGGCGAGGTTCGTCAGGACGACATCAAGCGACAGCCCCTCCAGCCCGCGCAGCAGCTGGTCCTGCGCGCCCGAGCGCAGGATCACCTCGACATCCGCCCGTCCGATGAGGGGCTGCAGGAACTGCATCTGGAAATTGCGCGACAGGGTGGCGAGCGCCCCGATGCGCAGGGCCCGCCGCGCCCGCCCGGTTTCGCGCAGGGTCGCGGTCAGGTCATCGGCCGTGCGGAAGATGGCCTCGGCATGATCGAGGGCGATGCGCCCCGCCTCCGTCAGCACAAGGCCACGGCCACGGCGCTCGAAGAGATCCTGGCCCAGCGACGCCTCCAGCGCGCGCAGCTGGGTGGAGAGCGCGGACTGCGACAGGTTCAGCGTCCGGGCCGCTCCCGTGAGGGTGCCATCGCTCGCAACCGCCCGGAACAGGCGAAGGTGATGCAGGTTCAGATGTGCCATTGTTCTATTAAACAGAATTAAACGGCACAATATATGTAATTTTCTGAATAAACAGCAAGCGGTACATGGCTCTGCGTTCACGCATTCACGGAACCAGCCATGACAAGCTTCCTGCCGACGGAATTTCCCCTCACGGCCTTTCCCCTGACGGCCCTGGCGCCGCTGGTACTTCTGGCGGCGGCCCTGCCGTTTGCCGTCCATCCCGGGCGCCGTCCCGGGCGGTTGCCCGAGCTGGCCGAGGCGGCAGGGCTGGCGAGCCTGCTTCTCGTGCTGGGCGGTCTGGGGCAACTGCTAACCAGCGGCCCGGCGGAGGGGCTTGCGCTGGTCCGCCTCAATGCGATCAGCGTGACGCTGGCGCTGCTGGTCGCCTTCGTGGGCTGGGTCGTCATCCGCTATTCCCGCCGTTATCTCGATGGCGAGGCGCGCGAGGGCCGGTTCCACGGGCTGGTGCTCGCCGCCATCGCGGCTGTCCTGCTGCTGGTGCAGGCCGCCAGCCTGTGGGTGCTGGCCGCAAGCTTCATCGCTACCGGCCTCATCCTGCGGCAGCTGCTTCTATTCTACCCCGAACGGGCTGAAGCCCGCCGCGCGGCGGCCAAGTTCATCCGGGTCTGGACCGCCGGCGATGTGGCGCTGCTGCTGGCGGCACTCCTGCTCTGGCTGAGCTTCGGGACAACCGACATCGCCGTGCTGACAGCGGCGACCAGCCTGCCGGCGCCAGCGGTCATTGCCGTGGCCCTGCTGGTGCTCGCAGCGGTGCTGAAGACGGCGGCCCTGCCGGTCCATGGCTGGCTGACCGAGGTCATGGAGGCACCGACGCCCGTCTCGGCGCTGCTGCATGCCGGCATCATCAATTCCGGCGGGGTGCTGCTGATCACCCTGTCCGGGCTGGTGCAGACCAGCCCCGGCGCCATGGCGGCGCTGGTGCTGGTCGGCGGGATCACGGCCCTGTTCGGGGCGCTGGTGATGCTGACGCAAAGCGCGGTGAAGACGGCGCTGGCCTGGTCCACCGTGGCGCAGATGGGCTTCATGCTGCTGCAATGCGGGCTGGGGCTCTGGCCGCTGGCGCTGCTGCATATCGTGGCGCATTCGCTCTACAAGGCGCATGCCTTCCTCTCCTCGGGCGGCGCGGTGCAGGCGGTGAATGCGATCCGCAAGCCCGGCCCGGTCGCCGTGCCGAACCTCGGGGCGGTCGCCCGCTCCTTCGCGCTGGCGCTGGTTCTGTATGTCGCGGTGGCGACCGGCTTCACCCTGTTGCTGGGCGAGAAGTCGCCGCAGGCGCTGGCGCTGGGGGCGATGCTGATCTTCGGCGTTTCCTACCTGATCGCCCAGGGCCTCGCGGATGCCGCCCCCTGGTCGCTGACAATTCGGACCGCCACCGCCTCGCTGGCCGCCACGCTGGCCTATTTCGGGTTCCAGGTCGCCGCCAAGGCCATATGGGGGCCGTGGCTGCCGCAAGCACCGGTCGCCGGATCGCTGGAATGGGCACTGATCGTGCTGGCGGTACTGTCCTTCGGCCTGGTCGCCTTCGCGCAGGCGCTGTTCCCGCTCTGGGCGCATCACCCCTCGACCGCCGGGCTTCGCGTGCATCTGGCGAACGGGCTTTACCTGAACGCGCTTCTGGACCGCATGATCGGCGGCTTCCGGACGTCCCGCAACGCCTGAACCGGGAGAATTCCGATGTTCCTCAAGCATGACCGGATCACCGCCTCGCGGGCCACAGAAATCCTGCAGGCCGCCGAGGCGGCGGCACGGGCCATCCCGCCTGCCTTTCCGCTGGATGCGACCGTCGCAGTGAACCCCTTCCTCGGCCAGGCGGGCGAGGATCTGGCGCAGGCCTCGGCCCGACTCGCCCGCGTCGCCGGGGCCAGGCTGACCCAGCCGCGCGCGGCGCTGGCGGAGAAGCTGGCGGCGGGCGAGATCACCGACGATGACCTTTCGGCGGCACTGACCGCCTGCCCTGCGCCCGCGAAGCCGCATGATCTGGCCGCGCTGAAGGCAGCGATTCGGGAAACGGCGCCAGCCCCCGAGGCGCTGCCGACGGTGGCGGCGCTGGCCGCCAGCGCGACCGGAACCGACTGGCCGGCGATCATCGCCCGCAGCATCGGGCTCTGGGCCGCCGGCCATTTCGACCGGGGGCAGGCACTCTGGTCGCCGCGTCCGGGCCATGGCGCCTTCGCCGCCTGGCGGGAATGGGCGACGCACGACCTAACGCCCGAGATCGCCGGGCTGGAAGGTTTCTGCGCCCATGTGGCCGAGGCACCCGACAGCGCCGACCGGGCCATCCTGCGGGCCGCCGAGCGTCTGGACCTGCCGGCGGAAGCGGCGGAGACGGCCTTCCACCGGCTGCTGCTCGATCTGGGCGGCTGGTCGCAGCATGCGCGCTGGCTGTTGTGGCAGGCTGAACTGACGGGCGGCACCGACACCACCCTGACCGACCTACTGGCGATCCGGCTGGTCTGGGAGGAGGCACTGCTGGCACAAGTTCCGGCGGTCGCCGCCGGCTGGCAGGCGACGGTCGCGGCGCATTCGGCACCTCTGACACCAACGCCGGATCAGGTGCTGGACACCATCCTGCAGGATGCCGCCGAGCGCGCGCATCAGCGCCGGCTTGCCGGGCTGCTCGCCGGCCCCTCAGCCCGGACGGGGCGCGCCGCGCTGCAGGCGGCCTTCTGCATCGATGTCCGCTCCGAAATTATCCGCCGGGCGCTGGAAAGCCAGGATCAGGGCATCGAGACGCTGGGGTTCGCCGGTTTCTTCGGCCTGCCGGTCGCGCACCGGCCGGAAGGCACGGATGAGGCGCAGGCCCATCTGCCGGCCCTGCTGAACCCGACGCTGACAGCCACCAGCCATGGCGACGCCGAACAGGAAACGGCAACGCGGATCACGGCGCGGGCGCGGCGCGCCTGGGGCCGGTTCCGGCAGGCAGCGGTCTCCTCCTTCGCCTTCGTCGAGGCGGCGGGCCCGGCCTATGGCGGCAAGCTGATCCGCGATGCGCTGGGACTGGGCGGACAGGCCCCCTCCCCTCAGCGGCTACCCTGCTTCGAGGACCAGCTGACAGCCGCGCAGAAGGCGCAGACGGCCGCCGCAATCCTGCGCGCCATGAGCCTGACGGAAGGCCATGCGCGGCTGGTGCTGCTGGTCGGCCATGGCGCCCGGGTGACCAACAACCCGCACCAGAGCGCCTATCATTGCGGTGCCTGCAGCGGCCAGACCGGCGAGGTTTCCGCGCGCCTGCTCGCAGCCCTGCTGAACGATCCGGAGACCAGGGCCGGCCTGCCCGCGCTGGGGATCGCGCTGCCGCAGGACACTTTGTTCGTCGCCGGCCTGCACGATACGGTGACGGACAGCGTCACGCTCTACCGCGACAGCGAGGCGCCCGGCCATGCGGCGCTTCTCAGGCAGGCGGAGGACTGGCTTGCCGCCGCTGGACGGCAGGCACGGGCCGAACGCGCCCTGCGGCTGCCCGGTGCTGCCGGCGAGAACCTGACCCGGCGCGCGGCGGATTGGGCCGAGGTGCGGCCGGAATGGGGCCTCGCCGGCTGCGGTGCCTTCATCGCCGCCCCCCGCAGCGTCACGGCGGGGCGCGACCTCGCAGGCCGGGCCTTCCTGCACAGCTATGACTGGAGCCAGGACAGGGATTTCGCGACGCTGGAGCTGATCCTGACCGCGCCGGTCGTGGTGGCCAGCTGGATCAGCCTGCAATATTACGGCTCGACCGTAGCGCCAGAGACCTTCGGCGGCGGCAACAAGCTGATCCACAATGTCGTCGGCGGCATCGGCGTCGTCGAGGGCAATGGCGGCCTGCTGCGCCCCGGGCTGCCGATTCAGACGTTGCATGACGGCGAGAAGCCCGCGCATGAGGCGCTGCGCCTGACCGTACTGGTCGAGGCGCCGGCCGAGGCGATCACCGACATATTGCGCCGGCATGACGGCGTGCGGCAGCTGTTCGATAATGGCTGGCTGCACCTGCTGGTGCTGCAGGAGGGCCGGATCACCGCACGCTATCGCCCGGGCCTTGCCTGGGAGGCGTTCGGCACGGCTACAGAAGCGGGATAAGGGTCATCGGACAGGAGCCAAAATCACCCGCGCCTCGAAGCCGTCGCTCTGACCCGGAACAGGCGAGAACAGTTCGAGCGTTCCGCCGGTCTGGCGCAGGATGGTGTCGGCGATGGCAAGGCCAAGGCCGGAGCCGTCCGGCCCTTCCCCGGCGCGGCTGCCGTGCACGAAGCCCCGCACAAAGCGTTGTGTCAGGCGGGCCAGCGTTTCCGGCGGGATGACGGCGCAACCATTGCGCACGCTGACGGTCCGGTCATCCGGCACGGCGATCTCCACCGGCGTTTCGGGGTCGCCATAGGCCAGCGCGTTCTCGATCAGGTTGCGCACCACGATGCTGAAAGCGTCGATATCCATGCGCGCCCGCAACGATGCGCCATCGGCAATAACCAGGGAGAGCCGCCGCGCCGCACCCGGCTGTGCCGCCAGTTCCTCGATCACCAGACGCAGCACCGGCAGCAGGTCGTTCTCGGTTTCCGACAGGCCGATGCCGGCCTCCGCGCGCGACAGGTGCAGCAGCTTTTCCACCAGCCCGCCCAGCCGGTGCAGCGTCGCCTCGATCCGGCGCCCGCGCGCCTGCGCGTCCTCTGGGGTGAGGCCACTCTCCAGCTCCGCCAGCAGGCGCTGGGTCTGCGCCAAGGCCGTGGCCACCGGCGTGCGCAGCTCATGCGCACTGGTCGCGGCAAAGACACGTTCCGCCTCCAGCGCCGACCGCAGCCGGTGCAGCAGCCGGTTCACCGCCTGCACCGTGCCGCCGATCTCTTCCGGCCAGTCGGTGTCCGCGATGGGTTGCAGATTGCCACCGTCGCGCGCGCCGATATCGCCCTGCAGCCGCCGCATCGGAGCCAGACCGCCGCGCACCGACCACAGGATGAGGAGAATAGAGACCGGAACCAGCCCGGCCAGCGGCAGCAGCAGCGCCCCGGCGCTCTCCATCAGGGCTTCGTGCCGGTGGCCAAGCGGCTCGGCGACCTGCAGGAAATAGCGTCCCGAGGCGATGGTATAGACGCGGTGATGCCGGGATTCCGAAAATCCGAGTGCGAGCGAGCCGGTATAGGGCGCTTCCGGCGCGTCATGGGAACGCAGCAGCACAGCGCCGTCGCGGCCGCGCAGCTGGAAGGTCAGATATTCGTCGTCATCATCCTGTTCGCCCAGCAGGCCCGGGGGCGTTGCTTTCCCTTCCAGGGCGCCGGTCGCCAGCGGCAGCAGCCATTGCGCGGTTTCCTCCAGCGCGCTGTCGAACACTTCGTCGATTTCCTCCCGCATGACCAGGACGGAAAAGGCCGCACCCAGCAGCCAGAGCAGCGCAATGCCACCGGTCAGCAGCAGGGTCAGGCGGCGCGAGATGCTGGCAGGGCGGGCGGTCGTCATGGCTCCAGCCTGTAGCCAAGGCCGCGCATGGTGCGGATCGTCTCCCGCCCCAGCTTCTTGCGCAGGCGGCTGACATAGACCTCCACCGCGTTGGAGTCGATCTCGGCGCCAAAGGCATAGAGAGCATCCTCGATCCGTTCCTTCGAGACCAGCGCGCCCGGCCGCCGCATCAGCAGTTCCAGCACCGCCCATTCGCGCGCCGTCAGCTCCGCAGCGGTGCCGGCCACCGTCACGCTGTGCGCAGTCTGGTCTATTTCCAGATTTCCCAGCCGCAGGACCGGGTTCGGGTCACCGGCATAGCGCCGGCTGACAGCCATGATGCGCGCCGACAGTTCCTCAAGGTCGAAGGGCTTCACCAGATAATCGTCGGCGCCGGCGTTCAGCCCCTCGATGCGGTCGGAGATACGGTCGCGCGCCGTCAGCACGATCACCGGCACCTTGTCGCCCCTGCCCCGCAGACCGCGCAGCAGGGCAAGCCCGCTGCCATCCGGCAAGGCCAGGTCCAGCAGGATCAAGTGATAGGCGACCGTTCGCGACGCATGTTCGGCGTCCGCCAGCGTCATCATCCAGTCCACCGCATGGCCGGTACTCGCCACATGTTCCCGCACGGCTTCTCCCAGACCCGGTTCGTCTTCAACCAGCAAGATACGCATCGGCCCTCCGCTACAGCAACGCAGGATGCATAGGCCGGGCGGCTGACGCCAGTCTGAACGGCCTTCAGCTTCCTGTCAGGAATTCCTGTCAGGGTGCCGCCATCTTCACACGCTACAGGAGAACCGACATGCGTATCCGAATGACCGCACTGGCCACAGCACTGCTGATCGGCACCGCCGCCCTGCCGGCCTTGGCCAGCGACAAGTGCAACGTACCGAAAGATGAATGGCAGCCGGCCCAGGAACTTCAGGCGAAGCTGGAGGCCCAGGGCTGGAAGGTGCAGCGCCTGAAGACCGACGATGGCTGCTACGAAGTCTATGCGACCGACGCCAACGGCAAGCGGATCGAGGCCTATTTCAATCCGAAGACGCTGGAGATGATCCGGTCGAAGATGAAGGACTGACCCCATGCAGCCCGCCATGCAGCCTACCCAGGAGCCAGGCGTGAAGGTCTGGGATCCCTTCGTGCGCCTGTTTCACTGGATGCTGGCCGGCGGCATCGCGATTGCCTGGTTGTCGGCAGAAGAATGGGACGCCCTGCATGAATGGACGGGCTATCTGATCGCCGGGCTGCTGGCCGCCCGGTTGATCTGGGGCCTGATCGGAAGCCGCTATGCCCGCTTCTCGCGTTTCGTCCGGTCGCCAGCGGTGGTCAGTGCCTATCTGCGGGACATGCTGAAAGGCCGGGAGAAACGCTATCTGGGCCACAATCCGGCAGGCGCGGCGATGATCCTGGCGCTTATCGCCGTCATCGCCGCCACCGCCTTGACCGGGTGGATGGGAACCCTCGACCGTTTCTGGGGTATCGAATGGGTCGAGGAAATTCATGAGACCCTGGCCAACCTGATCCTGGTCCTGGTCGCGGTGCATCTGGCCGGCATCGCCCTGGCCAGCCTACGCCACCGCGAAAATCTGGTGCGGGCGATGATCGTCGGGCGCAAGCGCGCCCCATCGGGAACGGACATCGCCTGAGCCTTCCCCCTCGGTACCTTCAGCTTCCCGTCAGCTTCGGGGCGTATCGGTTGTCCACGTGTCAGCCCCAACGCACGGATAACCGATGCCCCCGAAATCACCCCTGAAGCTGCCAACGCTTCCTCGCCTCTCGCTGCATCCGCTGACGCTGGTCCTGCTGTTCGCGGTCTTCCTGCTGGCGGTTCATAATCACCGGCTATGGCAGGAGATCGTGCAGGTCTGGAGCGGCCGCGCGCCGCACGACCTGCTGTTCCTCGGATCGCTGGGGGTGTTCTTCCTGGTGCTGCTGGCCCTGCCGCTGCAGCTTGTCGCCTTTCCGCGCCTGCTGAAACCGGTGCTGGCCGGTCTCGTGCTGATCGCCGCCGGCACCTCTTTCTTCATGGACAGCTATGGGGTGCTGGTCGAAAAGACGATGATCGCCAACATCGTCGAGACCGACATGCGCGAAGCGGGCGACCTGCTGTCCTGGTCTCTGGCCTGGCACATGCTGCTGACCGGTATCCTGCCGGCGGGCTTCATCCTGACCGTGACGCTCACCCGTCACGGCTGGAAGCGCGAGGCGCTGCTGCGGATCGGCGCGCTGACGGGTTCCGTCGCGGCGGTCGGGCTGATCGCACTCTTCTTTTTCCAGGATTACGCCTCGCTGGCGCGCAACAACCGGCAGATAAGGCATATGGTGAACCCGGTCACCGCGCTTTACTCGGCGACGGTCTATGCGCTGGGCACCGACAGCCGGGCACCTGCCGGCCCGCCCGCGCCGATCGCGCGGCTGGTTTCCCTCGGCGACGGCTGGAAGACGCCTGACCGCAAGCCGATGCTGTTCGTCTTCGTGCTGGGCGAAACCGCCCGCGCCGCCAATTTCTCGCTGAACGGCTATGCGCGCCCGACCAACCCGGAGCTGGCCACGCTGCCGGTCGTCAGCTTCACCGAGGTTGCCTCCTGCGGCACCTCGACCGCGGAATCGGTGCCCTGCATCTTCTCGCCGCTGGGCCGTTCCGACTATTCGCCCGGCAAGGCAAAGGCGTCGGAGAACCTGCTCGACCTGGTACAGAAGGCCGGGCTCGATGTCGTCTGGCTGGAGAATAATTCCGGCTGCAAGGGCGTCTGTGCCCGGGTGCCGACCGAGACCCTCGCCATCCGCGACGCGGCTGACGAACCCTTCTGCGACTCCGAAGGCTGCATGGACATGCTTCTGGTCGAGCGGCTGCGCCGGGTCGCCGCAACGATGGAACGGGATACGGTGGTGGTGCTGCACCAGATGGGCAGCCATGGCCCCGCCTATTACCGGCGCTATACGGAGGCCTTCCGGCGCTTCACGCCGACCTGCGACACCAGCCAGTTCCAGGAGTGCGAAACCAAGGCGATTACGAACAGCTACGACAACAGCATCCTCTACACCGATCATGTGCTGGCCGAGGCGATCCGCGTGCTGGACGCGGCATCGGAGCAGGCCGACACCGCGCTGCTCTATGTCTCCGATCATGGCGAATCGCTGGGCGAAGGCGGCGCGTTCCTGCATGGCCTGCCCTACGCCATCGCGCCCGAAGTGCAGAAGCATGTACCGATGATCTGGTGGAACTCCGGCGGCTTCCAGCGCCGCGCCCGGCTTGTGCAGGGGTGCCTCGCCAGGGACAGGGACCGGCCGCTCAGCCACGATAATATCTTCCATACGATGCTGGGGCTGCTGGATATCGAGACCGATGCCTACAAGCCCGTGCTCGACGCCTTCGCCGATTGCCGCCTGCCAGACACCTTCATCGCCCAGCAGGCCGGGGGACCAGGATGAGCCACGCCCTTGGCTGGCGGCGGACAGGTACTGTTGGCTGGGAACTACCGGTCCTGCTCGGCCTGCTGCTGATCCTGATCGCGGTACCGGCCTGGCACCGGCTCGATCTGGCGCTGGCCGCACTCTTCCATGACAACGTGACGAATGACTGGCTGATGCCGAAGGCAGGCGGGCTGGCGCATGCAATGCTCTATACCGGTGCCCGGCGCCTGCTGGGGATCGGCGGCGGGATCGCCGTGCTGTTGCTGGCCTGGTCTGGCTGGCGGCAAGGCTGGAGCGAACGGCACAGCCGCATGGCCCTGGCGATTCTAGTGCTGGCGCTGACGCCGATGGCCGCCAACCTGCTGAAGCAGGTCACCGGCGTCTCCTGTCCCGTGCAGGAATTGCTGCTTGGCGGCAACCGGACGGGGGTGACGATCTGGGACCGGCTCTACGGGCTGGCGCCGTTCGAGCCGCAGCTGCGCTGCTGGCCGGCCGGACATGCGGCGGGCGGCTTCGGCCTGTTCGGCCTGGTCCTGCTGACGGACCGGCGGCGCTGGCTCGCTTACGCCCCCGGCATGGCGGCCGGCTGGACCATGGGGCTCTATCAGATGGCGCGCGGCCAGCATTACCTGACCCACACGCTGGCCACCATGCTGATCGGCCTGTTGGTCGCCGCCTGTGCCAGCCGGCTGTACGGCTGGCAGCGGGAGAAAGCCGTCCTCAGCGGCGACAATCGAACCGATGAGCCCAGGGCGGCGTTTTAGAACGCCGCCCTGAAACCAATTCCTGAAGACCGGTCAGCCGTAGAAGGCGGCGTCGATATCGGCGGTGGTGAGGGTGCTGATGCCGAGGAAGGTGAGGCTCGCCCCGGCCACCTCAATGACCACGCCGGTCTCCGTGACGGTCTGGTTGGTGATGGCTGCCTGCAACTCCATCAGTGTCACATGCTCCACCGCAAGATGGTCCACGCCCTGCTGGAAGTCGGTGATCGTCGGCGTCAGGATGGCGCTGGCGAAATTCGCATCGAAGCCCTTCAGCACGAACAGGTCGGCACCGGCCCCGCCGGTCAGCGTGTCGTTGCCCTGGCCGCTGTAGATCACATCGTCGCCGATCCCGCCGGTGATGGAATCATGGCCCTTGCCGCCGCGCAATTCGTCGCCGCCATCGCCGCCCAGCACGGTGTCGCCTTGGCGGCCGCCCTGCGCCGCATTGGCACCGCCGCCGGTCAGGTCCAGCGTGTCGAAGCCGGTGCCGCCGTCGAGGCTGTCATTGCCCGCGCCGCCGAAGACGGAATCATTGCCCGCCCCGCCCAGCAGCGTGTCATTGCCATCGGCCGAGCCCACCGTATCGTTGCCGGCGCCGCCATCGATATAATCGTCATCCGCGCCCAGCACGATGAACTGGCTGCTGTCGTCCGCCACCACATAGTTCTGGCCGGCGCCGCCGGTGATGGTGGTCGAGCCGATGATCGAGGCGAACTCGATATTGTCGAGCTGCAGGCTGGAGCCCGCCGGCATGCTGCGCATGTCGATGACGAAGGCCTCCGACTGCTCGCCCCCGGTCGTGCCGGAAATGACGATCGGCGTGCCCGGCACAGTGGTGCCCGTGCTGGTCGGCACGATGGTGCGCACATCCAGCGTGCTGGTCTCGGCCAGATTGGTGAGGAAGGTCTGCGCCCCACCGACCAGCTCGGTCTGGGAGGTCGAGCCGCGTGCCTCGATGGAGGTCACCAGGCTGCCCAGCGCATCGGTCGGGTTCTGTGCCTGGCTCGGCCCTTCCGAGGTCAGGCTGGTGCCGCCCGGCAGCGTCGCGGTGACGACATTGCCGTTATTGTTGCTGTTCTGCACGATCGGCGCCGAGCCCGGCGTGCTGCCATTGTTGGTGATCGTCTCCGCCTGGGTATTCTCGCCGGAACCGGGCGTCGTCGGTGTCGTCGGCGTCACCACGACAGGCGGCGTGGTCGGCGTGGGCGTTTCGGGTGCCGGGGTCGTGACCGTGATGGTGAATTCCTGATTGGCAAGCGACGCGTTGTCATTATCCCTCAGATAGAAGTCGAAGCCGAAACTGCCGGCCCCGCTGCCCGCCTTGAAGGTGAGTTTGCCGTCGTCGATATCCTGCTGGGTGAAGCTGTCGCCCTCAGCCAGGGTGACGCCGGCCAGCAGCAGATCGCCGCCTGTCGGGTCGCCATAAAGGAGCGCATAGGTCAGGTCCGCCCCGTCATCGTCCTGGTCGCCCTCGTTCAGCATCGCGGTGGTAATTGTCACCGTCTGGCTGGTCTGCACCGAAGCGCCCTTGTTCGTCGCCAGGGTCGGCGCGTCATTGGCGTCGGTGACGGTGATCGCCACCGCCTTCGACGAACTTGTTAGCGTGCCGTCGGAGGCCGTGACCTCGATGTCATAGACATTGTTCTTGCCGTTATCCGACGGGTTTTCGAAGTCCGGGGCGGTCTTGAAGGTGACGGCGCCGGTGGATTTGTCGATGCTGAACAGGTTCGCATCCGCCCCGCCGGAAATGGTGAAGGTCGGCGTGTCGCCGGCATCCGGATCGCTGCCGGTCACCGTATAGACGGTGCCGGTGCCGTTCTCCGCAACAGTGGCGGTCGTGGTCTTGTTGGTGACTTCCGGCGCCTCATTCACGTTGGTCACGGTGATGGTGATCGCCTGATCCACCGTCTGAGCACCAACCGTGGCCGTGACGGTCACGTCATAGACGTTATTGCTTCCCGCATCCTTGGCACTCTCGAAATCCGGTGCCGACTTGAAGGTGACGGCGCCGGTCGAGCCATCAATGTCAAACAGGGCCTGATCCGCGCCACCGGTGATGGAGAAGGTGGGGGTGCCCACGCCCTCCGACACTGACGCTGTCGCGGTATAGACAGTATCCGTTCCATTCTCCGCGAAGATCGCTGTCGTGCCGCTGGTGAAGACCGGCGTCGCGACCGTCACGTCGGTCACCGGGATGGCGACCAACTTGGCCGGGCTGGTCGCCTTGCCGTCCGAGGCTGTCACCTCGATATAATAGCTGTTGTCTCCGCCAGAATCCGCTGGGTTCTCATAATCCGGCGGCGTCTTGAAAGTGACCGCGCCGGTCGAGGCGTCGATATCGAACAGCGCGGCATCCGCCCCGCCGGAGATGGCGAAGGTCAGCGTGTCATTTTCCGGATCGGTGGCGGTGACCGTATAGGCGGGACCGGTGCCGTTCTCAGCGAAACCGCTGCCTTCGCCAGACGTCACGGTCGGCGCGTCGTTCACGGCAGTGATATTGATCGTAACCGTATCGGCCGTGCCGTCTATTGTTCCGTCATTGGGCGTAATTGTGAGCGTGGCGGACGCGGTAGCGTTCGATGCCGGTGTATAGACGATCTTGGATGTATCGTTGAGATAGGTATTCAGGTTCGCCGCCGACCCCTGAAGGGTCATTGATCCGCTACCGGAACTCGAAATCGTGACTCCGGCGGTGGTCCCGTTGCCATCCGTCGCCGCGATGGTGCCCGCGTCAACCGCAAGCGTTAGTGTTATGGTATCGTCCTCTGCATCCGACACATTATATGCAGATAGATCAATCGCTGTGGCCGTGTCCTCGTTGATTGTCGCATCATCTGGCGTGCCGCCCAGCGCAGGCTGGGTATTGCTGACGATTGCCTTAACGTCACTGACAACGAAATTATTGATCCCGAAGCCAGCATTGCTGCCGGAATTGGTCGTTGAGATCATAACCGATTTGATGTCATTGAGCGATGTCGATGAAAGCCCGGAGAAAACGGTGAAATCCGAAATCGTCTGTGCCGATCCAGTTGTCGCTGCAAGCGTTCCGGAAACGGTCGAATCATCCGCAAGGGTTATATCTAGGGTAATCGTGTCATCGTAATCGGTGTAATAGTCAAAAGCAGTAAGATCGAAGCTATGCCCGGCCTCTAATGAAATCGTTGTTTTGGTTTCGTTTATAATGTCATCATAACCAATCATGTATCCTGCGTTATTGAAAAATGCAGGCGTGTCTCCTCCAGAATCCGAAGACCCTGCTGTGAATGTAATATTTTTCCCGTCGACCGTTTTGACGAATGTGCCATCAGGGTCATTTAGTGTCCCGTCCTCAGAGCCGTCCAAAATTGTAATGGTTTCAAGAGTGTGCGCGTAATCCCCAGGCATCAGACTGCTGGCGGTCATATCGCCCGTATTGCGCTCCAGTTCCCAGTCACCGCCAAGGGCCGCAGCTCCCGTCAAATCGTCGGAAGCGGCAACATCCGCCCCGGTAAGCTCGGCGAGGCGGTCGATGAACGCCTGCCCGTCACTGCCTGCGCCGGTATTGCAGCCATAGAGCAGCAGGTCGCCGCCCGGCGCGAGCGCGGCTGAGAGTGCGGCGAGAGCCTCGGCATGGGCGTCGAGCGTATCCAGGCTGAGG
>Ga0114898_1001338_pt1 | contig 14893 bp, 12 predicted proteins | sample Malvired_Geostar_FD_83496 | JGI IMG/M metagenome (GOLD analysis project Ga0114898, IMG submission 83496) | Marine viral communities from the Global Malaspina Expedition - Malaspina viral metaG DeepMed_Geostar | ecosystem: Environmental > Aquatic > Marine > Oceanic | place: Mediterranean Sea... | reverse complement strand
TCCCACCCCCATGGCCAGCCTGGCCAGAAGAAGCTCGGCCTCGTCATCGACCTGGATGTCTGCGTCGGCTGCCATGCCTGCGCGGTCAACTGCAAGGAATGGAACACCAGCGGCCATTCGGCGCCGCTGACCGACCTCGCCCCCTATGGCGCGAAGCCGGACGGTGTATGGTTCAACCGCATCCACAGCTTCGAGGCTGGCGAGGGACCGGACAGCCGCACCGTGAACTTCCCGCGTTCCTGCCTGCATTGCGAGGAACCGCTCTGCGTCACCGTCTGCCCGACCGGCGCCAGCTACAAGCGCGCCGAGGACGGCATCGTGCTGGTGAACCCGGACACCTGCATCGGCTGCAAGTTGTGTTCCTGGGCCTGCGCCTATGGTGCCCGCGAGTTCGACAGCGACGAAGGAATCATGAAGAAATGCACGCTGTGCGTGGACAAGATCTATAACGAGAACCTGCCGGAAGAAGACCGGGTGCCGGCCTGCGTGTCCACCTGCCCGTCGCATGCGCGGCATTTCGGCGATCTCGGCGATCCCGAGTCCGAGGTCTCGCTGCTGGTCGCCGCGCGCGGCGGCTATGATCTGATGCCGGAGCTGGGCTACAAGCCGACCAACAAGTACCTGCCGCCGCGTCCGCGCCAGAAGCAGCTTTCGGGCTGTTCTTCCATGCCCGCCGCCGATGCCGACGCGACGCCCGCCAAGGGCCTGCTGCGCTGGGTTGACCAGCTGCTGTCGCGCTGATCCCGCTGCCCGGAATTGCCCGCACAATGAACCCCGCCTTTTCCGTCATCTTCTTCACCACCGCTTCCGGCGCCGGCTACGGCCTGATCGCGCTGTTCGGGATTGGCGCCATGCTTGGCCTGCTGCCGGACGACCGCTGGTTCGGCGGCGTCAGCCTGGGCGTGGCGCTGGCTTTGGTCTCCGCCGGCCTGCTGTCCTCCACCTTCCATCTCGGCCGCCCGGAGCGCGCCTGGCGCGCCTTCTCGCAATGGCGTACCTCCTGGCTGTCGCGCGAGGGCGTGCTGTCGGTGCTGGCCTTTGTGCCGGCCGGGCTGCTGTGGCTCGCCTGGATGTTCTGCGGGCCGGGCCTGTGGACCATGATCCTCGGCCCGATCGCCACGCTGCTGGCGCTGGCGACGGTCTGGGCGACGGCGATGATCTACGCCTCGCTGAAGCCGATCCATCAATGGCACAACAAGTGGGTGCTGCCGAACTATCTGGCGCTGGCGCTGTTCACCGGCGGCGTTCTGCTCTACGGGCTGCTGCATCTGTGGGGCCCCGCCCTGCCGCTCGCCGGCGAAGCCGCGCTGGTGGCCGGTCTGGTCGCGCTGACGCTGAAGCGGCTGTACTGGAACTTCATCGACCGCACGGCGGCCGCCAGCACGCCGGAGAGCGCCACCGGCCTCGGCCATCTCGGCAAGGTCCGGCTGTTCGAGGCGCCGCATACCGAGAGCAACTACCTGCTGAAGGAAATGGGCTTCAAGGTCGGCCGCAAGCATGCCGCGAAGCTGCGCCGCATCGCGCTGGTCGCGGGATTCTACATCCCGATCCTGCTGACCATGCTGGCGCTGACCTCCGCCGGGCAGAGCGTGGCGGTGGCCTCGTCCCTGCTGTCGGTGCTGAGCATCGCCATCGGCATTGTGGCCGAACGCTGGCTGTTCTTCGCCGAGGCGAAGCACACGGTCATGCTCTATTACGGCGCCGAACGGGTCTGACCGTCAGGCCACCGCCGGCTGGTTGAAGGCCGTTATTTCCGGCAGATCCTCGCGCCACAACTCGATCTCGACCAGGCAGCTGTGCGCCACCGGCCCCTGTGCCAGGCGAGAGGTGCCGCGGTCGCGTGTCAGCACGTTGGGGTTGCCGTGCTTCTCCAGGCTGCCCGGATGCTCCGGCTCCAGCGGGTCGAACCAGGCGCCGGTCGCCAGCTGCACCACGCCCGGCCTCACCACGTCGGAGACGATGACACCGGCCAGCAGCGCACCGCGCCCGTTGAACACGCGCACCACGTCGCCATCGGTCACGCCGCGCGCCGTCGCGTCGTCGGGGTGGATCCAGACCGGCTCCCGCCCCTGGATCTTGCTGGCGCGGCTGACCGTGCCATTGTCGAGCTGGCCATGCAGGCGGGTGCGCGGCTGGTTCGACATCATGTGCAGCGGATAGTCGCGCACCTTCTCTGACCCCAGCCACTCCTGCGGCGCCCGCCAGACCGGATGGCCCGGGCAATCGTCATAGCCAAAACCGGCGATGGTCTCCGAGAAGATCTCGATCTTGCCGGACGGCGTGTTCAGCGGCTGCGCGTCCGGGTCGGCGCGGAAGCCCTCGAACAGGGTGAAGGGCTTGTCCGGTGCCGGAATCTCGACATGGCCGGCCTCCCAGAATTCGTCGAAGGACGGCACGGTGACATCATGCTCGGCGATGCGCTGCTGCCAGACCTCATAGAGGTGACGCACCCATTCCATCTCGCTGCGGCCTTCGGTGAAGGCGTCGCGGAAGCCCAGCCGCTCGGCCATGCCGGCGAAGATGTCATGGTCGTGCCGCGCCTCGCCCACCGGATCGACCGCCTTGTGCATGGCCATGACGAAACGGTCGCGCGGGCTGGAGCCGATATCGTTGCGCTCCAGCGTCGTGGTCGCCGGGAACACGATGTCGGCATGGCGCGCCGTGGCCGTCCACCAGGGCTCGTTCACGATCACCGTGTCGGGCTGGCGGAAGGCGCGGACCAGCCGGTTCAGATCCTGATGATGGTGGAACGGATTGCCGCCGCACCAATAGACCAGCTTGATGTCGGGGTAGGTGCGCGTCTCGCCGTCATAATCATAGCTGCCGCCCGGTTCCAGCAGCATGTCGGCGATGCGCGCGACCGGGATGAAATTATCAGCCGCCCCGCGCCCCGCCAGCATGTTCGGCGTCGGCAGCTTCTTGCGCGGCGCGCCCATCGCCGCCTCGCAGCCATAGCCGAAGCCATAGCCGCCGCCCGGCAGGCCAATCTGCCCCAGCATCGCCGCCAGCACCACCGTCATCCAATAGGGCTGCTCACCATGGTCGGCGCGCTGCAGCGACCAGGCGGTGGCGATCATGGTGCGGGTGCCGGCCATGCGCCGGGCCAGGCCGCGGATGGTTTCCGCCGGAATGCCGCAGAGACCCGCCGCCCAGTCCGCATCCTTCGGCTGGCCGTCGGTCTTGCCCAGCAGATAAGGCAGGAACTCGCCGAAGCCGGTGGTGTAGCGGTCAAGGAAGCCCTGATCGTAAAGATTCTCCGTTACCAGCGTATGGGCCAGCGCCAGCATCAGCGCGGTATCGCTGTTTGGGCGCACCGGTAGCCATTCGGCGCCGAGGAAATCCGCCGCGTCATCGCGCAACGGGCTGATGTTCACGAATTCGACGCCGGCCTGCTTGCAGCGTTCCAGCCAGGGCTTCGACACATGCGCGCCGACGCCGCCGGAATCGATCTGCGTGTTCTTCAGCGGCACGCCGCCGAAACAGACCATCAGCTTCGTATGTTTCGCGATGCCGTCCCAGGAGGAGAGCGGCCCCTGCACCGAGTCCAGCGAGCCGACGATGCGCGGCAGCAGGGTGATGGCGGCGGCGTAGCTGTAATTCTGCACTTGCCGCGTGAAGCCGCCCATGCCGTTCAGGAAGCGGTGCAGCTGGGTGCGCGCATGGTGGAAACGGCCAGCGCTCGACCAGCCATAGGAACCGCCGAAGATCGATTCGTTGCCATGGCTGTCGCTGACCCGCTTCAGCTCAGCGGCGGCAAGGTCCAGCGCCTTGTCCCAGGAGACCGGCACGAAGGCCTCCGCCCCGCGCAGATGGCGGCGGCCGCCCGGCCCTTCCTCCAGCCAGCCCTTGCGGATCATCGGCTGGCGGATGCGGCTTTCATCGTACAGCGCCTCCGGCATCGAGGTGATGAGCGGCGACGGGTCCTCATCCTTCTCGAAGGGAATCACGCCGGTCACCCGCCCGTCCTTCACCTGGGCGTGGAATGCCCCCCAGTGCGAGCTGTGAATGACGCCCTTGCCGCCGGTCATGCGTGCCTCCCCAGTCATGCGTGTCTCTTTTGTGTAACCGCCCCTTCTCAATAAGAGAGGAACGATCGCACTTCAATATCCGCCGATGCGAACCAGCCCTGCAATACACTCCCCTCGGCGCTGGCCGAACCTTGGCGCCGGGGCCATATAGTGTCGCGTCATGTCGAACACAAAAGCCGAAAACTGGCCGGGAAACTGGGTCGAGACGCGGCCCGAGGGGCTCTATGTCCGCCCCGGTGGCTTTTATGTCGATCCCCTGCGCCCGGTGGACCGTGCCGTCATCACCCATGGCCATGCCGACCATGCCCGCCCCGGCCACAGGGCGGTGCTGGCGACCGCGGGCACGCTGGCGATCATGCGCGCCCGCTATGGTGAGGAGGCCGGCCAGGCGCGGCAGGCGCTGGCCTATGGCGAGAGTATCCGCATCGGCGAGGTCGATGTCGCCCTGCATCCGGCCGGCCATGTGCTGGGCAGCGCGCAGGTCAGCCTCACCTGGCGTGGCGCGCGCCTCGTTGTCTCCGGCGACTACAAGCGCCGGCGCGACCCGACCTGCTCTGCCTTCGAGCCCGTACCCTGCGATGTCTTCGTGACCGAGGCAACCTTCGGCCTGCCGGTGTTCCGCCATCCGCCCGACACTGAGGAAATCGCGAAACTGCTGCATTCGCTGGCGGTGTTCCCGGAACGCGCGCATGTCGTCGGTGTCTATGCGCTGGGCAAGGCGCAGCGGCTGATCCGGCTGCTGCGCGAGGCCGGCTATGACCAGCCGCTCTATGTGCATGGCGCGCTGCAGGCGCTGTGCGACCTCTATGAGGCGGAGGGCGTGCCGCTGGGGCCGCTGCGCCCGGCGCTGGCGGCGGAGAAGGAAGCCTTCCGGGGGCAGATCGTGCTGGCCCCGCCCTCGGCCATTGCCGACCGCTGGTCGCGCCGCCTGCCCGATCCGCTGACTGCCGCCGCCTCGGGCTGGATGCGGGTGCGCCAGCGCGCCAAGCAGCGCGGCGTGGAGATGCCGCTGGTGATCTCCGACCATGCCGACTGGGACGAGCTGATGCAGACGCTGGACGATGTCGGCGCGCCGGAAGTCTGGGTCACGCATGGCCGGGAGGAGGCGCTGGTGCATGCCGCCCGGCAGCGCGGCATCACGGCGCGCGCCCTGTCGCTGATCGGCTTCGAGGAAGAGGGGCAATAGCGTGAAGCCCTTCGCCGCCCTGCTGGATTCCCTGATCTTCACGCCGTCGCGCAACGCCAAGCTGCGGCTGATCGCCGACTATATGGCGCACACCCCCGACCCGGACCGCGGCTATGCGCTGGCGGCGCTGACCGGCGACCTGGCCTTCCGTACCGCCAAGCCGGCGCTGATCCGCCAGCTGGTGGCCGAGCGCGTCGATCCCGAGCTGTTCGGCTGGTCCTACGATTTCGTCGGCGATCTGGCGGAAACGGCGGCGCTGATCTGGCCGGAACGGCCCGGTATCCAGGGCAGCAATCGTGACTGGCCGCATCTGGCCGAAGTGGTGGAGCGGCTGGACAGCGCCGGCCGTACCGAGGTGCCGGGCCTGCTGGCGGAATGGCTGGACGCGCTGGACGCAACCGGACGCTGGGCGCTGCTGAAGCTGATCACCGGCGGACTGCGCGTCGGCGTCTCGGCGCGGCTGGCCAAGACCGCCGTGGCCACGCTGGGCACTATCGATCCCGCCGAGGTGGAGGAAGTCTGGCACGGGCTGGAAATGCCCTACGCCCCGCTGTTCGCCTGGGTGGAGGGCAAGGCACCCCGCCCCGCTGTCGAGGCCGGCGCCGGCTTCCGTCCGCTGATGCTGGCGAACCCGCTTGAGGCGCGCGAGATCGAGGCGCTGGACGCAGCCGCCTACCGTGCCGAATGGAAATGGGACGGCATCCGCGTGCAGATCGCCGCGCGCGGCGGGCAGCGGCGGCTCTATTCCCGCACCGGCGACGATATCTCCGGCGCTTTCCCCGATATTCTGGAGGCGATGGATTTCGACGCGGTGCTGGATGGCGAGCTGCTGGTGCTGCGCGAGGGCGAGGTTGCCCCCTTCAACGATCTGCAGCAGCGGCTGAACCGCAAGAGCGTGACGCCGAAGCTGGTGCGCGCGCATCCGGCGCATGTGCGGCTCTACGATCTGCTGTTCGATGGCGACGAGGATCTGCGCCCCCTGCCCTTCGATACCCGCCGCGCAAAGCTGGAGGGGTGGCACGCCCGCACCGGGCCGGACCGCATGGATGTGTCGCCGCTGATCCCCTTCGCGCATCTGGACGAATTGAAGGCGCTGCGCGCCGGCGCCCGCGACGCCGCCATCGAGGGGCTGATGCTGAAACGCGGCGACAGCCCCTATCTGGCCGGCCGGCCCAAAGGCCCCTGGTTCAAATGGAAGCGCGATCCGCTGACGCTGGATGTCGTGCTGATGTACGCCCAGCGCGGGCATGGCAAGCGCTCCTCCTTCTATTCTGACTATACGTTCGGCGTCTGGCGCGGAACGGATCTGGTACCGGTCGGGAAGGCCTATTCCGGCTTCACCGACGCAGGGCTGCTGGAGCTGGACAAATGGGTACGCAATCACACGACCGACCGGTTCGGCCCGGTGCGCGCGGTCGAACCGGGCCTGGTGCTGGAAGTCGCCTTCGACAGCGCGCACCCCTCGCCCCGGCACAAGAGCGGCTATGCGCTGCGCTTCCCGCGGATCCACCGCATCCGCTGGGACAAGCCGGCGGAGGAAGCCGACCGCATCGAGACGGTGACGGGACTAGCCATGACATAATCAAGTATGATTCAATCGATTCGCTGTGCAGAAGATTAGGATGCCACACCTTGCCTTACGGTCGTTTGCCCCTGGGAATGACTTCGTGACCGAGACTGAACGCGACTGGTTTCTGGTCGAAGAGACGACGGACCGTCAGGATTGGCACCCCCTTGTGCGCACGCTGCACGATTACTGGCGGCAGATCGCGCGCCCTGGTGGCCTGCCGGGCCGCCAGCATATGGACCCGCTGGACATACCGGACCTGCTGCCGCGCATCTGGCTGCTCGATGTGGTGCAGCCGGGCCCGCGTTTCCGGTTCCGGCTTGTCGGCAGCCGCATCGCGGACCGGCTCGGCTACGACCCTACCGGCGAATGGCTGGAGGACGCGCTCCTCGATTATGAGAGCAATCCAAGCCTGACGGACCGCTATAGGGCGACCGTGGAAAGCGGCCGCCCGACATACCGGCTGGGTCCGCAAAGACTGACCCGCACCCGGGATTTCGAGTTCGTGGAAAACATCTTCCTGCCGATGGCGGAGGATGGGCGGACGGTCGATATGCTGATGGCCCTGTCGGTGCTGGTGGACAATCCCGATTAATACCGGCGCTTAACGCCGCCGATTAACGCCGCCCGGGCAGGCTGTGCACTTTGGCGCGGCCGATCAGGTGGATATCGAAGCCAGCTGGAAACAGCCGGCCGATGGCCGGGTCGGAGACATCCAACCCGCCGGCATAGGCGCCGAAGGCTGGCAGGATCAACCGCCTGCCATCGGTCACGAAACAGCGCCCCGACACCCGGCGTGCCCGGGTCTGCAACGTCGCCTTCGGGTGGTAATGGCCGCTGACCTCGCCTTCCGCGCGGCCGGCCAGCGCCTCGTGCCGGAACACCAGCGGCCCCAGCACGATCTCGGACTCAACGCGCCCGCCCCAGTCCGCCGGCGGGGCGGGATCGTGATTGCCGGCGATCCAGCGCCAGTCACAGGCGGCAGTCAGCCGTGACAGCAGGGCGGTATCGTCCGTATCCAGCCGCGCTGCCGCATCGCCATCATGGAAGCTGTCGCCCAGGCTGATGACGATATCGGGCGACAGCCGGCTCATCACCTGTTCCAGCCGCGTCAGCGTCTCGCGTGTGTCATAGGGCGGCAGCAGCGTCCCGCGCCGGGCGAAGCCGGTGCCCTTTTCCAGATGCAAATCGGCAGCGACCAGCAGCCGGCGCTCCTCCCACCACAGCGCGCCGCTGAAATCGGCGGTCAGGAGGGCGCCGTTGAGCAGGAATCGAGCGGCACTATCCATAGGATCCTGGTTCACGCAGGGTTCACAGCGGCAGGCTGGCTTGCGGGGGCAGGCGGGTGGCGTCCTCGATCAGCGCTTCGGCGGCCTCATCCAGCAGATCATCGAGGCCGGCACCATAGACCTGCTCCCGCCCGATCTCCAGCATGACCGGCACGGCCAGCGGCGAGATACGGTCGAGCCGGCGATGGGTGATCCGGCCCCTGATGCGGCCCAGCATGGCGGACAGGCGGGAAATATCGGTGAGGCCGCCCGCCGCATCGGCGCGGGTGGCGCGCAGCAGCACATGGGATGGCTCGTGCTTGCGCAGCACGTCATAGATCAGGTCGGTGCTGAAGGTGACCTGCCGGCCGGTCTTCTCCTGCCCCGGCGCGCGTTTCTCGATCAGCCCGGCAATGACCGCAACATTGCGGAAGGTGCGGCGGAGCATGCTGCTCTCATCCATCCATTCTTCCAGATCGTCGCCCAGCAGATCCTCCGCGAACAGATCGTCCATCGCGGCGGCCGGCACCGGCGTCACGCTCCAAACCGCCAGCACATAGTCGGAGGCGACGAAGCCCAGCGGGCCGAACCCCATGCGCTCCATCCGCCGCGTCAGCAGCATGCCCAGCGTCTGATGCGCGTTGCGGCCCTCGAAGCAATAGGCAACCAGGAATTCCTTGCCGCCGCGCGGGAAGCTCTCGACCAGCAGCCCCTCGCGGCTGGGCATGATTGAGCGGAATTGCTGCATGCGCAGCCATTCCTCGACCGGCGCCGGCAGGGCCGGCCAGTTCGCATCATCCTGCAGCAGGCCGCGCACCCGGTCGGCCAGAGAGGTGGACAACGGCAGCCGTCCGCCGGCATAGGCCGGTATCTTCGGCGCATCGCCGGTGGCCGGGCTGGCCTGGACGGTGGTCTCCCGCAACCCGTCGAAGCGCAGCAGCCGGCCGGCGAACAGAAAGGTGTCGCCAGGGTTAAGCCCCATGACAAAATACTCCTCGACCTCGCCCAGTACCGGCCCGCGATTCAGCCGTACCTTCAGCGTCACCGCCTCGACGATGGTGCCGACATTCATCCGGTAGCGGCGCAGATGTACCGGATGCGCCAGCCGCCAGCCGCCGTCACTCCCCTTTGGTCCGTCGCCGATCAGCCGCCGGTAGCGCTCATAGCTGCCCAGCGCATAGCCGCCGGTGGCACAGAATTCCAGGACATCGTCAAAGGTCTGGCGGTCGAGTCCCGCATAGGGCGCGGCTCTGGCGATCTCGGCATACAGCGCGTCGGCCTGGAATGGCCCGGCGCAGGCAGTGCCGACAATATGCTGGGCCAGCACGTCCAGCCCGCCGGGGCGCGGCGGGTCGCCATCCAGCTCCATCGCGCGGATGCCATCCAGCGCCGCCTTGCATTCCAGCACCTCGAAGCGGTTGGCTGGCACCAGCAGAGCGCGGCTCGGCGTATCCAGCCGGTGATTGGCGCGGCCAATGCGCTGCAGCAGCCGGCTGACCCCCTTCGGCGCGCCAATCTGCACCACAAGGTCCACTGCCGCCCAGTCGATGCCGAGATCGAGCGAGGAGGTTGCCACCACGGCACGCAGGGCGCCGCGCGCCATCGCCGCCTCGACCTTGCGGCGCTGCTCCACGGCGAGGCTGCCATGATGCAGGCCGATGGGCAGGTTGTCGTCATTCAGCCGCCACAGCTCCTGGAACACGATCTCCGCCTGGGCGCGGGTGTTCACGAAGATGATGGCGGTTTCCGCCGCCTTCACCGCCTCATACACTTCCGGCAGGGCGAAGACCGCCATATGGCCCGACCAGGGCATGCGCCCGCGCGGCAGCAGGATTTTCACCTCCGGCTTTGCTGCCTCGCCGCCCGCTACCAGTACCACATCGCCGGCATCGGCCCGGCCCTCCGCCGACAGATAGGCGATCAGCGGGTCGCGATGCGCCACGGTGGCCGACAGGCCGACGCGCCGGCAGCCGGGTGCCAGGCGCGACAGCCGCGCAAGGCCGAGTGCCAGCAGGTCGCCACGCTTCGTGCCAGCAATCGCGTGCAGCTCGTCCAGTACGACGCATTTCAGCCCGGCGAACATCTGCGGTGCATCCGGGTAGGACAGCAGCAGCGCCAGCGATTCCGGCGTGGTCAGCAGCATCTGCGGCGGTTTCGTGCGCTGACGCAGCCGTTTGGATTGCGGCGTGTCGCCGGTACGCGTTTCGATGCGGATCGGCAGCCCCATCTCCGCCACCGGCACTTCCAGATTACGGTGGATATCGACCGCCAGCGCCTTCAGCGGCGAGACATAGAGCGTGTGCAGGCCGTCATACCCGCCGTCCGCCAGTTCGATCAGGCTGGGCAGGAAACCGGCCAGCGTCTTGCCGCCGCCGGTCGGCGCGATCAGCAGCGCCGAGCGCCCCGCCCGCGCCGCCGCCAGCATGGCCAGCTGATGGGCATGCGCCTGCCAGCCGCGCCGGGCGAACCAGGCGCGGAAGCTTTCGGGCAGCAAGTCGCTGATCGGACCTGTGGTCACATATTCGGGCATCGCCGCAGATGTAAGCCGAAGCAGGGCGCGGTCAAAGCCCCATCCGCGCGCTCACCCGCCGCTGACCGCCGTGATGATGAAGACCTCCGTGCCCGGCGGCAGCGGTGTGGCGAGCGTTGCCCGCCTGCCCTCCACGAACACATTGATGTGCCGACGGATGGCCGGGCGGCTGTCGCACAGCCGGTCGCGCATGCCGGGCCAGCGCGCCTCCAGCGCGTCCATCACCTCGTCCACCGTGCCGGCTTCCAGTTGCAGCAGACCCGGCGCGCCGGGAAACAGCGGCAGCAGCGCCGCCGGCAGGGTGACGGAAACCATTTTGCCCATTACGCCACGCGTCACGCCGCCCTGAGCAGCGTCTCGACCGAGAAAATCGCCGGCAGGTGCTGGGCCAGGCATGTCCAGTTCTCGCCCTCGTCATTGCTGGCGTAGAGCGCGCCGCCGCTGGTGCCGAAATAGACCCCGGCCTTGTCCAGCCGGTCGGTTGCCAGCGCCTGCCGCAACACACCGAAGAAGGCGCCCTGCTGCGGCAGGCCAGCGCGCTTGTCCTGCCAGCTTGCCCCGCTATCGCTGGTGCGCCAGACCGCCGCCTTGGCGCCGGGCATGTAGCGGCCGGCGATATCGCCGTTCAGTGGCAGCAGGAACAGCGTGTCGGGATCGCGCGGATGGGCCGCCGCCGGAAAGCCGAAGCTGGAGGGCAGCCCCGCCTCGATGCTGTGCCACTGCCGACCGCCATCGTCGCTGCGATACATGCCGCAATGATTCTGCTGGTACAGCCGGTCCGGCATGCCGGGCGCCATCACGATGGAATGGACGCACTGGCCAATCTCCGGATAGCGCTGGTCCTCCGGGTTGTAGTCACAGCGCGTGCCCTGGTTACGCGGCTCCCAGCTCTCCCCGCCATCCTCGGTGTAGAACACGCCGGCGGTGGAGATGCCGGCCCACAGCTTCTTCGGATCGGTCGGGTGCGGCACCAGCGAGTGCAGGATCAGCCCGCCGCCGCCCGGCATCCAGCGATCACGGGTCGGATGCGCGTTCAGCCCGGTCACCGGCACCCAGCTCTCGCCGCCATCGGTGCTGCGGAACAGGCCGGCCGGCTCCACCCCGGCATAGAGGCTGCCATCGGCCGCCCGGGCCAGGCTCCAGACCGACTTTATCGGCTCCTGGCCTTCCGGATAGGCGAGGCCGGCGCTGGAATGGCTCCAGCTCTCGCCGCCATCGGCCGATTTCCACACCGCCGGCCCGAACCAGGCATCGCCGCCGCCGGCATAGATGGTGCCGGTCTGTGGATCGCCGATCACATGATTGACCGGCCAGGTCTGGCAGAACGGGCCGCGCAGCGTGAAATCCTTCCGGGCCGGATCGCTTTCCAGAATGAAGGCGCCCTTCTTGGTGCCCAGCAGAACCAGCAGTCTTTGCGTCATCCCATCCTCCACGCTTGATTTTTCCTGCCCCGCCTGCCTCTGTCATGTCTGGGGCTTGACTTAAAAGTTGATATCAACATTAATTAAACATGTCAAAACGAGAAACCGTTCCGTTTGAGACGACCTTGCATGTGCGCGACACCTGCCTGTGCCTGCATGCCCAGCGCGCCGCCCGTTCCCTGGCGCGCCGCTTCGATGACGCGCTGCGGCCGGTCGGGCTGAATAACGGCCAGTTCTCCCTGATGATGTCGCTGAACCGTCCGGAGCCCGCGCGCATGGGCGATGTCGCAAGCCTGCTGGCGATGGACCGCACCACCCTGACCGCCGCGCTGAAACCGCTGACGCGGCGCGGCCTCGTGGAGATCCTGATCGACCCGAAGGACAAGCGCAGCCGCCGGCTGGTGCTGACCGATGCCGGCCGCGCCCTGCTCGCTGAGGCAGTGCCGATCTGGGAAAAAAACCACGCCGAGATCGACAAGCTGCTGGGCGATGCTGAAGCGCAGCGGCTGCGTAACGGGCTGGTCACGCTTTCCTGATTTTTACCGTGCGTTATGCCGTCACTGCGCAGGCCCATGACGAATTGCGCTGGCTGCCTACTTACACATAAGTCAGTCACATGGCATACTGATATAAGACAATACGCCGGCAAGGCGTATGGCACGCGACAGAACGGGAGGGAAAGATGCGACGCTTCAAGGACTTCCAGCCGAAGGGCGTGATTCCGGCGACCCTGCTGGCGCTGAATGACGATTACTCGATCAACGAAAAAGAATCGCGCCGCCACAACGCGCATGTCGCGGCGACGCCCGGTCTTGCCGCCGTCACGGTGAACGGCCACGCCTCGGAAGTGCATGCCTGCACCTTCGAGGAGCAGCAGCGCATCCTGGATTTCTGCCTGGATGAAATGGGCGACCGGATTCCGCTGATCAACGGCATCTATGCCGATGGCAGCCACGAAGCCGCACGCCTGGCCAGGATGGCGGACGAGGCCGGCGCCTCCTGCCTGCTGGTGTTCCCGCCGCAGAGCATGACGATGGGCGGCCAGCTAAGGCCGGAGATGGCCGTCGCCCATTTCAAGATGATCGCCGACGCCACCGACCTGCCGATCATCCTGTTCCAGTACCCGATGGGCACCGGCCTCGGCTATCCGTTCGAGACGCTGCTGAAGCTGTTCGAGGAAGTGCCCTCGATCAAGGCGATCAAGGACTGGTCGAACGATGCGATGCTGCATGAGAAGCACATCCGCACCTTCCAGAACCTGCCGCGCCCGGTGACGGTGCTGACCACCCATTCCTCCTGGCTGATGGCCTCGCTGACCTTGGGTGCGGGCGGATTGCTGTCCGGTGCGGGCAGCGTGATCCCTGACCTTCAGGTCGCGCTGTTCGAGGCGGTGCAGGCCAAGGACCTTGCCAAGGCGCAGGCGATCAACGACCGCATCTACCCGCTGGCGCAGGCCTTCTACACCCCGCCCTTCCTCGACATGCACAACCGCATGAAGGAATGCCTGGTGATGCTGGGCCGGGCCGAGAAAGCAGTGATGCGCCCGCCATTGATGAAGCTATCGGCGGAGGAGCTGTCGCGCCTGCTCGCGGCGCTGACCGAGGCCGGCATCGGCCGCGACGGAGCGATGCCGCTCGCCGCCGAGTAAGGCGCCCGCCCCATGACCGACCTGTTCGCGCCGGGCAGCATCGGTCCGGCGACGCTCCCCAACCGTGTCGTGATGGCCTCGATGACGACCCGCGCCGCCGATGCGGAAGGGTTCGTCACCGAGGACGGCATGGCCTATTACCAAGCCCGCGCGCGCGGCGGCGTCGGCCTCATCACCGTGGAGATGGCGGCACCGGAAAAGGCCGGGCGGCACCGCTTCCACGAGCTTGGCCTGTATGACGACCGGTTCCTGCCGGGCCTGACGCGGCTGGTCGAAATGATCCATGCGGAGGGATCCGCCGCCAGCATCCAGCTCGGCCATGGCGGCGGCCACACCCGCACGGATATCTGCGGCGAGACGCCCATCGCGCCGTCGGCCGTGCCGCATCCGGTGCTGGAGATCACGATGGAGACCATCGTGCCGGAGGCGATGACGAAGGACCGCATCAAGCAGACGATCCGCGCCTATGTCGAGGCCGCCGACCGGGCCCGGCGCGCCGGCTTCGACTGTGTGGAGATCCATGCCTCGCATGGCTATCTGATCTCGCAGTTCCACACCCCGGCCGAGAATATCCGCACCGACGAATATGGCGGCAGCCTGGAGAACCGGGCGCGGTTCGGCCTGGAGATCACAAGGCGGATCAAGTCGGAAGTGCCGGGAATTGGCGTGATCTACCGGCTGACGGTCGAGGATTATTTCCCGGAAGGGCTGCCCTTCGCGGACGGGTTCAAAATTGCGGTCTGGGCCGCCGAGGCCGGGGCCGATGCCCTGCATATCTCCGCCGGGCATTACCGCTCGCTACCTTCCGCCGCGCGGATGATCCCGCCAATGTGGATGGGCGAGGCGCCGTTCCTCGATTTTGCGCGCCAGATCAAGCGGGCGGTGAAGATACCGGTGATCGCCGTCGGCAATCTGGGCGACCCGGCCCTCGCCCGGCAGGCGGTGGCGTCCGGCGAGGTCGATTTCATCGCGCTTGGCCGCCCGCTGCTGGCCGACCCCGACTGGGTGAACAAGGCGAAAGCCGGCAAGGCCGTGCGCCGCTGCCTTGCCTGCAACAGCTGCGTCGATGGCATGCGCGGCGGCGGCAGGCTGCATTGTCTGGTGAACCCGACGGTCGGGCGCGAACTGCTGTTCGCCAAGGGCCGCCCGCCCAACCGCCCAGCGGCGAGAGGATCGCGGTGATCGGCGGCGGGCCCGCCGGCCTCAGCTACGCGTCGCTGGTCGCGGAAGAGAATCAGGTGACTT
>Ga0114898_1001337_pt1 | contig 14914 bp, 17 predicted proteins | sample Malvired_Geostar_FD_83496 | JGI IMG/M metagenome (GOLD analysis project Ga0114898, IMG submission 83496) | Marine viral communities from the Global Malaspina Expedition - Malaspina viral metaG DeepMed_Geostar | ecosystem: Environmental > Aquatic > Marine > Oceanic | place: Mediterranean Sea... | reverse complement strand
GTATGCTGGTGTCAGCACCCGTCGCCGATCTGGTCTTTGGCAACCGTCAGCCCCCGCTGGGGCATCTGTCGAACCCGTCTATCTTTCCATGAAGGATCCGTTTGTGATCGATGGAGGATCTCCTGAAATCCGAAAAGCAGCGAAGGTCGGCAAAAACGAGTGGTTTCACGTTGACGACATAAGAAGCTGGGCCAAGAAACAGATGGTGAATGGCGGCCATGATGGAATCATTTTCAAGAACGTAACGGACACCCCGCAGTCTGCCGATCCCTGGGGTTCTCTTGGGCCGGCTACAGGCACGATTGGCGATGTTTTCTTTGTCCCCAAACCCACCCAGATCAAGTCGGCCACCGGCAACGTCGGCACCTACGGCCCCACCGACCCGCGGTTCGCACACGGCATCGTAGGGGCAGCGGGCGCAGGGGAAGCGGAAGCGCAGAGGCGACAGCAGCCCTAGAGGCTCTTGAAACCCTTCGACGCACGCTTCGCACAACGCCCAGCGTGGTACTTGCGGTTCCTCCCACCGCGCTTGGTGCGCCGAGGAGGAAGGGGCTCTCTGCAGATCCGGCAGACGCCCGGGGTCGAGGGCGTGATCGGGGGCGGATACACGATGCCAGAGGCGTCCAGCTTCACATACGCCGTCGCACAAGACGTGCAGTAGGTGCCCTCGCAGTCCGGGGAACAAGGCGAAGGATCGCCCAGAAGACGACCCCCGCGGCACGAACAGCAGTGCCCCTGAGAACCGCCGCTCACGCGTCCCCGTCCTCCGGGCGCTCCCAGATCGACTCGCAGCAGACGCAGATCAGGGCTTGGCGCAGGCCCGCAGTGGCGAGGCGAAGTATCCCGATCAGGCAACTCGGGCACGGGCCTCCCGGCCTCACCCGGCACCTTCCGGGGGACATGGGCACTCCCAGGCGTGCTGGCTGCACCGAACGCACCAGGGCTCCTCGCACGCAAGGCAACCCCAAGGCTCGGACTGATCCCTGCGCCCACTCACGTCAGCACCGTGACCCCCGAACACCCGGTCCCACCCGGAACGGTAGGCTTCGGTCCCGGGCGCAGGAACGGTGAACGTCTTATCGAGGAACTTGGTCACGGTCGGGGCGATCCGGGCGGGCGTACTCGCGCAGGACGTGCTCAACGCCGTCCTCAATGAGTTCGCTTCGGTGGCAGTTCAGCCGGTCGGAGAGATCGTCCAAGCGCCGGATCGTGGCGTTCGGCAAGGAGACGCTGATCGCCCCCTTCCTCTCCTCGTAGGGGATGCGCTTGCTCGACATGGGTGCATGTTTACCATGGCGGCGGGTGGTTGACCACGAATAGCACCGTCCTTCCTACTCTCGGCTAAACGGAGGTCGAGTATCCCGCGCGTGCGGGGGTCAACTGTGAGGACCAAGCCGAAAAGGAACAGACGATGATCAGCAATCGCAATATCGCCGCAGACGCCAACATCGACATGTCGAAGCTCAATCTGCTCGACGGGCAGCGGGCCCTCTGGGAGGACTTCGACGAGGCTGCCGGCACCGACTGTGCCAACCTGTACGGACTCGACAGAATCTCCGCCACCGGCACCAGCATCGCAACGTGCATTACCCCGAGCTTCGGCGTCTTGAACGCCCAGAACAACAACGACAAGGTGCTGTTGTTCGGCGCCAACTCGTGGCACGACGCCCGGAACTGCACCATGTCGGCCCGGGTGGCCAACGTCTCCAGCCTCGCCGCCGTCAACATCCAGATCGGGTGGGGCGACGCCGCCGCCATGGTGATCGACGGTCCCGTGGCCGACCAGGACTGGGCGTACCTGGAGTTCCGAGCCGGCACGAACGACGGGCGCTGGCGGTTGGGCACCCGCATCACCGGGGCCGCAGCGGTCTACGTCGACTCGGGCGTCCCTGCGGTGACCTCGTCCACCATCTACAACATCTCGGTGCATCTGCTCCCGGGCGGAAGCGTGGTCGCCAAGATCAACGACGTTACCATTCGCTCCGCGGATGGGGCGATCAAGTCCGCAGCCTCCGACTGGCGCCCCTTCGCCCGTATCAGCGCCTCCGCTCCCGGCGGAAAGGTGCTGTCCCTCGACACCTTCGCCGTCCACGAAAGCAGGGCGTAGGGTGCCGGGGCTCAAGTACGAGCGAGACAAAGACGGCAACAAGGTCGCCCTCAAGAACCTCGACAAGGCGAAGACGGCGCCCAAGAAGAGGCGCAAGAAGAAGAAGAAGAAGGTAGAAGAGGACGAGTGAGCCTGCGCCAGTCCAAGAACCTCAAGGCCGGCAAGACGCGCCTCGTCGAAGACCGCTCTCGGCATGTCGACGGCGACGGAAAGGTCAACACCGCACAGGGAAGCCGGAAGTACGCCAAGGACCGAGAGGCGTCCAGTTCGGCCGAGCACCAGCAAGACCGGGGCATGCAATACTCGACCGACGGGGCCAAACCCTTGAGGGACGGGAAGATGAGGTTCTCGTCTGGGGACGAGTTCACCCACCGGCAAAACGCCCAACGACTCGGTAAGTACGCCACCGGAGACGCCACGCGCGTGCCCGAACACAAGGCGCTGCGAGACGCTGGCTACACCGGGCCGAAACCGAAGAAAGTCCGAGGCTAGTGGGCCAACTTGCACAGAGGCCGTGGTACATCGCCGACGGCTCCGAGGCGCACTCCCTCTGGCTTGACCGGGAACAAGTCGCCCTGCGCGTAAAGGCAGGAGACACCTTCTCCAAGGACGAATCCCTAGACACGCTCAAGAAGATCGTGCGCCTCTGCGAGATCAACCCTGCCTTCCTGCTCCACAACTTCATGTGGATCCGTACCAAGAGCGGCGGGCGACAACTTTTCAACAACTGGACGATGGCGCAGAAACGCCTCTACCACGCAGCCGTCCAGCAGTATTCCGAAGGCAAACCCGTCCGAGTCGTCATCCTCAAGGCGAGGCAGATGGGTATCTCAACCCTGTGTGAGGGGTTGCTGTTCTGGCGCACGGCGTTCCACCGGGACGCGACCTCGCTGATCCTCGCTCACGAAGAGGACGCGGTGAAGAACATCTTCACCATGTTCAAGCTCTACTACGAGTCTCTCCCCGACGAACTTCGCCCGATGACCGAGAAGTTCAACACCGAGGAGATCGTCTTCGACAACCCGAAGATCGCCCAGCGCAAGACGAACCCAGGCGTGGGTTCTCGCATCGTCGTCAAGACCGCTGCCCTCGGGGGAACCTCCAAGAAGCAGTCCGGCAAGGGCCGATCCGCCACCTACCACGCCATACACGCCTCCGAGGCCGCGTTCTGGGCAGAGCCCGAGAGGTTCTGGGGCGGCATCTCGCAGGGCATACCCGACGCGCACAACACCTGGGTCTTCATCGAGTCGACCGCCAACGGCTACGGCAACTGGTTCCAGAACAAGGTTTGGCAGAAGGCTGCGCTCGGTTGGGAGATGCAGAAGTCCAAGCACTCTGGAAGGCTGCAGTGGACGTGCATCGACCCCAGAGCTTCGGATTCCGGCTACCTCCCCGTCTTCCTCTCGTGGCTGGAACACCCGGAATACCGGGCCAACCTCGCCGACTGGGACGAAGACGACTTCGACTACTTTGAAAAGCACATGGACAAGGAGGAGGTGCTCCTCGCTCGGCACTTCCTCGCGGACTTTGAGCAACTCGTGTGGCGCCGCCGGACGATTGCAGACAAGTGCGACGGCGATGTCCACCTGTTCCACCAGGAATACCCGACCACCCCCGAAGAGGCTTTCGTCTCGTCAGGGCGGAAGGTGTTCGACATGGGCGCCCTCACCAAGGCCGAGGACCGCGTTCGCAGCCGGGTTCTCCCGGTCCTGCGAGGAGACTTCGATGTCTCTGTGGGCGACGTGACCTCGGACGGCGTCGTCCCGTGGGCCTTCCAGCAGGCTGACGACGGCCCCGTTGCCATCTACGAGAAGTCGATCAAGGGCCACGAGTACGTCATCGGCGTGGATGCGTCATACGGCAAGGTCAACGGGGACTTCTCGTCTGCCTCGGTGCTCGACAAGTTGACCTCCGAACAGGTCGCCACCGTTCACGGGCGCATGGACGAGGACCAACTCGGCATCCTCGTGTACGCCCTCGGGCGCTACTACAACGACGCCCTCCTCGTCATCGAGGTCAACGGGCCCGGGATCGGGACGCTCAACCGGGTGCAGTCCCTCGACTACTGGACCCTGTACCGCCAAGTCATCTTCGATGGCGTGGGCAAGAAGCCCAAGTCGTCCTGGGGCTGGAACACGAACACGAAGTCCCGGCGATCCATGATCGCGGCCCTCAAGCGGGGCGTTCGCACGGGCGACATCATCATCAACTGCCCCGGAACCATCGCAGAGATGCGGGACTGGGTGCTCATTACGAACGACGCTTCGGGGAAGGCGAAGGAACAGCCTGCCGACCCGACACACGGCTACGACGACCGGATCACCTCGATCGGGATCGCCTACATGGGCGGCATCGTCCAAGACGGCCTCGGCGGCATGGTGAACACGAGGACGGAGCCGGCAACGCAGCATCGGGCAGTGGATTCTGCCTGGACGCAGATCGCAGCAGCAGCCAAATACGGCGGCGGTGAGGGCGTCCATAGCGTCCTCGGACTCAACTGGTAACCAGGAGAAAGACGATGAGCAAGCACAAGAGCAAGCGGCAGTTCCCGGCGAAAGACACCGGCACGGACTCCGTCCAGCGCAAGTGGGGCGGTGGCGACACGAGCACGAAGATCGGCGGCGGCGGCGCCTCCAAGGGCATCAAGAAGCCGAGCCTGTAGTCGCCATGAGCGACCTCTCCACTGGGGCCCTCGCCCTCATTTCCGCACTGAACGCGATCACCATCGCCTTCATTATGTGGAAAATGGCGCGCTGGGCTCCGGTGGAGCGAGAGCAGAACCAGTCGTTCCTCCTCGGAGTCCTGCGCGAGTGCCTCGCAGAGGACCGGGCAGACGCCGCGAACGCAGAGGCGATCCGAGGCTTCAACGAGATCGATCAGGCGAACCTAGAGGTCGCCGCCATGCAGGACGGAGCGAACGGCAGAGACGCCTACTACTCCGAGGAAATGGCAGCGGTGGACCTCGCCGAGAAGATGGGGTTCAACCTCAACGACCCGGACCAGATGGAGCAGTGGCGCTCCAGATGGGGGCATGACGGCTGATGGCGAACGGCAGCACCGTCGTCGCTTTCCCCCAGGGTGGTGATGTAAAGGCGTCCGAGATCCTCTCTCGGCTGTCCGAGGCGAAGACCATCCTGCGGCAGTTCCAGTGGGAGTGGTGGGAGGGCATCGCCTTCTACCGGGGCGACCAGTGGACCGTCTGGGACCACGGCGCAGGGCGACTGCGACGAAGACCGGCGCTGCCGTGGCGAATACGGGTCACCGACAACCAAGTCCTGCCCCTCGTGCAGCGACAGGTCGCCATGCTCGTCGAGCGCCGGCCGACCTTCGCAGCCATGCCGAGGACCAACGACGAAGCAGACGTTCTCGCCTCCGAAGGCTTTGAGAGCCTGCTGACCTACCACTGGGACCGACTCAGTGGCACCACCAAACTCGCCGATGTCCTGATGTGGTCCCTGATTACCGGGAACGGGTTCTGGCGTGTCGACTGGGATCCCACCGCGGGAGATCCCGTGTCGATCCCCCACCCGGACGGCTCGGGCGCCTACGCTGGCAAGGATCTTCCCGACGGCGGAAAGGAGCCCGGGGAGGGCGTGGAGGAAGAGGAGGAAGAGGAGGACGACTTCATCCTGCCGTTCGGAGAGCCGGAAGCCATGGCTTCCCCCGAGGAGCAGATCGTCTACAAGGGCGACATAAACATCACCGTCGTCTCGCCGTTCTCCTTCTTCGTGGACCCGACGGCGACCAGCCTGGAGAACGCACGATGGTGCGCCCAGGAGTCGTTCGTACACGTTGATACGCTCATCGCCAAGGGCGTAAAGGGCGCCAAAGACCTCGCCCCAGACGTGACCGCCGAGGAGTTCTACAACTACGAGCAAAGCCTGCGCTTCGACAGCGGCACGTCCGTGTACACCGCCGACGACGCCAAGGCCCAGGTTCGGGTGCTGGAGTGGTACGAGGCCCCGAGCAAGTCGTACCCGCAGGGGCGGGTCTACACCGTCGCCAACGGGCGGATTCTCAAGGAGTCGAAGCCGAAGAGGCACCCCTACGGCGGGCGCTACCCCTTCGTCCACTTCCCGTCCATCAAGGTTCCGGGGAGGTTCTGGGCTGACGGCTACGTCAAGCACCTCCGTCCCCTGCAGCTAATGCACAACCGGGCCGTGTCTCGTTACCACGAGATCATGAACCTCATGAGCAACCCCAAGTGGGTTGTGGACAAGCATGCGGGCATCAAGGAAACGGCGATCAACGACCGCCCCGGCGAGGTCATCGTCAAGAACCCCGGCAGCGAGGTCCACGCGGTCACGCCGCCCCCGGCGCCCACGATCCACCCCACCGTGATGACGCTGGCGATGAACGCCATGCAGACCATCGCGGGGATCAACGACCCGCTCGTCGGCCAGAACCCGCCCAATGTGCGGTCGGCCCAAGCCCTGTACGGCCTGCAGGAAGCGGCGATGCGAGCCTTCGTGCCGCTGGCCTTGCAGACGGAGTCGGCGCTCAGGTCGGCGGGACGCCTCATCTTGAACATGGTGCAGCGGTACTACACCGAGGATCGCTCGTTCCGAATCCTTGGCAACTCCGGCAGGGCCAAGGTCTATCACATGACACGGGCCGATACGTCCCGCGTGATCGACGTGACCCTCGCCCACGGCTCGATGTTCCCGAAGTCCAAGGCGGCGCAGCAAGACCGGGTGATGCAACTGCTGCAGTTCGCCCCGATGGTGTTTGCGGACGAGGACGGCGAGTTCAACCGAGAGTTCTTCCTGGAGATGCTGGAGGTTCCGAGCGCCCGGGGGGTCTTCCGCCCGGACGAGTTGGACGCCGCCCAGGCAGACGCCGAGCACGTCGATGCGGAGCAGGGCAAACCCCTCACCGTCCAGCCGTGGGAAAACGACAAGCTGCACATGCGGAAGCACGGAACGAAGATGCAGGACCGGGTATGGGTCGAGTCCAACCCCGAGGCCGCACAAGCCGTCGCCGCACATTACGCAGAGCACGAAGCCCAGGTGATGCAGAAGATGCAAGGCCAGATGGTCGATCTGAACGCTGGGCCACAAGGACCACAAGGAGGGGGCGTTGCGGCGGGCGGGCAGGGCGGGGCACCGGGTTCTCCCGGGACTCCCACCCCGGGGGCATCTCCGTCCCCGTTTGGCGCGCCCACAGGACCGTCGCTATGACGATGCGGCCTAGGATCATCGCAGCCCAGCGTTACGGGCGATCTTGGGTCGGGTGGGAACTTGCCGTCGTGTTGACGGGAAGTAGACAGCCACACGCGGAAGGCAACCGCGTCAACAAGCCGTGGCGGGAGGAAAGGTCAAGATGACCACTGACGAGTCGCAGCCCAGCGTTACGGGCGAGCAACCGGCCTCCGAGCCGGCGACCGTGATCGAGCCGGTGGACACGGGTTCGGGAAACTCCGTCAACGAGCGGATCCAAGAACTCGTGAACCAGCGGCGGGGCGTGCAGGAGGAGTTGGCGGCGGAAAGGGCAGCGAGGTCCGAGGATGCGAGGCGTTACGACGACCTTCGCAACTTGATCGACTCTCGCATCCCAGACCCAAGGGCGGCGGCACCGGAAGAGGAAGAGTGGGTCGATCCCGGCGAGAAGGCGTTGAGGCGCATCGAGGCGATGGAAATGTCGCAGCGGGAGCGTGAGGATCGCCAAGCGGTGTTCATGGCAATCCAACGGGAGGTGGGCAAGCGAGACTTCGCCGACCCCCAGGATGTCATGAACGAACTAGCCCGCGACTACTACGCGGACTCCCACCTTGGGCGCAGATTCGATCCCGCAGCAGCGGCTTCGGAGAAGTTCAAGAAGGAGTCCGATAGGGCACAGGCGTGGGCAAAGACGAAGGTGGAACAGGCAGATGCCACCGCCTCCGTCGTTACTGAAGCGTCCCCTGCAAGCACGACCAACGACCTCGGGGCGGCACCGCCGTGGGGTACGAGGGAGCGCGAGGAGTGGGACAAGAAGCTAGAAAACTCGATCTTCGCACAGTTCCGAGCCGGGACGCTCTAGGGCCCCGGTAACCGTGCTGGCGATGGGAAAAGGATAATCGAAAGATGGCACAGACACACCTCGCAGCCCAGGCTCTGCTCAAGCGGAAGTACGGTCCCGGGATCCACGACCAGTTGTCGAACGAGGCAATCCCGTTCGGCATGTTCAAGAAAGTCGGCAAGGAACGGTGGGGAGGCTCGGCCTTCTTCCACTCGCTCCGCACCGGCCGCAACCGCAACATGCGCCCTGGCGGCGAGCAGACGGCTCTCCCGGCTTCCGGCCGGCAGACCTACGCGAACTCCCAGGTGGCGTGTCGCATCTACCACGGCACGGGTGGCTTCACGGCCTTCGGCGCCGCGGCGACCGAGATGTCCGACGCTGCGTTCGGCGAGATGGTCAAGACCGAGGTCGACGGCCTGATCTCCGACAGCCGCAAGGATCTCAACATCGACACCTACGGGACTCCGCTGGGTGTCCTGGGCCGGATCGCTGCGGGCGGGATCGCGGGAGCTGTGGCGACGCTGGAGCAGTTGGACAACGTCGTCGCTTGGCGCACGTTCGGCAACCGCTACTTCTCCCCGAACCAGAATGTCGACATCGTGGACGAACTCACCGGCCTTGTGAACGACACCGACACGGTCCTTTCCGTTTCGGCCGTCAACCGCACCGACATCACGCAGGGCAACGCCATCGCGGGCGCTGCTGCTGCCGGTGACCTCTACGTCCGAACCGGAACGCAGGGGGCGCAAGGCGTGGCGGCTGCGCCTGCCTTCCGGGCGCTCGACGGCCTGGAGTTCATGATCGACGACGACACGACCACGGCTGCCGCCGGCAACGCCATGGGACTCGACCTGTCGGTTCTCCACGCCATCAACCGCACGACGGCGGGCAACGAGTATTTCCGCGGGAACGTCCTCAACCTCGCCGGCGCCGCGCTGACCGAGACGGACATCCAGAACCTCGTGTACCGGATCGAGGAGAGGTCGGGCCTGTACCCGGATGTCTTCCTCACCCACCGTTCGGTGCAGTTCGCCATCCAGCAGTTGATGGTCGGCGACAGGAGGTTCGTCCCGCAGGAGTTCCCGGGCGGCTTCAAGGCCGAGTCCCTCGTGTACAACGCCGGGGACCGGGACATCCCCATCGTGGTCGACCGCGAGTGCCCCTACCGGCGGCTCTACGCGCTCAACCTCGACGCCATCCACTGCTACATGCTCCGCGATGTCGAACTGATCGAGGAGGATGGGTCGGTGCTCCGGCAGGACGCCACGGGCGGCGACGAGTGGGACTTCTCGTGGCGCGCGTTCTTCAACATCGGGACCACGCAGCCGAATGCGTTGGGCAAGATGGTCCGCATCGGCGGCGCCGACGAGGCGTTCGGCATCGGTGCGGCTAGGGTCTACGACTTCTAGGGACTGCCCCTGGACGTTCGTTTTTCCCCCGGGAGGTCGTTGCGGCCTTCCGGGGGATCCAAGGAGAGTCGACCATGGCCCGTGGCGTAGGCGTTGGGAACTCCAACAACATCCGTGGCATGCCGGCAGATGCCGGTAGCTGGGACACTGGGTTGGTGGATCGCCCTGCCCTCAAGGGCACAGAGGAGAAGGAGACGGGCGGGTCGACCATCGCCCGGAATCCAGACCCTACGGTGGCTCGCCAAGTTCGTGAGATCGACCCGAGGCTCGGCCTGGAGTGGCGCCCCAAGGGCCAGTGGTGGACGAACCCGATGTTCGGCGACCCGAAGAAGGGCAGACCGCCCGGGGCATCGCTGGGGTCTTGGCGCCTCACCCTGGACGGGAAGTCCGGCAAGACGATGGGCCTGATGCTGCTGCCTCCGTGGTGGGCAACGAGCGCGTCGCAGGGGCAGTTGGAGGCGTATCTACAACTGCACTGGAAGCCTCGCCTCCAGCACTACGGCCGGTATGTGGCGGGCCTAGAGACTCGTCAGGAGACGCTGTTGAACATCCAACGGTCGAAGCAGTTCGCTGCGACGGACCACGGGCAGTTGCAGTGGGCCATGAGGAAGGACGAGGCGGGTCGCCGGAACGACGGCTTCTCGTACAAGGGGCACTACTAGATGGCGACGTTGCAGCAGTTGCGTGTCCGAGCTTCGACGCTGCTGGATCAGCCGTTGGTTGGCGCGGACGTGCCTGCTGCTGGCGTCTTCTGGACGCAATCCAACCTCAATGACTTCATCAACGAGGGCTACCTCCAAGTCTACGCGGAGATCGCGGAGATCGAGGGCCCCACGCTCGCCGCCGAGGTGACCGGCACCTACGCATCCGGGTCAAGGTCGCTGGCGATCAACAACGCTGCGTTCTTCAACCTCGCCCCAGACCCGCTGAAAATCCTCGGCATGCACGACATCACGGGCGACGCAGCGGGTGTGGGCAGCAAGATCCCCTACGTCCCGTACAACCAGTTCGATGCGTTGCGAAGCACCTCGGCCTCGGGCACGGCGCTGACGACAGGGGGTGGGGCATGGACGTGGTGGGGCACCAACCCGATGAACATCTCCTTGTTCCCGCGTCCCGGAGGCGCCCGGACGTTGCGGATGCGCTACATTCCAGCGGAGCCAACGGCGTTGGTAGACCCGAACGCCCCCGTGGGCATCCCGGTGGCGCACCACTACATCCTGTCGTATTACGCAGCGATGCGGGCTATGCAGAAAGAGGAGAACAACTCGTATGCGATGCTCCGAGACACCTACTTGGAGCACCTGACAAGACTGAAGAACTCGGTCGAGGAACGTCAGTCGGCAGAGAGCCGGCACGTTTTCGTCTCGGGCGGGACCGAATACGGCGAACGCTGGTAACCATGAGTGGGAGAAGAAAGTGGGACTGATCAACCTGGGAATCGAGAGCGAGAGTCGCTGGCAGAAGATGAGCGACCAGTTGGAGACGAACTTCGGGAAGGCGGCTGGCGTGGGGCCGTTTCCGTACATGAAGATCGTGAAGGGCCACAGCCAGAAGCAGGAAGAGGCGATTGCCGCCTACTGCAAGGAAATGGGCATCCCGATCCGAATCTTCGACGAGAGCGACCCGGACCTTGTTGAGTCGTATCTCAAGTCGCAGGGCATCGACGAGAACACGAAGATGACCGTGAAGGAGTGGGCCCGGATGAAGACGGACGCCTTCACGCCTGACATCCGCGGCGTGGCCGACGACCAGAACTTCGACAAGGCGAAGTCTTCTGGCGCGAAGGTGAATCTGCGGGGCGGCAAGCGCCAGAAGCGCGTTGCGACGGAGGACCGTGCCGCCTATGTGCAGGGCAAGCTCGACGAGGGCCGCAGCGAGGCGCAGGCGAACCACTACGCGAACCGCAAGTTCGGGAAGTCCGAGGACTAGGTGGCTCGGCGCCGCACCATCCGGGTTCCTGACGTGACGGGGGGCCTCACCGACTTCCCCGAACTGGCGGCGCCCGGGAACGCGGACTTGGCGGTGAACGTCGAGTACCGCAACGGTGGAGTCTCGACGCGGCAGGGCACGCTACGTCAGACCACCTTGGTGAACCAAGCTCACCTGTTCAAGGGGTTTTGGCACTACCGGACGACCCGAGGCGCATCCTACTACTTGATGGCGTATGTGATCGCCGACGGCGGGGCGAATGACCTAGAGGGCAGACTCTTGGTGCTGGCAACCAACGGCAATATCGTCCAGCAGTTGACGTTTGTGGACACGGTTTTCAATTCGGTGACATTCCCGCACGACCTCGTTCGGTGGGGCGGCGTGTCGTGGCAGGACACCGGGGATGAGGAGGTTGAGTTCCTGATCGGGACGAGCACGCCTTCCCCGGGCGCCGGGGGTTCCGCAACGGCACTGTGGAGGGTCGAACCCGCCGGCGGCGGTCCCTTCCAGATGTTTTCTGTAATTCCTGTCGACCGAACCGCCGCACCGTTTTGGGGCGCCGTCAACACGGACATCACGAAGTCCGACGACCTTGGCCCCTATCTCCCGGGAGTATCGCAGATCGGTGGCCCTGCGCTTTCGGTCTACAACAACCGTCTCGTCACCTCGATGAGCGACTTCTCGGAGGACTGGAACAACCGCTTCTCGGTGCGCGTGTCGAACCTGGGCGACAAGAATGGTTGGCCTCAACCGGGCTACGTCCTGTACGGGGCCCGCGATCCCCTAGAGGTCACGGCGATTGCAGACTGGGAAGGGCGGATGCTGGTCTGGACCCGCTCGTCGATGTGGACGACCCAGTACGAGTCTCCAAAAAACCACGCCACGACCAAGGTGTTCAACGATACGGGGTGCATCGCTAGGGATACGGTGAAGCAGATCACGAAGGCCGGGAGGTCATGGGTGGTTTGGCTTGCCGAGGATGGTCTGTACGCCTGGGCGGGGGGCAGCGAGCCGAAGTACGTCAGCAAGAACGTGGAGAAGCGCATCAGGTCTGCCTTGGCCGGCGGGCTCGGAGAGTGGTCGCACTCCTTCCACGATTCTGAAAACAACCAGTACCTTCTCTACCTGGAGGGAACCCAAGACGTTCTCGTTTGGGATTACGAGTACGATGCGTGGTCGACCTGGGAGTTCCGAGACTCTGGGACAGTCGTCAAACCCCTTGGGTGGGCACGAGAGACGAGCCACTCTTCGCCGCCGGCCATGGTGGCGCTGGTGGACTCGGCCACACCGCAGATTCGCATTGAGTTCATACACCTCCGCACAAACGGGTACACCGACAACTTCGCAGGGACGGATCGCGACTACACGAGCAGTTGGCGCTCCTCCCCGATCCCGTTTGGGAGGAACGAGGTGGCCCGGGTGCGCTACATCCGCCCGACGGTGTCGATGCAGGAAGACAACAACACCCGGGCGATCTACTGGCAGCGAGACAACGAAAGCCGAGCTACGAGCAACGCCCTCGGCCAGAACACCACCATCCCGGGGTTCCCTGTGCTGCCCTCTGGGGGCGCCGCCACCTTCGGGAACATCACGTTCAACCAGGAGCAGTTCGGGGCGCAGAAAGAGTTCTACCCGAGGGCTGACTGCTTCGGTGGCCCGACAAAGACGATCCAGGTGGGCATCGAGGAGGTCACGAGGAACCAGCCGTTTCACCTCTTGGCCTTGGAGTTGGACATCGTGTCGCGCGGGGTGCGTCGATGACCTACCGCCCCACAGGACCGCAGTTCGGTGCGGTAACGGCGCCGTCCCCCGAGAACTTCCAGCGTCAGGTCCAGCAGTTTGCTGGGGATGTGGCGAGGGAGTCGATAACCCGGCGGTTTTTCTTTGGCGAGGGGCAGACGGGCACCTACGGTCGCCGAGACTCGTTCCTGATCCAAGTGGACGACATTGGCTTGGCGTTCTACTGCAAGACGGTGACGACAGCGGGTCCGGCATGGCGGAAGATCGCCGACTTGGACTGCGACGGGAACTTCAGAACGAGGGGAGCGCACACGCCAGCGGTGGCGTTCCCTGCATCAGAGGACTTGTAAGATGGCGCTAATCGTGTGGACGGACGCCGCCCCGGTGGACAACGTGACGACGCTGACGGCGGCTCGCTGGGAGCAGTTGAAGACCAACATCACCGCCCAGGTGAACGGTGCTCTCGACGACGCGAACCTCGGCACGATCACGGTGGCTTCGCTCGGACAGCCGAACGCGTACTACACGATGGAGATCCCGCTGCTTTACGAGACGGCTGGAACCCTTGCCGGCGTTTCGGCCGGACTCGGGGTTATCCACAACAGGACCGTCGACTTCCCGTTCGGCGTACAGGTCGCCTCTACGCTGATAGCAGTGGAGACAACGTGCATCGCTGCGGTCGATACCGGGGGTGGAACGAACGACGCCCGGGTCCGCAACGTGACGACGGGTTCCGACGTTTCGGGCACGACGACGGTTTTCAACAACGCTGCATCCAACGCAACCGCCGGCCTTTCGGTTTCGCTGTCGACCAGCGTCAACTACGCGGTTCGCGTCACCACGGCCACCACGTCTGGTGACGGTGTGGCCGGCGGCATCGTGCGGCTGCACCTCAAAGCCGTCCACCAGGGATAGGAGACGACGATGGCCAAGGAGCACGACGAAGCGAGCAGGGGCGCACGCCAGCTAGGCTGGAAGCAACCGCCACCTCGCTCGTGGTGGGAGAAGGCAGGAGACACCCTCGGGAGCGTGGGGGACTGGATGTTCGGCGAAGACCCCCAGCCGAAGTTCGACGCGTTGCGTGATAAATTGCCCCAGCCGGTCGAGAAATCCGACTACCTAAAGCAGTTTCAAGAGGGGTTCTCAAAGTATTCGGCCACGCCGCCGTGGGAGATGGACCCGACGCAGACGGCGATGTACAAGGCGTCGATGCTGGACATCGGGGAGAAGGCGCAGGCCCGAGCGCAGGGGCAGATGCGGCGCGCTGCGGCCCGTGGCGGCGGTTCGCTGCAGACGGGTGCCGCAACCGCGATGGGAAACGAGCAAGCACGACGCCTCGATGCGGCCCAGACCCGTGCGGCCGCCGCATCCGCACAGAACCTTGCCAGCCAGCACGCGAGCTATCTCAACAGCCTCGCGCAGGGCATGAACTTTGAGGGCGGGTTGATGGATATTGAGTTCCTGCAGGCATACAGGGCGTACCTCCTCGACCAGGATCTCACGTTTGCGGAGATCGAGGCCGAGGTGCAACGGGTGACGGAAGGCTGGAAGCGAGCGAAGGGCATAGCAGAGGTTGGCATCTCTGCGTACACGGCGGGCCAAACGCCCGGGGCGGCGTAGGTGTCTCCGCGCCGATACTACGCCAGCATTGGCGATACGCTGTCGGGGTTCGCCGACTTCTTGGAGAAGCGGAACGTCGAGGGTCGAGCCCGAAGGGAACGGGAGG
>Ga0114898_1001335_pt1 | contig 14920 bp, 21 predicted proteins | sample Malvired_Geostar_FD_83496 | JGI IMG/M metagenome (GOLD analysis project Ga0114898, IMG submission 83496) | Marine viral communities from the Global Malaspina Expedition - Malaspina viral metaG DeepMed_Geostar | ecosystem: Environmental > Aquatic > Marine > Oceanic | place: Mediterranean Sea... | reverse complement strand
TGGGGAGTTGGAAGTTGAAATCGAAGCCTTGAATCACGCTATGGATGACACATTCTTCGTTGACAACTATGAGGAATTAGAGAAGGAAATGCAGAGGAAGAATAACTTATTACGTGAATTAAGAAAAAACTCGGTATCTCTATGAAATTCAGAAACTTCTGCATAGGGGCTTGGGCATGTCTATTCTTTGCATTGGCATATATAGCAGCAGCTATTATTATGTGTTTTGAGTGGATAACACATAAAAAAAATTAAAGTTTCGGGATGCGTATTACCGATATATATAGTATAATGAAAAGTAACCCACGTTTAGTAAGAAAAGGATGATAATTATGATGATGAAAATTTTTATTTGTTTGGCGCTGTTTTTTGTTACAGTAGACACTAGCATGGCCCACGACGATAACGAAACAAGGAAGGGTGTAGTAGTTTACTCTGTTACACCGGGATATGTACTTAAAGGGGTAGGCAGTTACTTTTTTGATACAGGAGACAGGATGATAAGAGGGATGGGTAAGGTGATTACGGCCCCATTTAAAGCGAAGGCCCATTTCCCTAAGCCTAAACGATATCTTTATCAACCACCGATATTGATTCCAGGTAAATTTATTCCGCTTCCGCCACTCAAAAAAATAAAAGAGACTGAGAAGACGGAACTTCCCCAAGCCAACTATCTTCGCCTAAAAAAGCCACGCCTACGGCGAGCAGAATATGGCTCCTCTTTATGGGGGGTTGACACATCCTCTACTATGGTGGGAGTAAAGTCATAATCTGTGGTGGGAGTGAAATCATAGTCTGTTAATGGGACAAAATCATAAAGAACAGGCGTAAATGAATATTTAACTGTGACAATCTTCCCAGGCTCAGGAAAAGCCCAATTGAATGATTCACTAAGCTCACGTTTTGGCAAAGGTCTTACATAGGGCAATTCATCAGCCTGTGCCTTTGGCTCGACCTTTTCTTTATCAGGAAACGAGCAGAATATAACAATTAATACTATGGCCCATGCTGTCCATACAAAGGCCATGTATTTATTACCCACTAATTTCTTCCACATATTTTTGCATATCGTATACAAGTTCACGGTTATATCCTCTAACAGATGCTATGACGTAGCCACCACCATTCTCAATCATATTTCTGGCAACGTCAGGTTTAATGAAAAATGAACCATCGGGTTGGTCATGTATCTTACCTCCGGTATTCCACTCGCCCCAACTGTTTTGGACTAATGTAATAGGGCCACCATACTTATCATGCGCCCACTCTGTATCATCAACTCCACACCATGACATTGCGTGATTCCAGCCGCCCTTTTTCTCTGCGACCCCATCAGAATTACGTGTTGAGCTAAAACCATAACCAGAACACATAGTAATACCAAAGCCCATAGCTAATGCGTCAATCATTTCTTCAACGGATTTTAATGAAAACACTCTCAAGGCTTTATTCTCTGAAGCGATTTTATTCAGCCATCTTGGGGTTCCACGCCTTCCCCAAAGATGTCCGAGTTGGCTATCATATACAGTTAAATCAACAACGCCATCATCAGTTATGTAGTTGTCCCTTGGCAGAAATCCGCCATCGCCGTTTTGAGATACGTATTCAGCCAGCCGACTGCAATTTGCGCCTTGTCCAGCGTGGCCGCGCGCTCCATAGATATTCTCAGTAGCAAGGCGACCTTTGAATTTTGTTTCACCAAATAACGAATCTATACAATAATCCATCATGCCAGCATTTCGAGTGGAATGGCTAACACAATCACCAGTAGTTTGGGACTCGTATCCGCCGAACTCTTTATCCAATGTTAAGGCAGCTTTGAATGGCATAGATGCCTTGCCTTTGCCTCTACCCTTTGCTTCTGGATATACATTATAAAAACGTGGTGCTAATGTGCGTAAGGAATAATAAGCCGCTCTGTCAGGAATAACACCACAATATCCAGAATTATATATTTCTTCTAATTCATTAGGACTTGGCCCCATATTGTAGTTAATTTCTTCTCCAGGGCTTGACTTACTCTTACGAACACTTTGAAGAAAAGTCTCAAAATTATACATTATTATGCACCCATATTATAATCAATAGGATTGAAAACCGCTTTCCCTTCTTCATAACCCGCATTGAGTTCTTCCTCCGAACACTCGGCACAAGTTTCAAAAATACCATCCACTACCTTATATATATTATCTCGACCACGTATCTCACCCTCTCTACGTATACGGATAGCTAACGCCACGCGCTGCAACGCATTGGGTCTACGACACGCACCAACAAATTCTTTTCTGTTTTTGCACCACTCATTAATTAGAGATAAAACGAGTTCAAGAATTAACATCCACGGAACTGCAAAGCCGTATGTATCTTCTATCTTTTCTGACGATTTTTTTGCATAACTTTCTAACATATTATTCACCTTTAAGTATTTCTGCTACTTCTTTAAACGCTTTAATATGACCCTCTAAATCGGTGGACTTTAGTTTCAAATTACGAAAAGCCTCACCAAGTCCGGGCCAAAACTCACCCCAACCCTTTAAATTACTAGCAGGCAACGAGCTAATATTACGTACTTTGACCTCATTAACCATTGTAGCTGCATCCCAAGCGTTCGGATTTTTTTCTGCTTCCGACGCAATATCTGCATAATTTTTTCTCACTACATCTTGAGCTTTTCTCTGTAAAATATTTCCATCCACCTGTCGCACATTGACCATTTCATTTCTAACTACTGACGTTACTTTGTCTAATGAATCAGCAACCATTTTTCCAAAGCCTGTGGGGTTAGGATTAGGATTGGGATTAGGGTTGGGATTAGGATTGGGGTCAGGGCCATCACCGCCTTTAACCACAAAATGTTTATTGTAATTCTTTAAGTCCCAGCCCAGTAAAACTTTGATTTTTTCTCCATTTAAATCTATCTCTTTAGTTTGCATCCATACAACTGTTAAGCCAACATTATACCTACCGGGCTTAGCCCAAACATATACCTTATCTCCTTTATCAGAAATAATATGTGCCGCTGATTCTGAAATTGCCCAAATATACTTTATGTCGGCTCCTTCCGGCAATGGAGATGAAAAATCAATTACGATAGGTACGTGTTCTCCGACCTCCGATGGCACATTGATATCAGCTAAAGCACTGTTTCCTAGTACCAATGCAAAAACTAATGCCATTGCGCAAAAAAATTTGTTTTTTCTAGTCATTTTGATTGCCTTTTTGAGTTGAACCTTTCCTTAAATACCATAGTATTATACACCAAACGGGGCTTCTTTGTCAAGGGCGGCAACTTTTTTCAAAAAAAATTAAAGATTAGCGGTTGACAAAGCCGATAACTATTGTATAATGGGGCATACGAGAAAAAAAAGTTGATTTTGAGAGAGGGAGAGAAAAATATGATATTGCCCACACTATACAAACGTACTGCTACTGGAGCAACGCAAGTTTGGGAGATTGAGGTAGAGGATAATAAATTCCGTACTACCTCTGGTCAGATAGATGGTGTAAAGACTACTAATAAGTGGACTTTCTGCAAGGGGAAGAACACTGGAAAGGCTAATGCTACCACGGATGCTGAACAGGCACTCAAAGAAGCAGAGGCGAAACACCAAAAGAAAAGAGAGAAGGATTATAGTCTGAGCATAGATGCGATTGACGAAAAACAGTTCTATGAACCCATGTTGGCTCAGGACTTCAAGAATAAAAATCGCAACAAGGACGTTTACGATAGTCTACAGAATAAAGAAGTAAAGGTGTTCTCTCAGCCAAAGCTAGACGGTATCCGCTGCATTGCCACAAAAGATGGGCTGTTTACCCGTACTGGTAAAGAGATTACAGCCATACCTCACATTAGCGCAGAGTTAAAAAAGTTCTTCGCAAAGTATCCCGATGCTGTGCTAGATGGCGAGTTGTATAATCATAAATATAAAGATGATTTTAACAAAATCATTCATCTGGTTCGCAAACAGAATCTCACGGAGGAACATCTGGCAGAGAGCAAGAAGATGATTCAGTATCATATCTATGACATACCGAAGATAGGAACCTTAGACGAACAGAGCTTATATTCAGATAGAATTGGTATGCTAAAAACTCAGGGCGTACCTAAACGAATCCGCTGGTCTAGTTCTATTGTGATTGTTGATACTGATACGGTGAAAGACGAAAAACATCTCGACGAACTCTATACGCATTATACGTTGTCGGGATATGAAGGTCAGATGATTCGTATTGATGGGCCTTATGAGAATAAGAGGTCTGCAAAGTTATTGAAGCGTAAAGACTTTATTGATGAAGAATTTACTATACTCGGATATGAAGAAGGCAAAGGGAATCGTACCGGAACCATCAAACACTTTAAGTTCAAGAATAAAGCAGGAAGGGAATTTAGCTCCAACGTAAAGGGTTCCTTTGAATATCTGACGGAACTACTGCACAAGGCTGATGGCTTGGTTGGCAAAGAGGCGACGATAAAGTATTTCAATCTTACACCTGATGGCATACCGAGATTTCCGTATGTTATCGCAATAAGGGATTATGAATGATGAGTAAAGTCAAGTTGTTATTGAAACAAACAGAAAGTCTGAAGAGGCCGGAAACCTTTGAGTATGAGGTTGTAGAAACATCAGATGCGAAATGGGCATGTGGACAGATTCTTGACAGAAGTTATGTTAAAGAATTGTGTAGACGCTCAACGACAAATGTAAGGATTATATCGGGAGATTGAAGTTGATTCCAGACAAAGGCACACGCCTAAAGACATCTGATATTTTAGTTGGGCCAGAAACCGAATATAGAATTGGAGACAAGGCCAGCTTGGTTGGTTGGTTAAGAGAACTATTCCTATATGGGCCACCCGATTTTGAATATTCGCAGACATCTACTAAAGACCGCAAGGACTACACCAACGCAGTTAATACTTTAAAGAAATATGCGAAACTTTCAAAACGCGACGACGTACATGACTTTGAAGAAAAGATAACGGCAAGGAAAGCAGTCACACTACTAAACAAAACCATAAAGGAAATGAACACATGAACACCGCATTAATAGCACTTAGAACCCTTTTAATAGCGGCTCTAGCATTGGCACTCGGTTTTTTTCTGGGAAGAGAACATCTTAGACTAGAGAAACCGAACGAGCCTAAAATTATTTTTCAAAAGGGTCAGGATACTATCAGGATTTATCTTGTGCCTAAAATGCCCGTACTGCCGCCCGAAAATCTTGAAGGTCTAAATCCAGTTGAGGCAGAGAAACATATTGGGCCAAGTCTTTTAAAAGGTGAACATATTGACCGGCTGAAGCCTCTCAATGGAGGGGTCATAGACGATATGATTATGCCGGGATTTTTTGAACGGGGTTAATTATTTTTAAAAAAAAGTTCAAGAAGAACTTGACAAGCTGCCGATAACTGTTATAATGGCGGTTATCGTAAACAACATTTTTGATTTTGAGGGAGAGAAAAAATGAAAACTGCAACTGACCACAAAGCAATCAAGAGTTCTGGTATCGAGGCGAAGCCTGTTAGCTTCTCCATGCTGGCAACAGCAGAGGCGTTTGAAGTATGGTCTGATGGATTGTATCCAAATAAGATTAAGGCCATACTACGTGAGTTAGGTACTAATGCTATTGATGGCACGGTGCAAAAGTACAGAGAGAAACATCCAAATTTAGATATCACCAAAGATGTTATCGCTGGACTGACGCCGTTCACAGTACACCTTCCGACTCGTTTTGAGCCGTGGTTCTCTAATAGAGATTATGGTGTTGGCTTAGGGTATAGTGTGGTTCCGCATCAGGGAGATAATCCCGATGTCCAGAATACCATGTTCACCGGCACTCTTGCCGAATGTAAATCTTATATCAAGAAATTAGACCCTGCTCAGGTCAAGTACAAGGAAATTAAGATTTGTGATGATGTGGTCACTATGTACGCCACATATTTCTACAGCAATAAATGCAAGAGTAATGATTTCACTGGCTGTCTTGGATTAGGTTCTAAGTCTCCGTTTGCTTATACTGATAATTTTTGTGTTACGGTATGGCACGGTGGATTTAAGCGTGTCTACAATGCCGTGATTGATAATGGATTTCCTAGTATTGTTCCTGTGCAAGAGCCTGTCGCAAGCGATGAGCCTAGCGGAATGGAAATCAAGTTTGCCACAAAGGATGACGACGCATCTAGTTTTGTTGGCGAGGCCGAAGGACTCTATGAATATTTTGTCTTAAAACCTGAAATAACTGGCAACACAGAAGTTACTATTGAGCCGGTAGACTATTCTATTGAAGGCAAAAATTGGGGAATCCGTCGTGACTCTGACGAGAGTGGGCCGCGAGCTATCATGGGTAGCATTGCGTACCCAATCGAAAAGAGACACCTCAGAGATTTGTCCGAATCCGAGTCGCGTATTCTCTCAACTGATGTTGATATTTACTTTAACATTGGCGATTTACAGATTACGCCGTCGAGAGAGTCTCTATCATATAAGCAAACTACCACAGGCAACATCAAAAGCATGTTGCACCATGTCTCTCAAGACATGGTAGTTAGTGTGGACAAGTCATTTAGTGACTGTAAGACACTTTGGGCAGCACGATGTCTAGCACGAAAATTCTTTTACGGTCATTATGGAACACTCTCGCAACTCAGTCGCATTGTGTCTATTAAAGATATAACTTGGAGAGGTAAAAAACTGGGGTCTGCGGAGATTGTCTTGCGACATCACTCAAAGGGGGATGTTATCAGTGGGGTTGAGTGTTATCACTTCTGCACTCAAACAAAGAGAGGTTCATGGAGTGGTGAGACTACGGTTAAACGCCACAAAAATCCAGCGAGCTTTGCCCCCGATGAAGATATTGTCTTTGTTAATATGGATTTGCCCGTAGGGTCATTCTCTCGATGCGAAAACGCCGTGCGTAATGACAACGACAACTACGGAGCAGTCATTTGTATTCGTTTTGATACCAAGAAGGCTAAGAAAGAATTTATTAGTCTGACGGGTTTGGATGGCTCTGAATTTATTGAGGCATCCAGCTTGCCAAAGGCTGTACGAAATCCCAGTACCGGCACTCGATATAAGAATACCGCACAGGTATTTGAACATAAGGGAAGTAGCTGCCACGGACATCGCCAGCATGACTATTGGGAAACCGCCGAAATAGACCTAGAGGACGGCGGCGTATTTGTAGAAGTATGTCGCTATAGTGTAAATCATTATGGTGTAGACGGGGGAGAGCATCCGAGAGAACTCGGCGCACTGATAGCCCGTATGGAACACATAGGTCATCCTATCAAAGTGGTTGGCGTTCGCTCTAAGCTCGCCAAAAAATTTCGTGAATCGGATGATTGGGTTGATGTATGGACGTATGCTAAGAATGTATTTAATAATCTGCTGGTTAAGGGCGACCTTGAAACAGATATATCCAACGCACTAGAGTTTAATAGCTTTTCAAATCGAGATAAATTTGACAAGGTATCTAAGTATGTAACTACCGGAGGCCCAAGACATAGCCTCTTTGCACGGTTCATAGATACTCTAAAGATTCTCCAAAAGTCATCGAAAAAGATTAAGGAGACATCCAAATATACTGAACTGGCATCGTCGCTAGGCATTAATCTGCAATCAAAGTGTGCGCATGATTTGGATGATATGGAAGAAACATTGCGTTCAATCTATCCTATGTTAAAGGTAGCATTTGGTAGAACACATTACTATTACGGTAGGGGCGGCGCGGTCGAAGTAAAACTGACGACCAAGGATATCGGAGACTACATTTCTCTGGTAGATTCCGTATATAAAAGTTGACAAACGATAAAAAACTGTTATAATTGTGTGGAAGCGGCAACTTCGCCGCAAAGAAACGAAACGAGGGAGACTTATTATGTTGAATTACATTTGTTCAGGCAACGGCAACATCATCGTTAACTTTGACGGTGAAAACATCTGCATTGATTCCGACCATGTGAATCATAAGATGGTTACAGAAGCATTGGCGGCAGGAGATGAGGAACAACTCCGCGCTCTGATAGACATTCCTACAGCCATCAAGAAGTATGGCGCGGGAGACATTGAAGTAGACGGTGATACCGTTCGATATCGAGGGAAACCTGTCTACGGATATTTAGTTGACCGTATCTTAGAGCAGATGCGTCTCGGATATGGCTATCAACCGATGTGTTCTTTTCTTGAGAATATGTACGACAACCCCAGCCCTGCATCTGTAGAACAACTATATCCATTCTTGGAAAACAATGGATTGGTTCTGACAGACGACGGGTGCTTCTTGGCATACAAGTATGTCTACAATAACGGCGACGAAGGTAAGTATAGACCTAGCTGGAAAAATCCAGATGGTTCATACAACGATACCAGTCCTGGTACGGTTGTGCGTATGTCTCGTAACGATGTTTGTTATGACCCAGGGCAAGCATGTGCGGCAGGTTTGCACGTTGGTACTCCTGACTATGTTGGCAATGGCGGTGACGCAATCATGTTAGTCAAAGTCAATCCAAAACATGCGGTCAGTGTACCGGATGACCACGCTCATGGCAAACTACGTTGTTGCGAATACTTCAACGTGAAGGTTGTCGAGTTAATAAAAAATGAGGACAACGACTATGCTTATCAGTATGGCCTAACCAACGTTGGCTCTGATGGTTATAGTGACAGTAAGTATGCCGAACTTCACGAAACGGCGTCTCACTGGTAAACTCCCGACTCTCCCTCGGTCGGCGGTGTAGCTGGAGTGTTCTATATGGAAAAGGACACGGCTTCGCCGCCGACATTTTCATTAGGAGCAAAAGAATGCCTGACCCACTACCAAAAATTAAATACTATGTCAAATGCGGCGACCTAGAAAAATGGGTTATGGCCGTAGACTCCGTTAACGCTGCTTTCTTAGCCTTTTGTGGCGCTGATGAAGGCATTGAGCTTGACCCATACTTCTTTTATGTCTGCGATTCATTCGTACCTGACATTGTAAGTCACGTATATGATTCTGGAGAAGTGCTTGTTTCAGAAAAGGGTCTTTCTGCCGCTGGCGTGGCTCTAGTTAAAACTGACGACATATTAGATATGTTAGACTGCGAGTAATATGCCAAAGGGAAAAAAGCAGTGTGAGAAGTGTGGCCGAGAAGCAGGGCCAAGAACTAAGATTTGCCCCAAATGTGACACACGCTTTAGTTTTAAGCCTAAGTCTCGTCATCAAGTTAAAACCAATACCCTAGAGGATTGGCGTTCGTTGCGGCGCGGACAAATCATTAAGGCTATCCAAGGATACGGCCCATATCACTTTAACAGCGACGGCGACCGTGTATCCGATGGATACAATGGACTCTTTAGGGTTTCTCATCTTGACAAAGAAGGGATTGGAGCATATCCATTTGGAAGAAGGCATAATGGAAACTCCTGTCACGGCGGCTACTGCTATATTTATATGGGGTCAAAAAGACCGTGTAAGATAGTGGACGGCCATTGGGCAGAGACACACAAAATAGAATTGGTAAAAAATGAATAAGCTCAAGCCATCTTCCTTTGACGTTTATCCTATCTATGAATGTGATTGTGGATGTGACTTTAATGAAGAAATAATATTTACACAAAAGATTGGAAAAATATTATGTGGTTGTGGCAAGGTATTGGTAATAGAACCTATTGAGAGTATTGATTGCATACCACGATACAAGCAGTCTCAGCCAATCCAGCAACAGGTCGTTCCTCCTCCAATCTGCAAAAAAATAATAAATAATAAAGCAATTAAACAAGCAACAGAAGCTCTAGTTATGTTAGGCTGGAAGTCCAAGAAGGCATCCAACCTAGTAAAGCAATTAAGCAATTCATATTCTGGAGATTGGGATAATTTTGCAGAGTATGTTGTGAGACAAGTACATGCTAAACATATATAAAGTTAAATATCTAATAGGCAGTCGTCTACAGTCTGATAAATACAATGCCTTGAATCCTGACCACGCCGCTCAGTTGGCTACAGAATATTTGAGAACAGTATATCCCTTATGCCAAACAAAGATTGTAAAAATAGAATGTTTAGGACGACCGCCTGGAAGCACAGACAATGGAGGTACTGAATGGACTGGGTGATAGGAATATGTTGTTTTGCTGGCTTTTTGTCCGGCGCATGGGAAATGTATAAGGCAAAAAAGAATTATTCAGAGGAATACGATTCTGAAGAAGGCGTTGGGCGAAACACCCAGGGCTTTGACAGAGGATACTATAAACAGAGAAGGGGTATGTTTGATAACTTTAGATAAAAAAAGGCATTGGCTATGACTGAAGAATATGACGGCCTTAATTATATTGGAGGCTCCTGGCGTGCGCGTGCCGATGGTAGTCTGTATCCTGTCATTGAAGACCGGGATAATTCTACAGACGCACTGATTGGATACTTTCCAAACTCTAAGGCCGCAATATTTACTGCTACACTTGTTGCTAGAGAAGCGTTTAAAAAATGGCGTCATCTTAGTCGTGTTAAAAGAGCAGAATACTTCGACACGCTGGCTCAACTGATGAAAAGAGAGCATGAACGGCTTAGAGATATGATTAGCCGAGAGACAGGCAAAAGTCTCAATGAATCTCATGCCGAGGTAGTCGAGGGACTACACATGATTCAGTGTACTGCCGCGCTTGGGCGTCAATCCAACGGTATCACCATAGGCTCTGAACTAAGCACAAAAGATTCTTATGTTATGAGAAAGCCAAGGGGAGTGGTTGGCATTATCTCTCCCTGGAATTTCCCGCTGGCTATTGGGTCTACATGGTGTGCTGGGCCAGCTATCGTAGAGGGTAACTGTGTGGTTCACAAACCCTCCGAGCTAACTCCAGCTACCGCACAGATAATGGCTGAACTATATCACGAAGCAGGATTTCCCAAAGGCGTATATAATTTGGTTCATGGAGATGGTGTTGTTGGTTCTGAATTGGTTAGGTCAGATGTTGATGTAATTCTGTTTACCGGAAGCGCGGAGGTCGGACAGGATATCCGACGACACTGTTCTAACACATGGAATAAGACATGCTCATGTGAGATGGGGTCAAAATCAGCAGTCATCGTCTTTGGGGATGGTAAATTAGATTTGGCTGTAGATGCAGCGGTTGCCAGCGCATTCAAATTGTCTGGGCAAAGGTGTGTCTCGTCTGGTAGAATATTAGTCGAACGCTCCATTTTGGATAAGTTCACAGAAAAGTTTGTCGAACAGGTAAAGAGCAGAGTCAGCGTAGGCTGGCCGTGGGACGAACCAGTCCCATTCTACGGACCACTTATCAGCGATAAGCAAGCGGCTAAGGTAGTTAAGTATAATGACTTGGTTAAGGACGATTCGGATGCGTCGGTTCTTATCGACTACACTGCTGTTGACCGATATGTTTCGCCGTTTGTCTATACTTGTGAATGGGACGACAAACCTTACCTCAAGGAAGAAGTCTTTGGGCCGCACGTAGCTATCGTGCCATTCGATGATATCGACGACGCTATAAGAATCTATAATGATACTGAATATGGTTTGGCTTTGGGGGTTATCACAGAAGACTTCAGGAAGATGCGTAAGATTCGAGATGAGTGTGATACTGGTATGCTTTATCTTAATGGAGGAAGTGTAGCGGCTGAAAGTCACTTAGATTTTGGTGGAGTTAAGAAAAGCGGCAATGGACACAAGACGGCTATTGGTACTGTTGAGGCTGTTACTGATAAGATTGCCGTAACTACTAATTATGAAGATGGAATTAGTTGGGCGCAGGGAATGGTCAATTGAATGAAGACATGCACCAAATGTGGTGTGGAAAAATCTGCTACTGCGGAATATTTCCATCGAAAAGCCGCCGCAAAAGGCGGTTTCGCAACCGCCTGTAAAGATTGCGCCTCCGAATGTAAGGCACAATATCGTGCGAGGCCAGAAATAAAAGAAAAGCAGAAAGTACAGCAAAAACAATATCGTGCGAGGCCAGAAATAAAAGAAAGGCAAAAAACACAGCGAAAACAATATCTGGCGAGGCCAGAAAATAAAGACCGTCGCAATGAGCGCTGTAGACAAAGGATGAAAGACGACCCACAGTTTGCGATGAAAGAGAGAATAAAAGCACGTATCCGTCACGCTCTCAAAGGAGCAAGAAAGGGCAGTAGAACAGACGAACTTGTAGGCGGCATCGAAAATTACAAAAGGCACATTGAAAGTCTATGGGAGCCTGGGATGAGTTGGGATAATCATGCCCTCGACGGCTGGCACATAGACCATATCAAGCCGTGTAGTTCTTTTGACCTAACAGACCCAGAACAACAGAAGATTTGTTTTCATTACTCAAACTGCCAACCACTATGGGCAAAAGATAATCTATCGAAAGGTCATAAATATGACGACGACACTACAAGTTAACGAATATCACTCAGGAGCAATGGAAACCGCCCTCTATGGAAGCTCTGTTGCGGACCTAACCCTGGACTTAAATCATGCCGAGCTAGCTGACCTTATGAAGCTCGTATATGCCGTCACAGGGCTTGCAGGAGAAGGTGGAGAGTTAGCCAATAAACTGAAGAAAGTCATCAGGGACGACGGAGGGAGGCTTACAGAGGAACGTCGCAGTCAGATGAGAAAAGAGCTGGGTGGTGTATTATGGTATGCGGCAGCAACCGCAACAGAACTTGGCATTAAGCTATCCGATGTCTGCCAGGAAAATTTAGATATTCTACAGAGTAGACAAGAAAGGAACGTTATTCACGGCGACGGAGACGATAGATAATTTTTAAGGGAGTAAAATTATGACTGTAGCAATCGTAGAGAAATATATCAAAGAGCATTATCTTCCATCACGCAGTCAAATGGTAAACGTAATGGAGTTATGGGATAACCGATATCGAGTGAACATCTGGGATTTTGACCCAAATAGGATTACTGCCTCATATTTTATTAGAGTAAGCGAAGGCAAAGTATCACAGTGTTCACCGCAAATTAGTGCTTGACAAACTTGATTTTGTAGTTATCATAGTATATGAATAGATTATTTGGGATGCGAACGTATCTTGTCGGGGCAATGGACAGGGTTGCTGACGGCGGCGTTGTATGGAGAGAGAATCTAACAACCTTTCTGAATACTCTCGGCGTTGTTGTCTTTAATCCGTGTAATAAGCCATTAAAAGATAACGATTCCCTAGCCTTTGAGACAGCAGAGGCCAGAGAAGTCAGAAATGAGGCCAAGCAACAAGGCGATTTAAAAAAAGCAGCGAACTGCATGAAGCCTATACGCGCCACTGACTTGCGTATGGTAGACATCAGCGACTTCCTGATTGCGAATATCGACATGGAGGTACATGCCTGTGGGACATATGAAGAAATCTTTACGGCCAATCGCCAACGCAAACCCATCTTAATTCATGTTGAGGGGGGCAGGGCGAACACTCCAGACTGGCTCTTGTCAGTTATAGGAGAGAAAGCTGTTGATGACATGATATTCAATGATTGGGACGAATTAAAGCAATATCTTATTACGGTGAATGAAGCTAGCGACGGCGTTATTAATAGTCTGAATAAACATAAGAGATGGGTTTTCTTCGACCTTGCGAAGATTACAGCAGATGCTATTTGTGAATATCGGGGCGAGGAATTGGAATAAAATGTGTGGCATAGTAGGATATTGTGATAAACAAGATATCCACAGAGACATTATTGAGAGCCTCAAAAAAATTGACTACAGAGGCTATGATAGTCATGGAGTTGCCCTCGTTAGCGAAAATCCTGTTGTCTACCGCGAGGTCGGAGACATCGACGTAGAAAATTATTTAGAACACACCAAACATTCCAAAGCCGAAACAGCCATAGCCCACACTCGTTGGGCTACACACGGCGAAGTATCTAAAGCAAATACACATCCATTTGTTGTCGGTGACATAGCTATCGTACATAATGGAACCATAGATACTAGCGCTCTATCTGATATATTTCCTGAAGTAGAATGTCGAACTGAAGTGGACTCCGAATGGATTGCTCAACTAATTGCATTACATCGTAACAATTATCCACTAACCTCATTAGAAAATTCTATCAAATCCGCAATCGCTTTTCTCGGAGAAGATATCGGAGCGTTCCTGGTCGTAGACCTTCTATCTAATCAGCTTATTGGATATTCAGATGGTTCTCCTCTATTAGTCTCATCAAACATGGTGGCTAGCGATATTCAGGCATTCAAAGACAAAGCCAAGCCAAAAAGACTCAATAGCAAAGTGATGGTTGTTATGAGTTGGGACTCCCCCTCCTACAATAATGTACGATATATTAATCTTGGAGAATGCTCTCGTCCTTTATACACTAGCTGTCAAGAGCATAAAGAAATAAAGAAGTCGTCGTCCGTTCATGGTCACTATATGTTAGATGAAATTCTTGAACAAATTGATATGGTGGACAGGCTTCAACCAAAAACATCAAAACAAGAAATGGAATCACAATTCGACTGTACATTTGATGATATTGTTTTTTTTGGGTGTGGAAGTAGTTACTACGCAGGAATGCTTTTGTCTAAAGCGCTTTATAAACAGGGTGTTTCAACTTCATACGAGTATGCAAGTGAAATGACTATCACGGCATCGGATATATGTAATTATCCAAACAGGACTTACTGTGCGATAAGCCAATCAGGAGAAACAAAAGATACCGTTGAGGTCGCCAAAAAATTAGCAGGAGTAGGAGCGCATGTCAGTGTAATTGAAAACAAAGAGACTTCAATCTCTACTCTTTCCCAATATGTTACAGACCAACATATTGATATTGAGGCTGGCCCTGAGTACGGAGTAGCAGCAACAAAGTCTTTTATGGCAACCTATTTAAGTGTTATAGGGGTTGCAAGAAGGTCACCTTTAAAAGATACTCTATCTGATATTTATCAAAGCACTTGGCCGCCAACGTCGCCCATATCCTTATTTC
>Ga0114898_1001333_pt1 | contig 14924 bp, 15 predicted proteins | sample Malvired_Geostar_FD_83496 | JGI IMG/M metagenome (GOLD analysis project Ga0114898, IMG submission 83496) | Marine viral communities from the Global Malaspina Expedition - Malaspina viral metaG DeepMed_Geostar | ecosystem: Environmental > Aquatic > Marine > Oceanic | place: Mediterranean Sea... | reverse complement strand
TTCCAATGTATGCGAGTAGAGCCTTTAAAATGACCACACATATATTCAACCAGCTCTTTCTTGTATATGAGTGGGCAACGTATAGCCATTTTATTCCTTGCAAAGATATTTGTTAGGTACAAACGTACTCACTAAATATTTAAAAAACAATTCCATGTTTTACTCCTTATTAAATTTAATCCACACAATCCGTTAGGATTGGGGGGGGTTATACCGTTTTTTGTTTTTTGGTAATCTTACATTATGTTATAGCAAAGCATGATACTCTTCGTACCTATCCAAACACTATATACTATAAATATCTCTACTACAAGATAATAATACATAGTTATATGAACGAATTTTAGATGCATCTTAGGATTTGTATCATACTTTGTTATAAAATTTCTTACGATTATAGAGTATAAGTCGGTTACCGTATTAGCTACTTGGAATGGTTAATCGGACATAATTCTATGCTCAAACCACTCTACATGTTCACGTATAGCACTTATACTCTATAATTCTTATAAAACTATTTAGGTCAGCCAATCCGTAAGGATTGGGGAGAATAAGCTACACCGCTGTTTTTTGGTAATTTTACGCTACGTAGGACAAAAGGCACAGGTTATTTTATGTATAAAAAACAGACGGAAACACCTTTTCAATCGAAAGAAATAACGCTACTTAACGTAGCGTTATTTCAAGATTGCTGGTCGTTCGTTTTACCCATGCTATCACCTGATGGTTTCAGACACAAAAAGCGAAAAAACAATCCGTAAGGATTGGGGGGATTTTTCGCTGATATTGTGTCGAGGTGATAGCAGGGAAAAACGATGAGACAATAAAATAACCGAAGTAAACTACAAAACGAGTGGTTTTCTGAAAGAATAGACGGAAACACCTTAAAAGAAATGCAAAGATACAAAAAAAAGAGCCTTCCCCTACGACAATCCTTATGTCGTAGGGCATAATCCACTTCCGCTCTTTGTCGAGTTCTCAGCTATAACTTACGCAGTAAGTTTAGCATTGAGAATACCGAAGCGTAAACTGTTTCCAGATTTACTCTTGCCACGCTCGTAGAGCCCAAGACCACGTTCGTTTAAGTACGCAAGTACTTCAACTTCGTTTTCTTTGCTCTTGGCGTAAGCCACGGCCCCGTAGCCAACTCTGTTGGCGTGACGGGTTCTCAACGAGATGACAGCTTTACCGTCATCAGTTTTCTTGTCAGAGAAAACGATGAAAGTCCAACCGTCAAAGGTAATATTTTTTATGGACATAAAAAATGGTTCCTTTACGTTGGGCAACGATACACGAGTGAGTTCAGCTTTGCTGAACCACGGAATTAGTTGCCGATATCCGTTAATTCACGGATATTGGGGAAGGCAACTAATTCGTGTACGATTGACCAACGGTGACGGCTGGACTGACGGCGTCATTGAGTTGAGAAGGGCCGAGCAAAGAAAGCGAAAGTGGTCTGTGGCAAGCTGGAAATAGGAACGCAAGGTAGTACTCGACATGAGGAAGGGATTATGTCGAGGTGAATGGTTGTATCTTTGCCAGAAAACCACGACCACGGCATTTATCTGCAAAAAAAAATGATGAAAAGAGTTATGATAGTGGGAACTTGTTACCACTATCTCTTTTCAGAAGTGGGAAGGACACTTTGCAACCTACTTGTGTTTATTTTTCAAGGAACACTATCATAACTTGTTAACTTTACGTGTTAACAATCGGAATTCGTTCCGATTGGGGAGTTAACACGGAAAGTTATGATAGTGTCCTTGGGTTGCAAAGAGTGCTTCAACAAACAAGCAGATAAATGTTATACCTTGCTACTTAGTTCATCTGCAAAAAAAAGTCTACATTCTGGAAAGGCCGTTTTCAAACACTCAACTTGTATTTTTATCCAGAGGCATGTAGACTTGATTTTCGTGTTAACAATCGGAAACCATTCCGATTGGGGGTTAACACGAAAATTGCAGATGAACTACTTAGTTCCCAACTGCAAAAAAAACATACAAGGATTACGTCTGTAGAATGCAATGCATTCCAGACTACTTGTATGTTTAGTTCTCGTCCGAGGGACTGCAACGTGAAAGCATACGTAGTGCTTCACTATCCCTGTTGCACGCAGTTGGGTTTCACGAGCCGAGAACTACGAACTGTTGACGTTTAAGTCAACCAAGTTCGTTTAGTTTCCGTAGTCGACAATCGGAAACCATTCCGATTGGGGAGTCGACACGGAAACGTGCAGTTGGGAACTGCAAGGTATAAAGTAAAGCCTTTTGGGTAAGGACTATGTATCCACGCCACTCGGACAAGGAGCTCGGACAATAAAAAGATAGACGGGTGAAGCCGTAAGGCTGAACACATCCGTTGAAAAAGCGTGTCTCTCTCTCTAAACTCATCGGCTATGTCATCTATGGACGAGTATCCATATTGTTTTTACTCGTTTGCTAAGGCTTGTTACCGAGGTTACTCGGAGGTTGACAAGCCACGAAGGGAGAGAGAGACCAATCCGTAGTGTCTCTACGGATTGGACGTAGTGCACTTCGCATTCCATGCAATACGCCAGTATGCATGGGGGGAATGCGAAGGGAACGACGATTTTTCAACGAAAAATTGTCCGAGCGACGAATATCCGAGTGGGGTAGGATACATATATATCACGTACACACATTCTAGTTGAATTTTTTAAATATTGGACTTACTTTAATAGGATGAAACTTCCGAAAAATATGATTCGTAGATTAAAACAAGACGAAATGTTAGAAATGTGGGATAGTCGCATACAAGAATGGATTAAAATTCCGATAGACCCTACGGACCCAGATATTGTAAAATTAAAAGAATATATGAAAGCAGAGTTCGAAATACGGTGTGTAATTGAAGGCATGAAAATAGGTGTAATTAAAGAAAATGATGAACTAGATTAACACTATCCGTATATATACGTATATATATGTATATATAATACGGATAAGAATACATAAATTATTAGAAATAATTTATTACGTATAGGAGTAACGATGAAGAAAACGAAATCTAAATTAACGAATAAGCAAATCGTAAATATCGTAGGGGGCATGGCAAATCAATTGGAACAATTGAAGCATTTAGTGTATATCAACGAAAAAGCATTAGATGAATACATTAAATTCAAGAAGGATAGAGACACCTTTATAAATTTTTTAAAAGAAAAACAGGAAAAGAGAGATGATACCGCTCGTAAAGAAGCTAAAGAAGAATAACTATCAAGAAAAAACCTATCCTGTCTATACAGCGGAAGAAGCCAAGTCAAAAGCACTAAAAGTAAAACATTGGAAAGAATGTTCTCTTGGAGAATGGGGGGTAAGCGATGATGGGTATGTCTCAGAGTGTGTTGGGTTGGAACAATATGACCGTGGACCCTTAGTGGTGTTCCCATTTGGAAGAGCATGGATTCATAAAACGAGTCGATTAGAGTTTGAACCCCATTATATTTCGAAAAACTTTTGTAATGTCTCTACAAAGTCGTATAATGAGATTGAAGCGAAGTCTACAAGGGCACAGCTAGCCGTCAATGCCTTTCTAGCGTACAAAATGGCTGGTTTAAGCCCAGATATGCATAAAATAGGGTCATTGTATAGGCCTGACCAAGAAAACCCCGTAATCGCTGCAAAACGATTATTGAAAACAAAGGAAGCAAAAAAAATGATTGAAGAAAAATTGCAAGAAGTATTAACTGATAGAGAAATTGATGAAGGATTTGTCTTAGATGTCATCAAAGAAGCAATTGATGTTGCAAAAAACAAAGAAAATAGTGCAGATATGATTCGTGCTGCTAAAGAATTGTCTATCTTTTTAGATATGGCTCCAAAAACGAAACAATTGATTGAATCTGTTGAAGTAGACATGTCACATCAAATTGAAGCGAATTATGAGAAACAGCAAAAGAAGTTAAAAGCAACAAAGACACAAGATATTGATGAAAATGGATAAACAGAAGATGTTATTAAAGATGCAGCAGGATATGCTGTTATTTGGCCGCATGGTCATGCCAAATATGTTTAGTGAAGAGTCTCCTGCGTTTCATTATGAGATTTCAGAGACATTATTAGACCCTGCTTGTACCCAGGTGAATATTATTGCTCCCCGTGGTCATGCAAAGTCTTCTATTGTGGCTGGGGTATATCCGTTATATCATTTAATGTTTGATAAAAGTCCTAAAGTCGTAGTATTGGTATCACGAACACAACAACATGCTGTTAAATTACTAGGAACCTTAAAAGATGTATTAGATTATTCTAAAGAATTTAGATATTTTTTTGGATATTGGGGAATGCAGTCGGCACGTAAATGGACACATCAAGAAGTAGAATTGAAAGACGGGTCTATTATCATATGCAAAGGAACAGGACAACAAATTCGTGGAATTAAACATGGGAATCAACGACCAACCCTTATTATTTTAGATGACCCCGAAGACGAGAATAATACCAAGACAGCAGAAGCAATGGAATTTAATTTACGATGGTTGCTGCAATCGGGTGTTCCTTCTTTAGACCCGCTACGTGGAAAGGTTGCTGTGATTGGTACTCCCCAACATCAACGATGTTTGGTGGAAACCTTAAAAGATATGGAAGGATGGACTAATTTAATGTTTCAACCTGATATGGATAAGCAACTTGCATTATGGGATGCAGTATGGCCTATGGAGAAATTAGTACAAAAGAAAAAAGAATTAGATAGTATTAATCGTATTTCTGTATTTTATCGAGAATATCTATGTCAGATTGTTGGTGATGAAGAAAATTTATTTAGAGAAGAAGATATTCAACATTATAAAGGATTCGTTGAAAAAGATGAGCAAGGGTTGTCAACTCTCATCCTGACGAGCCTAAATGGTGAGGCAGTAGATGAGAGGAGACCTGTAAATGTATTTACAGGAGTCGACCCTGCATCTAGTACGAAACAAGGAGCAGACTATTCTGTTATTTTTAACATGGCAATAGATAATGATAATAATCGATTTATTTTACCTTATTATAGAAAACGAGCAAAACCATTAAATCTTGCAGATGCTATCATTGATAACTTTAAACGATATAAAAGCCAGAAAACCAGAATTGAATCAGTTGGTTATCAGGAGATGTTAAGACAATACCTTAAAGAAAAGGCAGCTGAAATGGGACTATTTGTCCCTGGGCTTGAAATTAAGGAAAATCCTAGAACATCTAAATCGTATCGATTAGAAAGTCTTCAACCCTTATTTGCTAATAAAAAAGTATATATTCAAAAAAATATGCAACCATTTGTAGATGAGTTATTATTGTATCCACGAGGGAAGCATGACGATTTATTAGATGGATTCTTTTATGCCAATAAGAATGCATATCGACCAGCTCATAAGGTAGTACTGAAGAAAGAACATAATAATTTATTTGTTCGAAAACGTAAAAATTGGAGAACTTTGTAATTTTTAAAGATTTTTCTTGACAGAAACAATGTTAATGTATTACTTTAACCCAAGCACATATGGGTAAAATAGACATATCTAAATATTTTTTGCCCTTTGAAGCTTTTCTTGAAAAGTTGAAACGAATAGATAAAACAGAAATACCAGACAAGTATCAACTAGTTGAAATGGATAAGGATGTCTATAGAAAAGATTCAAAAAAGAGTCAAAAGCACTCGAACGCAAAACGCAAATGATTTGAAATTCATCTTTGACTATGAAGATGGACAAGTTAAGACTAAAGAAATTCCAGAGGAAGTCCAAGAGTCTTTAGAGTTATTTGAGGATTACAACACATCTCGTGATACATGGGCAACCAAATTCCAAGAAGCACTTGAATTTAGAGCTGGAGCACAATGGACTCTTGAAGAAACAGATATATTAGAAGCTCGTGGACAAGCTCCAATTGTTGTAAATCGTATTCATCCAATTGTTGAAACAGCAAAATCTCTATTAACTTATAATTCTCCACAATTTCGTTCTACAGGAAGAGAAGATTCTGACAGGCAAACAGCAAAAGTGTTTTCTGATTTATTTCAATATATTTGGCAATCATCAAGCGGAGACGAAGAATTAAAGAGAGCAATCGATGATTACTATGTAGGGGGAATGGGAATCCTAAATGTTTATCAAGACCCTATGGCTGATTTAGGAAAAGGAGAAGTTTGCTTAAAGTCTCTTAATCCGTTAGATGTATATATTGACCCACATGCTAAAGATAAATATGCCCGTGATGCTGCAAACATATTGGTAGCAAAATACATTACAGATGAACAAGCAGAACAAATATACCCTGGATATATGGACATTATTAAAGAAGCTGATTCTCAAAATGTTGACGACACTTTACCAGGAACATCTCTTTCTGCACAGGAAGCACAACAATTTCCTGGACATGTTAACGAAGGTCGTATGCATGAGAAACGAAAATATATAGAACGCTATAAAAAAGAAATGGTTAGTCAATGGAATTGTTACGAGCCTTTTTCAGATAGAGAATTTTTAATGGCAGAAGACGAATATGTTGCATATAAAAATGTATATTATATTAAAATGAGACAAATAACTGGAGAAGAAATCATTGTATTTGATACAGAGTCTGTAGAAGACTTGTTTACTCAAATAGAAGAAGAAGGTCCAATGTATCATTTTGAATTACCAGACCCAGAAATGGATGAACAAGGTAACATGATTCCAAAAGAACCTGTAAGAGTTCCAGGAATGGAAGATGATGATTCAATCCCTGGAAGTACAGTTGTATTGGTTCCTATGACAGTAGAAGAATTGACTGGTACAGGAGAAATTACTTGCAATGATATCGAAATATCTAGAGTTAGAATGATAGTAAGTTGTGGAGATAAATTATTATATCAACGAATATTGCCTATAGGAGATTATCCAATTATTCCATTAATGAATATACATCATCGTAATCCGTATCCTGAATCTGATGTAAGAATATTTAGACCTTTACAAGAGTATATTAATAAAATTCGTTCTTTAATTATTGCTCATGCAAGTACAAGTACTAATGTAAAGCTATTAATTCCACGTGGTTCAGCAGATTTAAAACAAATTGAAGAAGAATGGGCAAAAGCAGGAACAAGTGTTATTGAATTCGATGCAGAATTGGGAGCACCAATTGTAGCAGGACCTGTTCCATTGCCAAATGAATTATATAAGAACGAAGCGGATGCTAAGTATGACCTAGAATATGGGTTTGGTATTTTTGAATTAATGCAAGGAAGTAGTCAAGGGGCTCCACAAACTTATCGTGGAACTGTAGTGGTTGACGAATTTGGACAACGAAGAATTAAATCTCGTAAAGATGATGTTGAAAACTTTTTAAATCAATGTGCAAAAGTATGTATTCCATTAATGCAACAATTATATACAGAAGAAAAGGTTATTCGATTAGTACAACCTAATGGAACAGAAAAAGAAGAACGATTTAATTTTTATAAAGAAATGGATAATGGAGTCGTAAAGAGATTTCATGATATTGGAGCAGGAAGATATGATATTGTTGTAGTATCAGGTTCTACCTTACCTACAAATAGAATGGCTCTATTAGATACTTATATGCAAATGCATCAAGCTGGATTAATTGACCAGGTTGAAGTATTGAAGAAATCTGAATTGGTAGATGTAGAAGGAGTATTAGCACGATTCGGACAAATGCAACAAATGGCTCAACAAATAGAAGCGTTGGGTGAAGAATTAAAGAAAGTTAAAGGCGACTTGCAAACAGCTGATAGAGAAGCTATACATGCTAAGAAACGCCTTGAAGTAGAAAAATTCAGTACCGACTTGGATAAACAAGTCAACAGGGCTGAAATGGCAACTAGCTTGTATAAAGCTAGAATTGAAGACGCTCAAACAAATCTGATGAATTCTGTAGACGCCAATGAAGGTGAAACAGAAAGTTAGAAAAGGAGAAGAGATGGAAGAAAATAAGGCACAAGAAGAACAACAAAATACTGAGGACCAGACTGCGGTAAACCCTGGTATGGAAGATGAAATGTTTAACAATATCTTTGGACAGGCTTCAGAAAGCGATGTTTTTACACAAAGCGACCAGAAGCAAGAAATTGTCGAAAATGAAGAAGTTGTTAAAGATAATTCAGCTGAAGTTGTTTCTTCAGACCCTAAGAATGACGAAGGCCAGTTTCAATACTGGCAGAGCCAAGCAGATAAGCGACAAACTGAACTCGATGAATTGAAATCAAAATTATCTGATATTGATGATGTATTGCCAATTGCAAGACATCTGAAAAGAAATCCAGATATTTTAGATAAGATTCAAGAGCCTTCAAAGGAAACGGCGAAATTGGAACGACCTGTTAAACCTAAGAAGCCTGCTGGGTATGAACATTCTGAAGCACTAGAGGACCCAACAAGTTCTTCAGCTAAGTATTTAGCTGATAGAGAGGAATATGTAGACGCAATGTCTGACTACATGGAAGATATGGATACTCGGAGACAAGCTGATTTACAAAGTAGAACAGACGCACAGAGCAAACTCGTAAAAGAGCAAGAGATGATGCGTGATTTACAATATAAATACAACTATACTCCTGAACAAGCCACGGATTTTATGCAGACAATGAGTTCTCCAAATTCTTTATCTATGGACAATCTTGTTAAACTACATCAGTTGACAGCTACGAAAGGTCAAGTGACCCAAGTAACAACGAATGAAGTTTCCAAACAGCAACGATTGGCTAATAGACAAGAGAAAATGGTAATACCTAAACCAATTGGTGTCCAGCCAGGTGCAAGCGTGCAGTCTCCTAAAAGAAGTACAGAAGACCAAATAATGGATGCAATGATAGACGACTTCGAAAAGACGAATATCTTTTAGCATCTCAACACTTCGAGAGAAGTAAAAGGAGAAAAAAATGGCACAAGATACAAATGGAGTATTCAGTCCGAGTATTGGTGTTGCACCACAAGGTGTAAGCATTAATGATAATAGACGATTGATGAACTTCGGTGAGAGAATTTCTCACTTAAATCCTGCTGCATCACCTTTCTTCGCATATTTGTCTAAAGTAGCTAAAAAGCCAACTGATGACCCTGTGTTCAAGTTTCTTGAAAAAAGACATCAATGGCAACGTAGAAACTTTTTCGTAGATGGTGCAATAACTCACACATCAGACGGAAGTTCTACACAAGCTACTTTTAATTTAGTAAAAGGCGACGACCAAATCGACGTTGATTACGACGTATATGGAAGAAAATCAGGCGGCCCTTATAAGGCTGAATATATCACACCAGGACAGATGATTGCAATCGAAGGACAACTAGATGCAAATGCTGGCTCAGGTAGTGATAAAACCTTAATAGTGTACTATAGAGTAACAGACTTAGTTCAAAATAGTTTAGATACAGGCATTTCAGCTGAATTCGTTAAAGCTATTGAATTAGGTGCAGAAAATGGTGCTCTAGACGTTACAGCACTAGTCAGCGGAGACAAAATTGTACACGCTGATGGTAAACCTGGCCAAGTAATTGGTTCTGCATGGGCAGAAGGCGATACAGCTCCAGACGGATGGAGAGATGAAATGTACGATAGAGAAGGATACTGTCAAATCTTTAAGACAGCAGTACCTTTATTCTCTGGTACATCATTAGCCACTCGTTATCGTGGAGACGCTAACGAATATATGAGAGTATGGAAAGAAAAACTTATGGAACATAAGATGGACATTGAAAATGCTCTTTTATTCGGTTATGGCGAAGTATCAACAAATGACGGCACTACATCACAACAACGTAAGACATGGGGTATTCTACCCTTTACTGAAATCAATGGTAAAGTGAAAGCTTTCTCATATGCGAATTCAACTTACGATACGTTTGTAGATGCAATGTCAGATATTTTTGATGCAGAATCAGGAGCAGGCGGGAATAAACTCGTTCTTGCTTCTAGAACAATCATGAACTGGCTAAACAAACTGGGCGGAGACAGTTTCTTAGGAAACACTATGGCTTATTCAGATAATCCATTCAATGTAAATGTTTCTAAAGGAAACTCAACCTTTAATGGTGTAGCTGTTACTAAAGTAGATACCTTATACGGTTCTTTAAACTTTGTAATGGAACCACTATTAAGAGGACCATGGGCAGACCATGCAGTCGTTGTCGATTTAGACAATGTAGCATATAGACCATTGTCAGCTAATGGTGAGTCTAGAGATACACATATTAAATCAAACATCCAAAATAACGATGTTGACGGAAGAAAAGACCTTATTCTTACAGAAGCAGGTTTAGAAATTTCTTTACCAGAAACACACGCTGTTTTGAAATTTGGTACATAATAGTGAGTTAATCGGGGGGAGTTGAAATATACTCCCCCAAAGAATTTTAAAGGAGAAAAATGAGTTTTCAAACAGATATAGAGGCATATACAGGAAGTATAACAGATGAAGCAACTGAAGCCCCTAAATTTTTAAGGGATGCAGTAAAATTCATTATAAAAATCATTATGCTAGATAAAGGAGTTGCTGAAAGATTAAGTGCAACAAGTAGATTAAGCACTACAAATGGAGTAACATTGGATTTAGCTAATGTTTTAAAAATAAACTATATCACTAGATACGATGGAGCTAGAGATAAGATAGCGACAGAAACTTCTCCACAATTTGCTGCAGCTCATGAAGACCCTAATAGTATTTATTTTACTAGTGAATTTGACCCTAAATATTATATTAAAGACAATATTTTATATGTAATACCTGAACCATCAAATGCACAACCTGCTGATGTTCGTGCTATTACTCCTGACCCGAGTGTAGCATTAAGTGATACAGCTATTGCAGGATTACCTGATGAATTTTATGATGGAGTTGTATACCATGCATCAAGAAATATTTTATTAAAGCGTATTGTTAGTGCTGATGAAGATGTTGAATTATCTGCTTGGTATGAACAACAATACCAAAAAGTACATCAATTATTAATGGAATTTTTAGAACCATATATCGTAGGAAAAGCAATGAATATGGGAGGAGGAAGAAATGAAACTGCAACAAATGATAGAACTCGTTAAGAAACATCATCCCGATTTAGGAAGCAATGAAATTATTCATATGTTAAATAGGGCGTCTGATGAATTTTGTGCAAGAACTAGAATGTTAGATAATGCTACAAATTTTTATACAGCAGATACTCAACGTTATTATGGGTTAAAATCAGATATTTTAGAAATAAAATCAGTAGATATGGTGAATAGCGACGGAGATACTGTAGAGATTAAAAGATTATTAGGAAGACCTAAATATAGGGATATAGACTAATGCCATATTATAAAAATATATATACAAGAAACGTAAAACAATATGTTTGGTGGATAGAACGTGATTCTATTGGTATTGCAAAACATGATGGAGCTCAAGGAGAAAAGAATGCATTTACATCTCCAGATGGAATATATAAAATTACTTTATTCTATCTTAAGAAAGCAGACCATTTTTATACTTTAGATAATGCTTTATCTGACATTCTATTAGAAGAGAGTGAATTACCTGTAGAATTTCATCAATATATTGTAGATAAAGCAATTCAATATGGATATGAAGAAACCCCTGAAAATTTAAAAATAGCAATGTATTATGATAATAGATTTGAACGAGGAATTAAGGAAGGAAAATCTTTTGCAAATAGAGGAAGAGTTTCTGGAATGCGTTCCGTAAAACAACATGATTTTTAATGGCTAATACTTGGAGAAAAGGTCATTTTGGATTAACTCTATTAAGTGGAGTTAATAGACAATTTGATGAACTAAGTGTTCATTTTGATGATAACTTAGATGGAAATTATACAGATAGAGATATAACTGCTGATGAAACATTCTTAGCAGTTACTAAATCAATTCCTACGTATGTGAATGTTAATATACCTTCTGACACGGCAGACGTAGATGTTCCTATAACTGCAGATGCTTCATATACAGCTGTAGAGGAATCAGATGAACCAATATATGACGACATAAGGATGAATGCATAATGGGTGGAAGTTTAACAGGACCGAATAAGATTAAAGACGTTTATACTAAATTAGTATTTTATGATAATGGAATATTAAAATACGATAATGGCTCAGCAGATGTTAGCATTACATCAGCGAGTGGATTAAATGATTTCACAACTACTGGAGATAGTGGTAGCACTACTATTAGTAGCAATGATACGTTAACCTTGACAGGTGGAACAGGCATAGCAACAACGGTTTCTGGAGATACAGTTACTTTCAATGTAGAAAGTGCAGTACTTCTAGAATCTGAAAACATAGATGGTGGAGACTATACACCATAAGGAGATAGACAATGGCGAATAGATTACAAATTAAAAGAAATGTATATGGTACTGGAGGTGCTCCAGCAGCTAATACCCTGTTAACGGGAGAATTAGCATGGGATGCAATAAATGAAAAATTATACATTGGTAAACAAACATCAAATAACGGAAATGCTCAAGATGTAGAGGTTACTGACTTAAATGCAATAATGGTAGCAGATGTTCCAATAGCAACTACTAGTGCAGTAGGAACAGTAAAACCAAGTAGCGATGACTTTGCAATATCAGGAGCAGGACTATTAACTTTAGCAACAACTTCAACTGCAGCTGAATTAAATATTTTAGATGGAGCAACAGTTACTACAGCTGAATTGAATAAATTAGATGGTGTAACAGCAACTACAGCTGAATTGAATTACGTAGATACTACAGCAGGGACAGTAGCAGCATCAAAAGCAGTTATTGTAGATTCAAATAAAGATACATCAGGAATTAGGAATCTTACTCTTACAGGAGATTTGACAGTAGGGGGTGCTACTACAACATTAAATACAGCAACTTTAACTGTGGAAGATAAGAATATTGTTGTAGCTAGCAATATAAGTGCTGACCCAGCAACTGCTGCTGGAGTTAGTGGAGCAGGTTTAACAGTTGGTACACATGGCTCAGCCCCTTCATTAACTTGGAATAATAGTGGTGGAGTAGATTATTTTGAATTTAATAAACCAGTTAAACTTACTGTAGACGCTAATACAGATACTGGTTCAATTTTAGATTTTGGTACATACGCTAACTAATAAGGATAACTAATGGCCAATAAGTTTTTAATTAAAAGAGGCGATGGTGCTCCTAATGCAGGTACGATAGATGAATACGAATTAGTATATGATTATACTAATAATGTATTATATACTAAAATAGGTAGTACCGTTACTATTGTTTCTGGCGGAAGTTACACCGCAGGGAATGGTATATCCTTAAATTCTAACAATCAATTTAGTGTAGGAGCAGGAACAGGATTATCGCAAACTTCTAATGGGCTAGCTGTAGACGACCTTTATCTAAAGAATAATGCAAATGATACTACAAGCGGTACAATAACTGCTGGTGGATTTACAACAACAGGTTCAATAACTCTTGCTGGACATGCATTCAATGACATTGATATTGGTTCTGAATTTGTTGATGCCGATGACCATTTAATGTCTTCTGGTGCTATTAAAGAAAAAATTGAAGCTTATGGTTATTCAACAGGTGCTGGTACAGTAGATACAAGTGGTAGTCCTGTAGATAATGACTATGCAAAATTTACTGATGCTAATACTTTAGAAGGTAGAAGTATAGCTGAAATGAAACTTGATTTAAATTTAGGTGATTTAGCAGAATTAGATTCATTAGGCACAAGTCATATACCAAATCTACCAGCAAGTAAAATAACTAGTGGAACATTTGCAGCTGCTAGAATACCTCAACTTACATCATTAGGTACTATAGCAACTGGTGTATGGCAAGGAACTGCTATTGCAAGTGCATATTTAGACGCAGATACTGCTCATTTATCTACTGCTCAAACATTTAGTGGTGCTAAGACTTTTCAGGGTGATTTGAGTATGGATAATGGAAATGCTACTATGCTAGCTCTTAAAGGAACAAGATGGGGATATTCATCATCTTATAAAGCATTACAAATAGGAGCTACAAGTGGAACTTATGCTATTGCTCTTGGCTATGACCCATCAGGAAATAGTTATAGTGGTTTTCAAGGAGATGGTAGAGAAATATTATTTAGACGAGGAGCACAATTCGTTACTCCAAATGCAGCAGATAATTCTATGTATTTATACAATCTTGTTATGTTAGATGGCAAGGTCGGAATAGGAATTGCATCACCTGCAAGTCCATTAAATGTAAAATCTAATAGCACAAGTTCAAGTGATAGTGGTATTACTATAACTCAAACTGGTGGTAGTAATGCTATATTCAAGATGGGAGAAAAATCTACTGATGGTGGTAGATTCCATATGTATGATGGTGGAACAGAAAAGATTGCTTTTTATACTGATGGAACTGCTAATCATATATCTGCAGGAAATGTCGGTATAGGAACTACATCACCTGGTAATAAGTTAGAAGTAAGAGGAGATATAGCAGTAGCAATATCAGACACTCAAGATATTATAAAACTATCTGATGCAGGTAATGATGGAAGTATTGAATTATATACTGGAGAATCAACACCTGTATTAAGAACTAAATTAACTGCTTATGGAGATAGTTATTTTGGTAATAGCAATGCCAAACTTGGTATAGGAACTAACTCACCTAATATGAAGCTAAACATTTCTCATGGCGACCAAGATGGATTAAGATTTAACTGCACATCAACTACTGGAGAAGCATTTATAGACTTTGGAGATAGTGGAGATAATGATGCAGGTAGTATTAGATATGACCACAATGACAACTCATTAGCATTTAGAGTTAATGCTTCTGAAAGGGCAAGAATAGACTCATCAGGTAATGTCGGCATAGGTACTACTGCTCCCGAAGGTGTTCTTCATGTTCATGGAACAAGTGGTAATACACAAGTAAGAATTAAAACAACTGCTAATGCAGGTGCTCAAGTAAGGTATCAGAACGAT